>OMKS01001640.1_pt1 | contig 19759 bp, 20 predicted proteins | sample 1674721 | NCBI WGS metagenome assembly OMKS01 (sample SAMN06264996, study PRJEB25208) | sediment metagenome | isolation source: hot spring sediment | place: USA: California | collected 2014-09-02
GGAGTATGAAATAAATCTCGGCCTCGCGCGCGGACTCGACTATTATACGGGAATCGTCTTTGACGTGAAAGTCGAAGGCTTGGGCGCACAAGACCAAGTTGCAGGGGGCGGAAGATACGACAAACTGATTGGATTGTTTGGGGGGCCTGCGACGCCGGCCGTAGGATTCGCGTTCGGGTTTGACAGGCTAATTGACGCTTTGGAAGCCCAAAAGTTCAAGTTCGAAACCCCTAACGCCGACATTCTCGTTGCAGGCTTGGGAGACGTCGGCGGCGCCGGATTCACAACAGCGTCAAGGCTTCGTAAAGCGCTTGACGCAGTAGTCGACTACGACCTGAGCGGTAGAAGCATCTCGAAAGTCCTCTCTCACGCGTCGGAAAACGGAGTCCGTTTTGTCGTGATAGTCGGGGAAAAAGAGATGGTGGAGAAATCCGTTACCGTCAAGGACCTTTCAACTCAGAAGCAGGAGAAGGTCGGGCTCGAGAATCTTGTCGGCTGGTTTATCGAGAGAATCTGATTGGAAATGAAGTATCTTTTGAGACTTTCCGGGGAACACCCCGAACTGCCTTACACAGAATTGACTGAGCTTCTCGAATCATGCGGGCTCGAGTATTCGGTAAGAAGGCTCGAAGACCTTTGGATTATAGTCGACACCGAATGCGATGCCGGTGTTTTCGCAAGGCTCGCCTACACGCTTCGGGTTTACGAGCATGTCGGAGAGAGCCGGGACTACACCACCTTGGTCGGCGACGTCTACGACATAATCTCGGACTCAAAAACGTTTCGGGTTTCAAGCGAGTCGGACAGTGCCGCCAAACGGCTTGGCGAGCTCTTGTATGAGATGGGCATTCAAGTAAACCTGAAAAAGCCTGACGCAATAGTATTCTGCAAAAAGTTCGGAGAAGATTATCATATTGGGGTTGAATTGAGGATTGAACGCGATTTTGAGAGCAGGCGCCCCCAGTTCCGCCCGTTCTTCAGTCCGACGAGCATGCATCCGAAGCTGGCGAGAGCCCTCGTCAACCTTTCCGGCGCCTGCGAGGGGGATTTGCTCCTCGACCCGTTCTGCGGGACGGGAGGCATCCTGATTGAGGCGGGGCTTTGCGGGGTTAAGGTCGCGGGCTGGGACGTTTCCGAAGTCATGGCCGGCGGGTGCGGGAGGAATCTCGCGCACTACGGTATTTCCGGCGACATCCAAGTGAGAGACGCTTTGGAGAAGTCTGATTTCAAATGCGATGTCATAGCCACCGACCCGCCGTACGGGCGCTCGAGCTTCACGACGGACGAGACGAAAAAGATTTTCAACGGATTTATCCCGAACGCCCATGGCATGCTTCCAGCAGGGGGGAGGATGGTGTTGATGGCGCCGGATGATGTTGAAATTGATTTCAGGGAATTCAGTGTGAAACACAAGTTTGACGTCCGAATGCACAAGAGTTTGACGAGGCGAATCTGGATTTTGGAGAAATGAAAGAATATTTTGGGGGGCGCTGTTATCCGCCTATTTCGAAAGGTCCTTGAACCGTTTTTTGTAGTCTTTCAAGAGTTTTGGGGCGATGAAGTTTTTGCCGTAGGCGTCTGCGCGGGCGGCTATGGCGATTTTCGCCGCCAAAGTTCTCGCGAGCTTTCCGCGAATGTTTTTTTTAGCGCTCCGTATGTCGGGGTACTGGAATATTACGCCGTGTTTTGGCGGGCGCTTGCCGGTCTGCAGGAACCTGAAGAACGCGTCTTCCGCGCCCAAAACCTGGATTGTTCCCGCGGGAAGCACTGCAAGGCGTTTGAGGCTTCCGGCTATCGCCATGAGGCGGGCGCCAAGCTGGGCGCCGGCGAGTTCGGTGAGGTTTGGCGCAATCTCCCGCATCTCGCCTTCAATGTATTTTTCGATTTCGGACTTGGAGTCGTAGAGTGCGAGCGTGGGTCTTGCGAGTTTTCCTATCGCTTCAAGATCTTCTTTTGTGAAATCCACGCCTAACGTAGTCTTCAGCGATTCTAAAACATTCTTGTTGTGTTTAGGGTCGAGCAACAGGTTTTTCTCGTTCAGCCCGCTCCTGTTTCCTGTTGTCGCGACAATCTTTGTGAACGCCTCGTTTCCTTCCACGAGGTGGTCGAGTTCTGGGAAGTGGAGGCTGTACCATTCCCTGAGCCTTTCGTTGAGGAGGTTTGCGGCGTCCTGTATTTCGTCAAGGCTTTTGACAGCTTGGATGACGAGTTGGTCGCGCTCTATTTCCTTTAGTTTTCGGCGGGATATTTCGGTGTTGACTTGTCGAAGTATTTTTCTGACTTCCTCGTCTTGCATGCCGAGGGTCCGGCTTATCTCGAAGAGGTTTGCGGGCTTCGCCTGAAGGAATTCAACGCCGGTTTTCAGGCTCTTGAATCTAAGCGGGTTTGATACGGCAATCTTTTTGTTGCCGGTGTCGGAGAGTTCTTTTAACACTTTTTTTTCTTCTTCGACTACTCCGTCGGATATCGCCCGGATTTTTCCGGCTATCTTCGGAATGTCTTTTCCGAACGTTTCTTTGAGTATTATCTTCCCGTTTTTGAGGGCGAAGACCCCTAAAATGTTTGTCTCAAGCTGCATCATCTGGTTTAATAGAGAAAGGAGGCAGGATTAAAAACCGGCCGGCCGTGATGCCGGCAGATGGAATCCCGCTTTTTTGAGTGGGATGTTATAATCCTCCGAGCTTGGTCCTTCCGCTTGACCGCTCCGCCTTCTGGAAACTGGGTTTCGCCCCCTTCGGCTTTGCCGCGTGTCCTGCGAGTATTACGGCCACGATTATTATGATTATAAGTCCGCCCGCCACAACCACTATTGCGATTAACATCATCCCCCTGCCTTCTAAAAGCCCCCTGGGTCTTTCAACGGATTCGGCGAGTCCGGCGTATTCCCCCTCGGCTATTGATATCAGGTATGTTCCAGGCTGGCTTGCGTCGATTGTTGCGATTCCGTTTGAATTGGTTTTTACTGTCACTTTAGTGGCGTCTGGAAGCGTGACTTCTATGTCGAGGTCTGGGACTGGGCTTCCCGCGCTTGCCGCGTTCAAAACAAGATTTTTGTCTACGACTTCCGTTTTGACCGTCAGTGGTCTTGGCTTGACTGTGAGTTGTGCGGACGCGTCCTGGTAGTATTGTTTTGAGACGGCTATCTCGTATGTTCCGACGGTTGATGCCGTCACGTCTATTGTCGCTCCGCTGGACGTCTGTGCCTGCCCCTGCGGGTCTGTGACTTTTACTTGCGCGACCTGTTTTATGCCTTCAAGGTCTGTGACGGTTATGGTGGATTTTCCTCCAACGTCTATTTCGGCTGGTTGGACTATTATGTTTAGGTTTCCGTGGGCTTCTATGTTGGCGGTCTTGACCGTGAATCCTGTTTTTTCAACTATTATCTGGTAGGCTCCCGGCGTTTTCGGCGTGAATGTGTATGCGCCGTTGGCGTCGGTCAGCCCGTCTACTCCCGCCTGGGTTATCCGGACTGCAGCTTGTGCTACGGGATTGTTTTTCATGTCTTTTACCGTTATTTCGACTGGGTCTCCGACTTGCACTGCGTTTTGTGGCGCGGTTATCTTGAAGGAGTCTTCCACCCTGATGTTTGTTGTTCCGGAGTTGTAGCCTGTTTTTTCGGCTGTTAGGGTGTAGGAGCCGGGTTCTTTCGGAGTGTATGTTATCCTCCCGTTCGTGTCGGTTTTGAGCGAGAGTATTTCCTGGCTTCCGCCGACCTTGCTTGCCGTGATTGTCGCGCCGGATACGGGTTGTCCTATGCTGCGGACGGTGAGCGTGAGTTCTTCGTTGGGTTCTGACGTCGTCTTTGAGGGTGTCACGGTTAGCAGGGGTTTTTCAGTGACTATTAGCGTCCCGTATGACTCGTCGTATCCTGATTTTGTCGCGGTTATCGAGTAGGATGCGGGTGTTGTGAATGATGTTGTAGTGCATCCGTTGGTGTCTCCCACGAAGTTTCTCGAGTATCCTCCGCCGACCGCGTAGACGTATATTCCGGGCGACGTGATTTTCCCGCCGTTGGCGTCGGTCACGCATATCTTGACGTCCTGGCCTGCCGTCGCTGATTCGGGAGTTGTCGTAATCTTCAGTTCATTGCTTATTGTGAATGTGGAGCGTTCAAGACAGTAGTCGTCGTCCCAGACGTCAAGCTGGAATGCTCCCGTCGCCTTTGACCCGAAGTCTTTCGCTATGTTGAATTCGACTTCACCGTAGCGGTCTGTCGTGCTTTCGCGTGAAAGGTCGTCTTTATCCCATTCTCCGGACCGTATTCCGCGGGTGTCGTCAAGCCATGTTAAGCGCACATTAGCCCCCTTCATGTCGTTTCCGTTTTTGTCTTTTACCTTGATTTTTATGTCGTCGTTTGCAGAGGGTTTTGCCGGCTCAACAGTCACCCTGTAAAATTCTTCTCCGCTGATTTTGAAGTTTACCGTTTTCTCAATGTTTGTCACGCCGCCGGATAATTTCACGGTCATCTTGTGCTTGCTGTTGCAGGTATAACCCATCAGGTTTTTGCCCCAAACATCCTCTCCGTCCTCATTCTTGAAGTATCTGCTGGAAAAGTCCGTGAAATCGCCCAGCTCATAGTCCTTGCCCCCTTCAAGGTCTATTTCCACGTCCTCAGAATGCACCTGAACTCCGTTAATCAGTATTTCGACCGTGACTTCAACATCGTTTTCAGTATCGTCTGGTTCAAGAAGAGTTATGTTTTCTATAATCAGCTCGTCGCCGACATCCAAGGTAGTGTCGTCCAGTATAATGTCGATTCCGTCTAAACTTATTTTGGCACAGGCGCTCGTCGATAATAGCGTTAGTGCGAGCGCAGTCAACAATATAAACCCCAGAGTCCTTGTTTTTTTTGATTCAGCCAAACTCACTTTACAACACCCAATTGAAAGTATGGAATTAATTAAATATACAGGTATATAAGAGGTTTTCCGCCGTCTTATCGTTTTTCTTTTTTCAATTCTTTTTCTTACCACGAGAATGCCTGAAATAGTTTTTGGAAACCAGAGTGTGGAGCAGGTTTGCGCCCACTTGAAGTCGAACCTTAGGAAAAACCTGAGGTATCACGTCAAAACAGGGGAGGGTTTCGTTAGCATTGTTGAAGCGCATGGAAGGCGTTTTAAGACCGCACCCCTTGAAGTCGCCGTGGAAATCGCGAAATCCGGGCTTGACGCATCGTCGAGATACTCGCTTAAAATCGGGGTTTTCGGGGCGAGCGCCCAGATAAAGCCGGTGAACAGGACTAGGACCCGAAGCAGCAGGGGACACGACAGGGAAAAGCTCAGTTCATGGCGGAAAAGTTTGAGCGGCGCTGACGTCAAAAAGTTCGCGACGAAAAAGACTACGAAGCCGAAGATTAGAAGCCAGAAGGCGGGGAGAAGGATGGTCAACCTGAAGGGCCAGCCCGGATGCTGATAAAGAAGATCGTGGAGTTTACTGTTGTTTTATCTCGAACGTCTTGAGGACGTCCCGCCTCCTGAAAAGCCCTTTCAATTCCCCGCCGTCCACGACGGGAAGACCCCCGTAGTTTTTATCGTCCATTATTTTTGCGGCGTCCAAAACATCGGCTGCGCCTTCGACTGTCGCAACAGGCTTTGACATCAATTCTTCCGCGGTCAAATCCTGGTATTTCTCCGGATTCTTCAAGTATTTCAGGACGGTCAGCATCAGGTCTTTCACCGCGACTATGCCGACAATCTCCTTGCCCTTCAAAACCATCGCATGCTTGAATGTGGAATCGTTTATGGCCGTGAGAAGCTTGTCGAAGGTCGTATAGTCGAATACCGTCACAGGACTATACTGCATCAAATCCTTAACCTTGAATCCCGGCTCGCCTTGTTTGAGGAAAAGCTTCAAGTACTCCTTGCTCGTGACGTACCCACACGCTTCCTCTCCTGAAAAAACAGGGACTGCGTCGACTATGCAGGTTGTTTCATTCAGTTTTATTGCGCCGTCATACACGTCGTCGTCGTCCTTCAAGAACATGAGGTCTTGGACGTAGAAGTCGTTAACCTTAAGGTCGCTCAAACGCTCGAAGTGGGTTACTTCAAGCCTGTCAATGAAGCTTTCCTTGCTCACAATCCCCGTGAAAATATTTCGGTCGTAAACAAAAGCCTTTCCATAACCCTGCTTTTGGATTGAGTCCAAAAGGGGGATCATATGGTCCGACTGCCTGACTTTGACGAATTCTCTTCGAGCTATCTCGCCTACTTTCATCATACACCGCGCTCCTGAAGCCGCACGTCAAGCTTGCCTATCTCGGCGCCCGGCATCGCATCCCCCAGCCCCCTGGATATTTCGGCTATGACTTCCGGCTTGTCGTAGTTCATTGTAGCCTCGACTATAGCCTTGGCCATTAACTCCGGGTTTGACGACTTGAATATTCCGGAGCCCACGAAGTTTCCGTCGGCGCCCAACTGCATCATGAGGGACGCGTCGGCCGGAGTCGCGATTCCGCCGGCGCTGAAATTCACGACCGGCATCCTGCCCAACTCCTTCACCTTCCGAATCAAGTCTATTGGAGCCTGTATTTCCTTGGCGCGCGCGTAGAGTTCGTCCTCGTCCATCATGGTTATCTGTTTTATCTCGCCCTGCACCGCCCTCATGTGGCGGACGGCCTCCACAATGTTTCCGGTTCCGGCCTCCCCTTTCGTCCTTATCATCGCGGCGCCTTCGCTTATTCTCCTGAGGGCTTCCCCGAGGTTTCGGCATCCGCACACGAACGGTATCGTGAACTTTACTTTGTCGACGTGGTTGTGCTCGTCTGCGGGAGTCAATACTTCGCTTTCGTCTATCATGTCGACGCCCAATGCCTGAAGCACTTGGGCTTCGGCGAAATGGCCTATCCTGCATTTCGCCATGACTGGTATTGTGACGGCGTCTATTATTTCAAGAATCTTTTCCGGGTCGGCCATCCTCGCGACCCCTCCCGCAGCCCTTATGTCTGCTGGAACCCGTTCAAGCGCCATGACCGCGACCGCGCCGGCGTCCTGCGCTATCCCAGCCTGCTGTGCGTTTGTGACGTCCATTACCACCCCGGATTTCACCATCTTGGCGAACCCTTCCTTCAGAATTTTGCTGCCGGTTTTTGCCATGTTAGATTGCTCACCCTCTTGAAAATAGTTTTTTTCTTGGAAGGTAGTTTAATACGGAATATTAATATATAACGTGGATTACGAGGACCTGCTTGAGAAGGGTGCGAGAGCTTACGAGGAAAAGCGGGACCTTGACCTTGCGCTCGGCTTTTTGGAGAAGGCTGCCGAGCTTAACCACGAAGACCACAGGCAGTACATGATTGCGGGCTTCATCTACCAGCAGGAGGGGAAGCTGGAGCACGCGTTCAGGCTCTTCAAGATGGCTTTGAAGCACAACCCCCGCTCGTCATTGGCTTGGATGAGGATGGCGGAGTGTCTTTTCGACTTGAAGGAGTATGAGAAGGCTTTGCGGGTCATAAGAAAGGCTGTCGAGCTTGAGCCGTCGAATCCGAAGTATCTTGACTTGGAGGGGAGGATTTTGTTGATGATGGACCGCTTTGACGAGGCGCTTGAAACATACAGGATTGCATTGGATAAGAGTCCGGACAGTGTTGAAGCATTGGTTGGGGCGGCCTGGGCTTTGATGATGGTTGAGCGGCCGGAAGAGGCATTGTCTTTGAACAGGAAAGCCAATAGCCTTTCCCCGGAAAATGTCGAGGTTGAAGAACAGTACAGGTCTTTGACTTCCAAATCCTAGTCTTGGAGCGCCTGGTATAGTTTCTGGAGTTCTTCCGGCTTTAGTTCCAGCGGCTTTTTGTCGGCGTAGAGCGGCGGGTTTTTCAGCGTGTTTTTCAAAAGCTTGTTTTTGTGGTTGAATAGTTTCGTTAGGAACTGGGCGTACTCTTGCGTGCATTCCGCCTTCTTCTCCAAAATGATTATCTGCGAGTCGACTTTGGGCTGGGGCTTGAAGGCGTTTTTCGGTATCACGTCCATCAGCCGGATGTCGCATGCGGTTTGCGCTAGCGCGCTTATCATCCGATAGTTTTTGACCCCCGGTTTTTCCGAGATTTTTTCCGCGAACTCTTTCTGCACGACGAGCACCGCCAGCTCGAAGTTGCAGAGCATGAGTTTTGTCATCGTCTTCTTGCTGATATGGTAGGGGAGGTTTGAAACCATTTTGTTGAAGAGGGGCCAGTCTAGCTTGAGTGCGTCGCCGGATATGGTTGAAATGTTTTCTTCTTCCAGCCGTCTCCCGAGTTTTTCAAATAATTCCGTGTCTTTTTCGATGGCGTAGACGTGGCATCCGTGTTTTGCGATTGTTTCCGTGAGATTCCCGTATCCCGCGCCAACCTCCAATACCACGTCGTCTGGATTGAGCTTGGCGTATGAGACGACGAGCTCCAGAATGTTTTCATCTTCCATGAAGTGCTGTCCGAGCCGTGCCATCAGGTATAGATATGTTTTGGACGTGGATTAATAGGTGTCGCCGGGTTTTTTCGGAGTTAAATGTTTGTCTTCAGTATTTTTGTTGATGGCAGACCATTACGCCGAGATTGCGGCGGAGTTGGGTATTGACGTCCTGAAAGACGCTGAAGCGAGGGATATTTTGGACGGGATTGCGTGCGATTTCGAGTGCGAGGTCTTGGAGGATATTTTTTCCGAAAATCCGGTCGCAGTATTCGGTTGCGGGCCAAGCCTTGAAGAGGATGTTCAAACCTTGATTGATGCGGGCTTTTTAGACTCGTTTGTCCTGGTTGCCGCAGACGGCGCGGTTCAGGCTTTGCTTGAGCGGGATGTCTGTCCTGACGTGAATGTCACGGACTTGGACGGCGACGTGGAATCGATAATCAGGGCGAACAGTCTTGGATGCGTCACGGTAGTCCACGCGCACGGCGACAACATCGAGTCGCTCAAAAATGTCGTCCCGATGCTGGAGGGCGCTTTTTTCGCGACAACGCAGGTTGAGCCGACTTTGAATGTCCGTAATTTCGGGGGTTTCACCGACGGGGACAGGGCGGTTCATCTTGCAGTCAAGTTCGGCGCGAAAAATATCGTGTTGTGTGGAATGGATTTCGGGGAGGAGGTTGGAAGGTATTCAGGCCGGTTCAATATAGAGTTTAAGATTAAAAAGCTCGCCTGGGGTAAGAGGATTTTGGAGGAGCTTTCCGAAGGGGAGGGCGTAGGATACTATAATTTCACTAGAAACGGGGTTGATGTAAGGGGTTTTGAGAAAATCGGGGTCGAACGGCTTTCAAGTTTAGTATAATCTTGTTTTTAATATCTTATTTTAAAATATGTAAGCGTAAAACCGTGCGGGATTAACATGGACAAGCAGTTGAGCACCGGGATAAAGAACTTGGATTCGATATTAAATGGCGGCATACCGGAGGGGCACTGCGTACTTGTCGCAGGCTCTTGCGGGACCGGAAAGACCATACTCTCCCAACAGTTCCTTTTCGAGGGCGCAAAGCTTGGGGAGAACGGCGTTTACTTCTCCCTCACGGAACCCAGGGAGAAGATGATTAAAAACATGCGGGATTTCTCATTCTTCGACGAGAATCTGATAGAGTCGGGGAAAATCAAGATTGTTGACGTAACACAGGACGCGAGGCTTAAGGGAGTCGGCTTGAGCAACGTGCAGGGGCTGATAAACATCATCACAGACGTGATTGAGAGCAGCGGGGCAAAGCGGATAGTCATAGACTCCATAACCGCTTTGTGCGAGAATCTTGAGCATGAAGATAAGATACGCGACTTCATATTCGAGCTGAACTTCCAGCTGATGTATCTCGGATGCACGAACATACTCATCTCGGAAATACCCCCGCAGGAATTCAAGTATTCGATATACGGGGTTGAGGAGTTCATAGCCGACGGCGTGATACTTTTGACGGAATTCGAGAGGAAGGGGGATTTGATAAGGGCGCTTCAGGTAATCAAGATGAGGGGCCTGAGTCATTCGAGAAACAAGCATGTGCTCAAGATTTTGGAGGACGGGGTAACCCTCGTGCCATTGTTCAAGGCGGACATGGAGTAGTATAATTTTTCAAGTGCTTGAAGATGGAGGGAGAATCTACGGGTAAGGTTTCTGAAGACTACTCTGAATACCTGATGGACGGGGAGTCCGTCAAAAATTCTTATAAAATCGGATTGTACACGGCCTTAACCACTGGCGAGAGGCTCGTCTTTTTGAAAAAGATTCCTAAGGCGATTATTGGGGTCGAATACGACAAGATAACTTCCGTCGAACACCGCACGAGAATTCTATACAATGAGGCTGTCAGCGCGATAATCTTCCTCGCACTCTCATACTATGTCTACAGCTATGACAAGACTAGGGATCTCGCAACTCCGTTGAAGGCAATGATGGAAAACTATCTGCCAGAGCTTTCCGGCATACTCTCCCCGCAGATAATCATACAGGGCTCGGTGCTTCTTTGCGCGGCTGTCGGACTAAAACATCTTTTCAGCTTCCTCCCATCGCTCGTCGGATTCCTCAGGATTGGAAGGCTGAACCACGCGCCTATTGTCATCAGAAGCTGGCAGACTCCAGTCATCAGGCAGTTGATTCGCGAGATTGAAAGTAGCAAGATAAAAAGCGGGCGGGAGGCTAAAGCGCCAGCCTACATGCCGGCGCCGACTGTTGCGGCGACAGCGCCTGAAAAGAAGCTTGACGTGAGCGAAACCCTCAAGCGTGAGTTTGAGGGTATGGCCGCGAACTCCATCGCCGTCATAAACATTGAAAGCCACCACCACATGGACACGGTGTCCGGGCTTTTGGACATTCTCGTCAACAAGAAGAGGATGGGTGGAGTCTACATCAGCGTGACTCGCCCCTACGACTACATTCTCGAGGCTTTGGACAAGGCCAAAGTCAAGTCGAACGACATATACTTTATCGACTGCATAAGCCAGATGGCTGGCAAAGTCCCGACGACGACCGACAAGAACATAGTATTCGTTGAAAACCCCTCAAGCCTTGAGGAGGTCAGCATGTATTTGGACAGGCTTTTGGCGAGAGTCGGCTCCCACAACAAGTTCATGCTCTTGGACAGCGTGTCGAGCCTGATGATATACAACACTGAAAAGTCGGTGAAAGAATTCACCCACTTCATAATGAACAAGATGAGGCTTGAGAGTTTGGGCGGGGTGGTATTGTCTATTGAGAAGAAGGAGGCTGAAGAGCTGGTTCAAACTCTTGTTCCAATGGCCGACAAGGAGATACGGCTCTAAAAAAAATCATCTTCCGATGTAGTCGCAGCACAATTGTTTCGTCAACGCTTTCGGAATCTTCAAGCCCCCGTCTTCAGTCTGATAGTTTTCAAGTATCAGGCGCAATACTCGCGCGGTCGCAATCATCGTGCTGTTGAGCGTGTGGACGTAGTCTTTATCATTGCCGTGCCGGTATTTTATGCCGAGGCGGACTGCCTGATAGCTCGTGCAGTTGCTGCATGATGCGAGCTCTATGAACTTTTCCTCCCGGGGGCTCCATCCTTCCAGGTCGTATTTCTTTGCGGCGACCGTCCCGATGTCGCCAGTGCAGACGTTGACGATGCGGTAGGGTATTTCAAGCTTTTGCATCAATTCCTCCGCGTTTTTGATGAGGTCTTCAATGATGTTCCAAGAGTCGTCGGGCTTTGCGAAAACGAACTGTTCGATCTTGCTGAACTGGTGGACGCGGAAGAGCCCCCGCTCGTCCAGACCGTGCTTGCCAATCTCCTTCCTAAAGCACTGTGAGATGCCGGCGTACTTGAGGGGAAGCTGGTTTTCCTCAAGTATCTCGCCCATGTGCATGGCGGCAATCGGATGCTCGCTTGTCGCTATCATGTACTCGTCTTCGCCCTCAATTTTGTACATCACGTCCTCGAAATCGCTCAAGTCTGTAACGCCCTCGTAGGGAGTCCGCCTCATCATGAACGGCGGGATGACTGGAGTGAATCCTTTTTCCAAAAGGATACTAAGACCAAGATTCATGAGCGCATGGTCCATTAATGCGAGCTCCCCCTTTAGGAAGTAGAAGCCGGCGCCAGAGATTTTCACGGCACGCTCGAAGTCTGCAAGATCGAGGTCTTGTGCGAGCTGGCCGTGGTGTTTAAGTTCGAAATTCGGTTTTGACGGCTCGCCGAAAGTCCTGACGACCTGGTTGTCTTCAGCCGACTTTCCGAACGGGACTGTATCGTGCAGGAGGTTCGGAGTCCGCATGAGAAGCATGTCGACTTCAGCCCGAACTTTCTCGACTTCGTCGTCGAGCTTTTGTATTTCCTTCGGAAGGCTTTTCGCGGATTCAAGAAGCGGAGTTATATCTCTGCCCTCCTGCTTCACCTTCTTGACCTGCTCCGTCATCTCGTTCCTGGATTTTCTCAACGAATCCGCCCGCGCCTTCAGCTTCCTCCAAGACTCGTCTTTCTCTAAAAGAGTCTTGAAGTCTTCGACTGCCTTTTTGTCTTGGCGTTTTTCCAGGTTTTCCAAAACCGCCTTCGGCTCCCGCCGAACATGGGTTATGTCGAGCATGTTCCTTGCGTTAATAGAAGAGGGAGGGGTTTAAAATAAGGAGTGTTTCGGCCTATTCCGCTGGCGCGCAATTCCTGCACAAGAGGCGTCCGTCAATGGTCCTAAGCGATTCCGAATAGTTTTCGCAGGACTCGCATTCTCCGGCAATCAATCCTTCCTCGGCGGCATGCTGCTTGCTCAGCTCCCAGACCGCGTGCTCCTGGATTAGCGTGTGGAGTGCCGGCTCGATGCCGACTATGTCTGATTCCGAGAGTATGCCGACAATCTTGTCCCTGCTTGTTACAAATACGCGTCTTATGTCTTTATCGCGCATTAATCGTGCGGCCTCCTCAATTGAAGAGTCGGGGTTTAGTGTCAGAAGAGGGCTTGACATTATGTCTTGGACTGCAATCTTGCCTGGTTCCCGGCTTTTCGCTACGACTTTCTTGATTATGTCGCGCTCGGTCACTACGCCGACTCCGTCCCCCTTGTCCGTCACAAGAAGCGAGGATATGTCGTTCTTCCCCATTATCTCCGCGGCCTCCTGCACTGTGTCGCCGATGTCAATGCAGATGACGCCCTTGGTCATCACGTCCCCGACTTTTAATTCAACAGTATCTTTCATTTAGCATCACTTGTATTCTTGCTTTTATTATGTACAAGGTTATATTTACCCTGGCTTCTTAAAAATGGGGACCGTGAGTTTTGAGATTAAATCAAAAGACCTGGCGGGTCGCATCGGGCAGGTGGAGTTGAACGGGAAGATAGTTGAGACTCCGGCCTTGATGCCGGTCTACAACCCGCAAAGCAGCCTGATATCTGTCAGGGAGTTTGGGGACTTTTTTGACTGCAAGGTTTTGATGGCCAACAGCTACATGCTCTTGAAGAACGAGGAGTTGAGGGATAAGGTTTTGGATGAGGGCATTCACAAGCTCTTCGGCTTTGACGGGATTATCGCAACAGACTCAGGCTCTTACCAGCTGATGAATTACGGCATGGTCGAGGCGACCAACAGGGAGGTAATCGAGTTTCAGGAGAGGATTGGGTCTGACATTGGAAGCTTCCTTGACATCCCGACTTTGCCGGACGCATTCAAGCCCAGAGCGAAAGCGCAGGTTGATGAGACCTTGAAGCGGAGTGTTGAGGCGGAGGACGCGAAGTTTTTGGTTAACGCCGGAATCCAGGGCGGGAAATACTTGGATTTGAGGGCGGAGTGCGCGAAAAGCATCGGGGAAAGATTCCCGCTTGTCGCGGTCGGAGGCATTGTTCCGTTGATGGAGTCCTACAGGTTCGCAGAACTCGTGGACGTGATTGCGACCGTGAAACAGAATATTCCAACGGACAGGATAGTACATGCGTTCGGTCTCGGCCATCCCATGCTTTTTGCACTGGCTGTGGCGCTTGGATGCGACTTCTTTGATTCAGCATCTTACGCATTGTTCGCGAAAGCAGGACGGTATATGACGGTTGAGGGAACCAAAAAGATTGATGAGTTGGACTACATTTCTTGTACTTGCCCGGTTTGCGTCGAGCATGGAATCAGATTGAAAAAACTTTACGGGGAGGATAAGACGAGGGCGCTCGCACTCCACAACCTCTACGTCTGTTTTTCCGAGATTGAGGCTGTCAAACAAAGCATTCGTGATGGGAGGCTTTGGGAGCATGTGGCATTGCGGTGCCGAAGCCATCCGGAGATGATGAGGGCGCTGACCGCTTTGACGAAGCATTCTGATTGGATTGCAACGCTTGACGCGGTCACCAAGAATTCGGCAATCTACTACACCGGTTTTGAGACGGCGTTGCGTCCGGAAGTCGTGAACGCGAAGAAACGTTTAGAGAGGATTGAGGGCGGCATGAGGATTCCATTGAAGCCGTATGGCGAGGTTCCGCCAGGTCTTTTAGAGTTCTACCCCTTCGGCCAGACGCTTCATCCTGAAAACACTTCTGAATACACGTTCAAGGAGACGGCGCTTGAAAAACTCCGGATGATGGCAGACTACCAGTTCGGCAAGGGCGCGGGAGCCTTGATTCCGGACAACGCAATAGTGAAGAAGTCGAGGAACACGGGGAGGATGCGGTGGGTTTATGTTAACAAGGAAATGTTTTTGACAATCAGGGCGAGCGACCACTTCCTCCTTCCAAAAGAAGGCTACATGAAGCTTTTGCACGAAAACTTCAAGTATCCAAGACTCCGTGTTGTTTTAGAAGACGACGGGGAAGTCTTGGCGTGCGTGAAGGAGGGGAAGAGCGTTTTCGCCAAATTCGTGAAAGAAGTCGACCCGGAACTCAAGGCGGGCGACGAATGCCTGATAGTCGACCATCTTGACAACCTAATACGGGGCGGAACACTACACATGTCTCCAAAAGAAATAAAAGACTTCACGAAAGGAATGGCAGTAAGGGTTAGGTAAAGCGGATTTTTCTAAAATCCATTTATATTCCATAATTGTATGTATTTACATAGTTTTATGGATACTCGGACGACGATTCAGGTTACGGAGGATTTGAGGCGGGAGCTGAAGGTTTTGGCTGCCGCCCGTGATGAGCCGTATCAGAAGGTTTTGGAGGACATGGTCGAGGTCTTTAAGGAGTTGGACCGTGATAAGACTATCATCTCGATTCCCGCAAAGCTTGCTGAGAAAGTCCAGAAGAATATTTCTAAAACTGATTTTGAGACGCTCTCGGATTACGTCACATTCCTACTTCGCGTCATGCTGTATGAGAAGGGTGATGATGCAGGACAGGATGTCGAGAAAATAAGGGAGCGCCTGAAAAAGCTCGGATACTTGGAGTAAAAAAATAAAATGGAATTTCGCGGATTGGAAAAGGGAGATATTGAAAAGATTGTGCGCCTTCGAAGGGAATACTATGAGTGCATGGGCGAGAAGCTGACTGTCCCATCGCTTGAAAAGTTCAAGAGCGATTTGGAGAAGCAGGTGATGAACCAGAGGCTTGTCATAGCGGATGACGATGGTTTTGCCGGAGCCATATTTTTAGAGGACCGTGATGGCGCCGACGTCTACGTCAAGACGCTTCAGGTCGAGCCAGAGAAAAGAGGTTTGGGAATCGGAACCGCGCTTTTGAAGGAGGCGGAGGACTGGGCGAAGAGCATTGGCGCAACATCCATGACACTGACGGTGAAGCCCGAAAACACGATTGCGAAAGAATTGTACGAGAACAAGGGATTCAAACTATACAGATACTTGATGAAAAAAGATTTGGAGGAATAAGTGATGGATCATTTAGACGAGTTGGAGAGCAAGAGCATCTACATAATACGCGAGGCCTACAAGCAGTTCAAGGACATCGCAATGCTTTGGAGCATCGGCAAGGATTCGACCACCCTCCTTTGGCTTTGCAGGAAGGCGTTCTACGGGAAGCTGCCTTTCCCAGTATTGCACATCGACACGAGCTACAAGTTCCCGGAAATGTACGAGTTCCGCGACAAGTACGCGAAAGAGTGGGGCCTGAAATTGCTTGTCGCCCAGAACAAGGAGAAGCTGGCGGAAGGCATGGGGCCAAAAACACACGATTGTTTTGAATGCTGCACTGAGTTGAAGACGAATGCTTTGAAGCAGGCGATTGACGCCCACAAGCTTAAGGCATTGCTTTTGGGGATACGGCGCGACGAGCACGGGATACGGGCGAAAGAGAGGTATTTCAGCCCGAGGAATCAGGATTTCCAGTGGAACTACAAGGACCAGCCTCCCGAGCTTTGGGACCAGTTCAAGAACAAGCAGGCTGGAGACCAGCACGTCCGCGTCCACCCGATACTTCACTGGAGGGAGATCGACATCTGGCGCTACATCAAGCGGGAGAACATTCCGATAACCGGCCTGTATTTCGCGAAAAACGGGAAACGCTACCGCAGTATTGGTTGCGTACCATGCTGCAAGCCGGTCGACTCGAACGCCTCAAACATCGACGAGATGATCGAGGAACTGTTGACTACAAAGACGAGCGAGCGCTCAGGGCGTTCGCAGGACAAGGAGAAGGCCTACATGATGCAAAAGCTCAGGGCCCTCGGATACATGTGAGGTGAAGAGAATGGCGGAAGATAAAGAGTACATGAACATAGTGATTGTAGGCCACGTCGACCACGGAAAGTCTTCCCTGATCGGAAGACTGTTTTTCGACACCGAAAGCCTGCCTGAAGGATTGATGGAGGAGTTGAAGAAGACGTGCGAGATGCTCGGACAAAAGCTCGAGTTCGCATACATCATGGACAACCTCGAGGAAGAGAGGGAGCAGGGAATCACAATCGATACCGCCCAAACCTTCTTCAACACTGAAAAACGCAGTTACGTGATAATTGACGCGCCAGGACATGTCGAATTCGTGAAGAACATGATAACCGGGGCAAGCCAGGCTGACGCCGCAATCCTAATCGTCGATGCGGAAGAGGGCGTGCGCGAGCAGACGAAACGCCACGCATACATCCTCTCGCTTTTGGGTTTAAGCCAGGTGATAGTCGTGATGAACAAGATGGATTTGGTCGACTATTCCAAAGACCGCTTCGACGAAGTAGAGAAAGAGTTGAAGGATTTCCTCTCCTCAATCAAAATCAAGCCGAGTTATGTCATACCTATATCGGCTATGGAGGGCGACAATCTCGCCAGAAAATCCGACAAGATGAGCTGGTATTCAGGCATCACAGTATTAGAGGCGCTCGACACCTTCAAGATTAAGGCGAAGCCTACCGAAAAGCCCCTGCGCCTCCCAATCCAAGACATTTACAAGAGGGATGACAAGAGGATTCACGTCGGACGAATCGAGTCCGGGACTGTTACCGCAGGGCAGGAGGTTATAGTGCTCCCCAACCCGAGGAAGACGAAGATAAAGTCTGTTGAAGAATGGAACAATCCGCAGAAGAAGAGCGCGGTGGCGGGAGAGAGCACGGGCGTCACACTGACCGACCCATTATTCTTGGACAGGGGCAACGTCATCTGCTCGACCGACAAGTTGCCGAAAGTCGCGCACAAGATTCACGCCAACGTCTTTTGGATGAGCAAGACTCCCGTGAAAGTCGGCGAGCGCATTGCCATGAAGATTGCGACACAAGAGGTCATGAGCGTTATCGAGGAGATTTCGAGGAGAATCAATTCTTCAAGCCTTGAAGTCCTCGCAGAAAACGCGGATCATCTGGAAAACAACGATTTGGGCGAGGTTATACTGAAGCTTGAGAAAGAGCTGGTTGTCGAAGACTTCAACGAGGTTCCCGAACTCGGACGGTTCGTGTTGGAGAAGAACATGGACACTGCGGCCGGCGGAATCATAACCCACATCCACGAGGTCGAGTAAGAATGATAATCCTTGGATACGACGGCCTGGAGATAACAAAGGTTGACGCCTGGAATCTCGAAAACATAAAGCAGAGGGCGTACGGCAAGACCGACATCAGCATGCTCGAAGAACCAAGAACTGTCGTCATCTGGAGCAGTTTTCTGACAGGCAGAAACACGGAGGCGGAAGTCAAGGCTAAAAGCCCGAGCCTGAAAGAATCCCTTTGGACTTTCAAGCTTCAAGAGTCCGACACGTTCCTCTCAGACTTCGGAAAGACGAAAGCGATTGACGTGCCCTCGCTCACATACATGGACGACCACAGGCTTGAGCGGGATGCGATGGCCGGCATATTCGACAAGACCGCGACAATCGAAGACTATGACAGGATAGCCTTCGAAAACCACCGCAAGGTGAAGGAAGAGTTCATGGCCGCACTCGAAGAAGACTGGGATCTCCTGTTCGGATACTTCGGGGTCGCCGACGTCGTGGGACACATGAGCTTTGGAATAGACTTGAAGATGAAGCTCATCTACAAGCAGCTTGACGACATCGCCAAGACCGTCGTAAAAAAGAAGCCGGACGAGCCGATACTAATCATCTCAGACCACGGGATGTATGCGGAAGGAAGGTTCGGCGACCATACGAGATACGGGTTTTGGAGCCTAAACCGGCAAGTCGACTGGAACGAGCCGAAAATTTATAGCTTCAGGAATATGATTAAAACAGTAAGGTAGGTGATGAAGACGTGAAATTTAGATTGAATGCGAATTTCACAGAAACAGCGCTGGTTTTACTCATCCTGTCTTCCGCATCACTTTCCGGCTGTGTTGGAAGCCAAGACGGTGAGGAAGCGGACCGGGTTGTCCGCGTTTCAGGAGCTTGGGCGGTCTACCCCATAATGCTCGTCTGGGCAGACGAGTACGGCAGGGAGACTGGAGTCAAAGTCGATGTTGCCGGTGGCGGCGCGGGAAAGGGTATGTCGGACGTCTTGAACGGGCAGGTGGATATCGCGATGGTTTCAAGGCCTATCAGAGACGAGGAGGTGGAGCAGGGTGCAGTCTATTTTGTTGTGACAAAGGACGCGGTAGTCGGGACGATAAACTCTGAAAATCCCGTTTTGGATGAGATATACGCCCGCGGACTTTCTCAAAGGGATTTGGACGATATTTTCATGCGCAGAGTAACAAGATGGGGCGAGCTTGTGGGAATGAATATCCCAGATGACGAGATTATCGTGTATGGCAGGGCTGATTCTTCTGGGGCGGCCGAGGTTTGGGCCTTGTTTTTGGGGGGATACACGCAGGCCGAGATACAGGACAGGGCTGACGCCAACTTCGAGGGAGATCAGCCTTTGGCGAATGCTGTAAGCAGGAGCAGGAACTCTATAGGATTCAACAACCTCAACTACGTCTATGATGTTGAAGCGGGAGGATTTGCAAATAGGATTAGGCCGATTCCCTTGGACTTGGACGGCAATACTGTTTTGGACGGGCGAGAGTATTTTTACGGGAGCAAGGAAAGTTTCATAGGGAATGTTTCAGCCGGAAATTACCCGTTCCCTCCGGCAAGAGACGAGTATCTCGTGGTGACGAATCCCGTCAGGAAGGAGGTTGCGGATTTTATCCGCTGGATACTTTCAGACGGCCAGGCTTTTGCCGTGGAAAACGGTTATGTGCAGCTTTCGAGCGAGGAGCTTGAAAAAGAGTTGAGATACCTGGATGATTTAGTTGGAGGCGATTGAGGAAATCAATGATTGATTTGAGGTTTGTTTCATGAAAAATTTATGGTGGAGGCAGTTTAAGGAGAACGCTTCAAGCAGGCTTATGCTTGCGGCGGCATCGCTTGTCATCATGGGGTTTTTCATCATTTTCCTTACGATTTTCAGCAAGTCTCTTCCCGCCATCTCGGAATATTCGGTTGCCGAACTTCTTTTTTCCTCGGAATGGAATCCAAGAAGATATAGTTTCGGTTTTTATCCGGCGATTGTGGGGACGTTCTACGCCACCATCATATCT
>OMKS01001641.1_pt1 | contig 19757 bp, 18 predicted proteins | sample 1674721 | NCBI WGS metagenome assembly OMKS01 (sample SAMN06264996, study PRJEB25208) | sediment metagenome | isolation source: hot spring sediment | place: USA: California | collected 2014-09-02
ACAGGCGAGGCAGGAATTGAACCCGCAACCTACGGTTTTGGAGACCGTTGCTCTGCCAATTGAGCTACTCGCCTATGGTAACTCGCTTCTCGGACGTCTGCGGCAAATTCACGCTGACCGTATCACACCTAAGCCCATGATCAGACTTGAACTGATGACCCCTTTCTTACCAAGAAAGTGCTCTACCGACTGAGCTACATGGGCGCGCCTCTCATAGTGGGCAGTGAGGGACTCGAACCCCCGAAGGCTGACGCCAACTGATTTACAGTCAGTCTCCTTTGCCGCTCGGAACAACTGCCCAGAGAGCCGACGGTGGGAATTGAACCCACAACCCTCCGCTTACAAGGCGGATGCTCCGCCGTTTGAGCTACGTCGGCGTCTCAAGATTATAACACACCAACATGAAGGGTCAAGGTTTCTTCCCTACCGAGCGCCGGTAAGTATACACAAATAAAGGGATTTGTCAATTTGTAAAAATCCCTTTTACGCACTTGCCCCCACAGCAACAATACGTATAATGCTAGCATTATGACGATCTATGTGGATATCTCTGCAGCGGCACATCGTCGCGCCGGGTTGGGACGGTATGCCGAAAGCTTGACGCGGGCGCTAATCCCACGCCTCACGCATAAGCTGGCGCTGTTCTACAATCGAGAAAAGGGTGTGACCCTGCCGCCTGAGTTGGAGTATCTACCATCACGCACGGTCGCGCTTAGTTATAAATCCTGGCGAATGCTGGTTTGGGCGGGACAGCTCGCCCACATCCCTTTCAATCGCCTGGTGCCGGATGTGGCGCTTTTCCACGCAATGGAACATTTGTTGTTGCCCTTGAAAGACGTCCCAACGGTGTTGACGGTCCACGATCTGATTTTCCGTTACCTGCCGGAGCATCACAAACCGCTCAACCGCTGGTATCTGAACCTGACGATGCCGTTGTACTGCCGCCGGGCCGATCACATCATCGCCGTCTCGGAGGCGACGCGGCACGACATTATCAAAGCTTACCACATTCCGCCCGAGAAGATCTCCGTGATCTACGAGGCAGCGGACCCTCGTTTTGAACCGCAGTTGCGCACCGTCGTAGAGGCGATGCGCGCGCGGTACCATCTGCCGGATCAGTATCTTCTTTACGTGGGCACCATCGAACCGCGCAAGAATTTGACGCGACTGTTAAAGGTTTGGGAAACACTTTATCAGGCGCACGAAGTTCCACAGTTGGTCCTCGTTGGTAAACAGGGCTGGCTTACGGGAGACTTTTTTGCAGCGTTGGAGAGTAGCCCAGCGCGCGACGGGGTTTTGCTTACCGGATACATCCAGGATTGCGACTTGCCGGCGCTCTATTCCGGAGCAACAGCAATGGTTTTCCCCAGTCTGTACGAAGGGTTTGGACTCCCGCCATTGGAGGCGATGGCGTGCGGCACGCCGGTACTGTGTTCCAACGTTTCTTCGCTCCCTGAAGTTGTCGAGGATGTGGCGTTGATGTTCGATCCAACCGACGATGAAGCGATGGCCCATGCCCTGCGGCGCATCGCGAGCGACAAAGCCTTGCGCGCCGACCTCAAGGAACAGAGCCTCTGCCAGGCGGCGCGTTTCTCGTGGGGCCGAGCGGCGCAAGAGACGAAGCGCGTGTACGAGCAGGTGCTATCCGCATGCTGCACTACGTCCTAGATGCACGCACAGCAACGCCACATTTCCCTGGTATTGGCCGCTACGTCACCAATCTCGCCCGTGCGCTGATCCCACAGCTTGCACCTGACGAACAACTTACTGTCTTTTTCGATCCGGCGCATCCGTTGGAATTGCCCTCTGGGGACGCTATACACAGCTTGCCCGTCGATGTCTCGCCATTCTCTCTGCGCCAGCAATGGGTGGTCCCGCGTCTGCTGCACCGACACAAAGCGGACGTATATCACAGCGTCTACTATTTGATGCCCTATGTTACCGGCGTGCCCACGCTACTCACGCTCTACGACCTCATCCCCATTCATTTTCCCGAACACAGCACACTGAAGGCGCGTCTGTTTTTTCGCGGGGCGACGGCGTTGGCGCTGCGGACGGCGCAACACATGCTGGCCATTTCCGAAGCAACGCGCCGCGATTTTCTAGCCCGTTTTTCGCTGCTGCCTGAGCGGATCACGGCGATCCCGCTGGCAGCCGACCCGGCTTTCACCCCACAAACGCCTGAGGTCGTCGCGGCACTGCGCACACGTTATCACCTGCCGGAGAAGTTCATCTTGTACCTGGGAAGCAATAAACCACATAAAAACCTCGTGCGGCTCGTAGAAGCCTGGGCTGTCATCCAAGCAGAAGTACCGGATGTCACACTTGTCATTGCAGGTGCCTGGTTACCACAGCACCCGGAGTCACGTCAACGCGCCCATGCTTTGGGGATCGATGATCGTGTGTGCTGGCTGGGGCCGTTACCCGGTGCAGATCTGCCCGCGCTGTATACAGCGCCGGAAACTTTCATCTTTCCTAGCCTGTACGAAGGATTTGGCCTGCCGGTGATCGAGGCGCTGGCATGCGGGACTCCGGTCGCTTGCGCGAACACCTCCTCGTTACCGGAGGTTGCGGGTGATGCTGCGGTGTTATTCGATCCGACGCAAACCGAGAGCATTGTCGACGCAATGCGTCAACTACTCGGTGACGGCGATCTGCGCGTCGATTTGCGTCAACGAGGCCTGGCGCAAGCTGCTAAGTTCTCGTGGTCGCGGACCGCGCAGGAAACACTGACGCTATACCGGACGTCTAAATGTTGAAAGTGGCATCGTCGTGAAAATCTTACATGTTTACAAGGACTACCATCCTGTTCTGGGCGGTATCGAAAACTACATGAAAGTGCTTGCCGAAGCACAGGCCGCCGCAGGACATCAGGTGATCGTCGCAGTATGCGATCCGAGTATGAATGCGCGTATTGAAGAGCTTAACGACGTCAAAGTGATCGAGTCGCGGCGTTGGGCCACGTGGCGTCGATGCCATTGAGCGTCAGTCATCCGCTCACCATTGCGCGGCTCAAGCCGGACATAGTTCACGTTCATTCGCCCTACCCGTTGGGCGAGGTGAGCGCCTGGGTGTTCAAAGCGCGCGTGCCGCTGGTTATCACCCATCACTCTGACGTGGTGCGCCAGCAGGGATGGCTGCGCCTATACGCCCCGTTGCTACGACGCGTCTTGAATCACGCGGATCGCATTATCGCCACCAGCCCACGTTACATCGACACGTCACCGTGGCTTAGGCCAGTCAAGGACAAGTGCACGGTCGTCCCCCTGGGGGTTGATCACCGGCGATTTGCGCCACCGCCAGCACCCTTTGCTGGCCCACCAACGGCGCTCTTTGTGGGACGCTTGCGTTATTACAAGGGACTGGATGCGCTGTTGCACGCTTTGGCGAAGGCGCCAGAGGCGTCCCTGGATGTCGTAGGAACCGGTCCAATGCACGATGAGTGGGAGGCACTGACACGCAGTCTAGAGATGACCGAGCGCGTACGTTTCCTGGGAGAAATCCCTGATGAGGACTTACCTACTCGGTATCACGCTGCGCACTTCTTTGTATTGCCCGCCAATGCCCGCGCAGAGGCATTTGGCACGGTATTACTCGAAGCGATGGCGTCCGGCTTGCCCTGTGTAAGCACGGAAGTGGGAAGTGGCACCTCTTGGGTGGTGTAAGATGGTGTCACCGGGCGGGTGGTCCCACCGCAGGACCCGGCAGCGCTCGCGATAGCGATACGCGAGTTGATGGACGATCCCGAAAAACGCCGCGTGATGGGCCAGGCCGCACGCTTGCGCGTCGAGACGGAGTTCACCCAAGAATTGATGACGCAGCGCGTGATGGCGGTCTACGAAAGCCTGTTGTGAGTGTCCTGCTAAAGAAGAGAGCGGCGCGATTTCGTTTATTGCGCCGCTTTTGCTTGCGCATACACACGCTCGAACTCAGCCGTGTACTGCCCGGCAATGCCTGCGTCGTGGAGAATGAGCACGTTCTCGTCGTTGTAGTTGGCGGCGTTGCTGCTGAAGTTGTACGATCCCGTGATGACGATGGCCTGATCAATGATGATGACCTTGTGGTGCATCATGTAGGGATTGCCGTCAGGCAGAATATCGATGCCGGCCTGTTGAAAAGCAGCGATATCCGAACCGGTGGCGTTAAGATTGCGCGTCTCGACAACGATGCGCACGGGAATGCCGGCGCGGTGGCGCGCGACGATCGCACTGGCGATATCGTCGTCGGTGAACACGAAAGCCATCACATCGAGGCTGGATTTCGCGTCCTTGATCAACCGGATCATCCGCGTGCGCGCATCCCCTTCCGACTCGAAAATATTCTCCACATGCACGTCATTAATCTCGATCTGGGGTTGCGGTGTGTCATCGGGCGAGGAGGCCCCAAACTTTCTTTGGACGAACATCTCCTCAAATTCCGTCGTATAATTCTCCGCCAACAGTTTGGAGTCAGCAACAATGATGTTGTTATTGTTGCGATAGGTTCCGTTGGTCGTCATGTTCCAGGAGCCAGCCCACACCTGTTTGCCGTCGATGACGACGAATTTGTTGTGCATAAACGGCTCAGCACTGTCGAAAACGACCGGCACTTGCGCTTGCAGCAGGCTTATTGGACCTAAGGAGTCGGCATAATCCGAATCCGTCACGAGGCGCACCCGCACGCCGCGTTGATGCGCGCGTACCAACGCAGCGGTGACACTCGGCAGATTAAGTTCAAAAACGGCGACGTCGACACTAGTCTGCGCATTGTCAATCGCTGCCACCAGGCGTTCATCTATTCCGCCGTGGTAGTCTGTGGCTTGACCGGAATCATGCGGTGTCGTGAAGAAGACCTGGATGCTGGCCCCTTCGTAGACTTCTACGGCTTTTGAGCTTCCCCCCAACCCCAACAAATCCGCGCCTGCCCAGACAATGATGATCATGAAAAGAGAAATCAGAAACTCTTTCCAACCGAATGATCTTTTTCCCCCTTGGGTGGAGGTTGATTGCGTCATAAATCACATCTCCTCGTTATAGACAGGCGGCGATGCCAGGAGCAAGTGCAACATAAAAGCCGGTTCGTCTGTGTTGGCGCTGGTGTTGGCCACACAGCGGATATAGCGCCGTAACGTGCGCAGCGCCGGATTGAGCTGGTCCCAGGCTTCCTCGTCGTCCATATCGGCAGTTTCCAGCACCAGGCGCTCAATCTCCGTCTCAGCCCAGTACAACAGGATAAGGGCTTCGTCATCGGCAAGAGCTCCCGTCAATGCAGGATCTTCGGTAACGCGCTCTATGGCAACCTGCACGCGTCTTTGGATATATGGCGCGTTCAATGCACTTTCTTCATACATCAGTTAGCCTAAACGAGGCCCTTGTGCTGTGCGCCAAAAGCGTCGAGGGCAGTGATTTGAGGTGGTGTCGGCCGGATGAACGGGCGCGCTTGACGGATAGTATCCCATGCCTGCGCCGCACTCATGCCGGTACTCACCAGGTACGCTGCTGCCATCAAAGGAGCGCGCCCTACACCTGCCGCGCAGTGGACGTAGACCCCGCGCCCCGCAGCGATCTGTTGGCCGATAAACTTCGCCCCCCGTTTCAGGTCTTCCGGTGTTGGGGAGGTATCATCGGTTGTGGATAACCATAAATAGTGATCGAGGGCCAGCCCACGCTGCGCGTCATCGGATTCTTCACGCATATTGACCACAGCGGTAATGCCTAGAGCGCGCATCTGCGCCAGTCCGTGCCGCTTGTGTTGCCCACCGACGTACAGGTTAGGCTGTACCCGGCTGATGTGCGGCGGTGAAAAGCCTCGGATGCGACGCATAATTTTGTCTTGTACCCAAAGGAAGGTGGCACGCACACCATGTTCGAGCAAACGCCGGTAAATGATATAAATGAGTTCGCATAGCGGAAAGTTCTTAAGTCGAGTTTGTTTCTCGAAAATCGCTCGTTCCATAATCAATTTTATGCCACGGGGTCGGTTGTGTCATCCACAGCCGCCGGCAGGGTGAAGAAGAATGTGCTTCCCTCCCCCGCGATGCTTTCAACCCCTACTTCTCCTCCCAGTCTAGTGATGATCCGTTGCACAATCGAAAGTCCCAGCCCATGTCCTTCGACCGAGGTGTCTCCCAAACGCCTGAAGGCGGTGAATAGATGTGATTGTGCTTCCTCACTCAAGCCAACGCCATTGTCACGCACCCAGAAGCTCACCATATCCGATGGTTGCGGCGTTGCTCCCATCGTGACATGGGGTGGTGTGCCTCCATATTTGACCGCATTGTTCAGGTAATTCACCCACACCTCTTCAATCCATGGGCCGTAACCGTAAGCGGTGGGCCACACCTCAGGCGAGTTGATTTGGACGTCGTTTTCCCTGAACATATCGACCAGGCGCTCCTTAGCGGCATCTACGATGCTCGCCATATCCAGCGATTTCATCGGCACTTCGTTCATTTGACGCACACTGGCGAGCAACAACATCTCGTTGATGATGTTCGCCATCCGTCGCCCATTCTGCGCAATGATCGCCAGCGTTTCGCCCAATTTCTCGGCCGTCATCTGGGGATAGCGTTTCTGCAACAGGTCACTGAATCCTACCACGGCGGTGAGTGGAGTTTTAAGGTCGTGGGCGACGGTGTGGGCGTAAGCATCCAGTTCTGCGTTACGTGCCTCCAATTCGACGGTTTGCTGGCGCAGCACCTCTTCGACCGACTTGCGTTCTGCAATCTCCTGCTTTAAGGAAAGATTTCTCTCCTCCAGGTCTTTTTGCAGGTTTCGCAGGGTTAGATGCGTCTCGATGCGTGCCAGCACCTCCTTCACCTGGAAAGGTTTGGTGATGTAATCCACACCGCCCACCGTAAAGGCCTGGACTTTGTCCAATTCCTGGTTCAAGGCACTGAGAAAGATGACGGGGATATCCCGTGTTTTTTTGTCGGCCTTCAGATGGCTGCAAACCTCATAACCTGACAACCCTGGCATCATAATATCGAGTAGCACCAAATCAAAGTGGATCGTTTGCGCGAGTTCCACGGCCTTTTCCCCAGTGGCTGCCGTATGCGTGATGTATCCCGCCCGGCTCAACACATCTGCCAAAAACTTCAGGTTGAAGGGCGTATCATCAACGATCAAAATGCTCGCACCGGGCACGCTGGGCTCGTTTATCACTTCCATAATTATACCGGTCGGAACTGTTCCAAGATTTATACCAACACTATATCATATTTTTCGCAACTAACCATAACCCAACGCCTACGTCAGCCAAACAGCGCCGAGGTCGCTGCTGCCACGTCAATGCCTTTGCCAGCAATCTCGCCATACAGGTCTTGATAGTCGCGCGTGCGTACCACAATCGGCATGGGCACGGCGTGCCCAAGGATAAGCGCCTGCTGCCTGGTTTCCAGACGTGCCAGCACTCCGCGCAATGCCGCCGTCCCAGCCAGACCCGAAAAGACGGCGCGGATGTCGTTCTCCTCGTCCAGTAGTGCCGTCACCCGCGTACCGATCTGGCTCATCACCTCCGGGTCGATGCCGCTCGGTCGTTGATCCACCACCAAAAGGGTGACGTTGTACTTGCGCATCTCCCGCGCAATGGTGCCGAAGATGGTGTGACGTGCAATCGATGGGTCGAGAAACTTGTGCGCCTCTTCAATGGTGATGATCAACGGGCGCGGTTCGCTGCCCTGACCGCCGAGCGCCGACTCTTTGCGATCCACATACGCTTTGTGGATCCGCCGGGTGATGTAGTTGGCTACCAGGATGTAGGCTTCCAGGGCGTTGCCGTACCGGCCAAACTCCAAAATCACGCTGACGTTGCTGTTGATGTAGTCGAGAATACGGCCAATCGGGTCGTCGGGCGCTTTGTCCACCAGAAAATCGAAACGACGCAACTGCTCCAGCTTGCGTTTGATCGCGCCGAGTGTACCTTCGTGCAATTGGTTGTTTTCCAAAATGGCGATCAGGTCTTCGTCCATCTGTTCGGCCAGCAGACGGCGCACCCAGGACGAGCCAAGCCGGCGCCGCAGCATATACAGCGCGTTTGTCTGCACGTCGGTGAAACCGAACAGCGGGGCCAGCATCTCTAGATCCTCCGGCTCCAGTTGATCGTAGCCGATACGGACGGTGAAATCTACCTTGCTGCCGCGCCGTCGCGAGGATTCGGGATCGAGCGTGAACACACTCACGCGCCCGTCGAAGAAGAGTTGCCGCAGCCCTTTGACGTCCTGTTTGGCCTCGTCCTGGCTCTTCCAGCCGTACTCGTTGTGCATGTCGAAGATCAGATTGACGGCGGCGCGCTCCTGGATGATGCCTGCCAGGACCATCCGCGTGAGGAAGGTCTTGCCGGTGCCGCTCTTCCCGAAGATGCCGCTGGAGCGTTCGACGAAGCGCGGCAAATCCAGCGCGATGCGCGTGCCCTCCATCTCCAGTGGTTCACCAATGTAGAATCGTCCGGGTTCATCGGGATCGCCGAAGATTTGCGCGACTTCTTCAGGCGTGGCTTCATAGACGCGTGTGAAGTGCGCGGGGACGGTTTTGGCCGGCCGCACGTCGCCATCTTCGACGACCAGCATCGGTGTGATGTGCATCTGCCCGTAGGTGAGTGTGCCGCGATAGACCTGCGCCAGAAAGCCGTCCGGATCCTCCGGCGGCGACTGTTCCACCTCCGGATGACGGCTCGCCAGCGTCACGTCGGTGATCATCCCGAAGAAGCGGCGTTCCGTTTGTCCGCGCACGACGACGTAGCGTCCCACCGCCAGCCCTTCGATGAGGCGGTTAGGCGACAATTTGGCCTCCAGCCCTTTGCTGAGGCTGCCGCTGACGACCGCGCCCAACACGGTGGGGTCGACCGGTTTGGAACGCGGGAACCAGGCATCCAACTCACGCTCACTCATAATGCCTCCTGTACAAGCTCAAAGTCCTCAATCGCGTGCAGAATCTCGCGCGCCATGTAACGCCGCCCGCGTTGCCGCCCGGTGATCTCTTGCGGTACTGAGTCCGCTTACTCTGCGGCGAGATTCTGGAGCATTTTGGCGAACCCGTCAAGCGACAAGTTGCCCTTGACGCGGAGACGAGGCCAGGTGAAGCGATTGTCAAGGCGCAGTTCGGTGCCCCAGGCGGTGGTGACAGCCCCCCAATATCCGGCGGATTCCACCACGGCGATCGTCGCGTTATCGTAGCGCCCGGAGGGGTAGCAGAAAAAGCGCACGGGGCGCTCGGTGTGCGCCTCGACCGCTTCACGTGCGCCCAGAATTTGATAGATGAGAAATTCGTAGGAGCGCGCGGTGAGGTCGTAATGATCGCGGCCGTGGGCCTGCATCGACATGCCGGCATCGGCCATCGCACGCACATCGGCCCAGGTGAGATACTGGGGCGCTTCGTAGTGTGCCGGGGTCGCTAGCAAGAAAAACTCTCCCACAAAGCCGTACTTTTGCAGCAGTGGCAGCGCGCCGGTGTAGGCATCTTTATAGCCGTCGTCGAAGGTCAGCACGATGGGTTTTTCCGGCAGCGGTTTCCCGGTCGTCAACGTCTCGTAGATGTCCTCCAGCAGGACGCTCTGATAGCCCTGCGCTTGTAAGTATTGCAATTGTGCCTCAAAGTGTGCCGGAACGACGGTAAGATCGCGGCGATAGGCATCTGCGTCGGGCGGCAGTTCGGAGATGTAGTGGTACATCAGAATCGGCACGTGCACGGCCTCCGGCGGTGGCGGATAGGTGGGCGTGGGTGGAGGCGGCGTCTCGAGCGGCGACACGAGCGGCTCAGGCGTGGCGGTAGGTTCGGGTGTGGGCGTCGGTTCGGGCGTTGATGTGGATGTGGCGGTCGGTGTCGCCGTCGCTGTGGGCGTGGCAGTGGACGTCGGCGATGGTGTCACCGTCGGTGTGGGTGTCGCGGTAAACGCCGGTGTATCGGTCGCCATTATCGCAGCTTCGGCGAGTTTTTGGGGGAGCACGCCCCCACCGCTACCGGCAGCACAGCCCGCCAGTAGCAACAGCAACAATGGCACAAGCCAGGTTTGGCGATAGAGCGTAACGTTTGGTTTCATAAAAGTAGTCAAGTAGTTTTTGGTCATTTTCCTGACAACAGTAGTGTACCACATTTTCAGCAGGTGTCCTAGTCCCACACAAAAGAGAGAGCGACAGCGCAGGCTTGCTGCGCCATTCGCTCTCTCATATCACGTGCGATTGTTACCGGCGGCGGGACACCCAATAGGTGATTCCGGCCAAAAGTAGCGTCACCATACCCAGAATAGTAGGCAGCCACCAGGAGGGACGCTGCAATTGTCTGACGGTCCCCGGCTCATGAGATACTTCGACGCCCGACTCAGCGGTATCGTATGCCATCCATTCCCCTTCTCCAGAAGCGGAAAGTGTTCCGGCGCTATCTTCCGCAGTGCGCTCGACTTCATCGGCGACCTGGGCTTCCGCTGCCGGAGCCGGTTCCAGCGCCAGGACTTCTACCTGGGGCGCGGCTTCTTCCCGTTCTTGCGCGTTTATCGCGGCAGTTTCATCGACACCGCCAGCATCAGGCTGCGGCGTGGCTGCAGGTGGGGCCGGTGCCAGAGCTTTGACGCCTTCTTCGGATTCTACCGCCTTTTCCGCTTGCACAACTTCTTCGTCGGCCACAGGCTCTTCAGGCATTTCCACTGATTCGCTGGCCAGCATCACCTCAGCTTCTTCGGAGACTTCCACGGTAGCAACAACGGCTCGCGGAGCTTCCAAAACCGGCATTTCCTCGGCCGCTTTAGGGGCTTCCGTCATCATTGTTGGGGTAATACTGCGCTGTACGAAGGTCAATCCCGCCGTCACCACAAAAGCGATGGCGGCCAGAGACGTCGCCAGGCGCATAAACAGCAGCGACGCAGGCCATCGTTTCGCACGTTGTGGCGGCTTTTCGGTCACCGATTTTTCGGTCACCGATTTTTCGGTCACCATCGCTGGCGTGAGCAGGTAGTTGCGTGGCGGTTCGCGCAAGGGGGCAGCCCTTACTAAGGCCACGACCTCGCGCAACTCCTCTACCTTCTGCTGGAGAGCGTGATCCCGGGCCAAAGCGATCTCGAAAGCCGCTTGCTGCGCCTGATCTAATTCGCCATCCACATAGGCAGAAATGTCTACGTCGCGCCACATTGTCTGCATCTGCGTCATTTCTTTTCCTCCACACGCACGGTGAGGGTGCGACCACAACGCACCGTCACCGCTATACCCACATTATATGTAATCCATTCCACGCTAATCTTCATCCTCACTGTTTAGACGGTAGCGGCGCGGTAAAAGTTCCCTCTCTTCCTGGAGTAGTTGCTGCATTTGCACACGGGCGCGCGCCAGCCGCGATTTGACGGTACCCAGGGGGATATCCAGTGTGTCCGCCACTTCCTGGTACGCCAATCCCATACGATCCACCAAGACAATCGCCATACGCTGTTCCTCCGGCAGCTTCGCCAGGGTGCGTTCCAGCAAAGCACGCAACTCCTGCTGCTGGATGGTTTGTTCCGGCAGTGCGCCACCGTTCGTCAAATGGGGATTGGCTTCCTCATCCATATCGCCGAAATCTTCCCACGACACCGTAGGCCGGCGCTTGCGACGGCGCAGTTCGTCATAGCAGGCATTGGCGACGATCCGCAACAGCCAGGAGCGAAAGGAGCCACCGCGAAACTTCGGCAGCCCTTTGTACGCCGAGATAAAGACTTCCTGCGTGGCATCATCTGCGGCGGCCGCATCGTGCAGCAGGTGCCAGGCCAGGTTGTAGACTTGTGTCTGGTAGTGGAGGATCAGCGCGTTGAAAGCGTCCAGACTGCCCTTCTGGGCATGCTGGACCAACGCGGTTTCGTCCCATGTTTCGGTCGTTGTGTTCACTGCTTTGTAATCCTTGAATCCAAGACTACAAAAGTCTCAGCACGTACTGCGCATTGCAAATCTATCGTTCGAGGCAGATACTTGCTCAACCAAGCACCTCGTGAGACTTTTGTAGTCTGTCTAGCTTGACGTATTCTCGAATTTAGCTATACTTATTGCCAGGCCGAAGTGGCGGAATAGGCAGACGCAAGCGACTCAAACTCGCTCGGGTAACTCCCATGTGGGTTCGACTCCCACCTTCGGCATTATAACGCACAAGCGGGTGAACGCCAAGTTCATCCGCTTTTTTGATGCTTGACGCTTCTATGCCCTCAGGATATAATCCCCCCACACGGTAGGAGGAAAGACAAGAGGGCATGAAAAGCATTTTCGAAAGTCTGCGCAAAACCCGCAACGCCGTCTTTGGACAGATCGCGCACATTCTGGGTGCCGGCGATATCGACGATGATACGTGGGAAGACCTGGAGGCGTTGTTGATCCAGGGTGACGTGGGCGTGGAAACGTCACTGGCATTGATTGAGCGGCTGCGGGAACGCACCAGCGCCGAGGGTATTTACCGGACAGCCGATCTGCAGAAGGTATTGCACGAGGAGCTGTACGCACTGCTGCCGGAAGCCCAACCGCTGAACCTAGAATGGCCGCTTGTGGTGGTGCTGATTGTAGGCGTCAACGGCTCGGGGAAGACGACGAGCATCGGTAAGCTGGCAGCGCACTTCAAGCGCGAGGGGCGCAAGGTGGTACTGGCGGCGGCGGACACGTTCCGCGCGGCAGCGATGGATCAACTGGCCATTTGGGGGCAGCGCGTGGACGCACCGGTCATCACGGGGCCAGAAGACGGCGATCCTAGCTCTGTGGCCTACGACGCGATCCAGTATGCGCAGTCGCACAAATTCGATATGGTCATCGTCGATACGGCGGGACGTTTGCACACACAGCATAACCTGATGGCCGAATTGGAGAAGATTCAGCGGGTGATTGCCAGACGCGTGGCTTGGGCACCACACGAGACGTTGCTCGTCCTCGATGCTAACACCGGCCAGAACGGGCTGATCCAGGCGCAGCAGTTTCTCAATGCCGTGAAAGTCAGCGGCATCGTGCTGGCGAAGTTGGACGGCAGCGCCAAAGGCGGGATGGTGCTCTCCATAGGACATCAATTGGGACTGCCGGTGCGCTTTGTGGGCACCGGCGAGCACGTAGAAGATTTAGCGCCCTTCGATCGCGAAGCTTTTGTGGAAGGGCTATTGGGGCAATGAATGAGCCAGACTACAAAAGTCTCACGCGGCCTTGCTTGAGCCAGTAGATACGCTAAACAACAGGTCTGCAAGGCACGATACGTGCTGAGACTTTTGTAGTCTTCGCTACTGACTAAAGACTATCCGACTATTTTGGAGGAACAATGACTGAATCTACAGATCGTCTCGAAAATCTGGCTTCCCGCGTGGAAGCTATCTGGAGGCGTCTTTGACTTACCTGGCAAAATCCAGGAACTTGAAGCGCTAAACGCACAAAGCGCCGATCCCACCCTATGGAATAACCCCGACAATGCCCGTGAGGTGATGCAACGCCTGGCATCGGTGCAGGAAGACGTACAGTACTGGAGCGGTCTGCGCCAGGAGATTCGCGACACGCAGGAATTCTTCGCGCTCGGCGATGAAGACCTGTTCGATGAACTTGAACAAACGACAAATAAACTGGAAAAAGAAGTGGCACAAGCCGAATTTCGGCTGCTTCTTGCCGGCCCCTACGACCGGGGGGACGCCATTATGGCGATTCATGCCGGGGCCGGTGGGACGGATTCGCAGGACTGGGCCAGTATGCTGCTGCGGATGTTCCTTCGCTGGGCCGAGCACAGTCGCTTCAAGACCGAGATCCTCGATATAATGGAGGGAGATGGGGCCGGCCTCAAGAGCGTAACCGTGAGCGTGCGTGGACGGTTTGCCTATGGCTATCTTCGCTCGGAACGCGGCGTTCACCGGCTGGTACGCCTGTCGCCCTTCGATTCGGCGCACCGGCGGCACACTTCGTTCGTGCTTGTCGAAGTCTGGCCTGATTTGGGAGATGAGGCGCCGCTGGAAATCAATCCCGACGACTTGCAGATCGACACGTATCGCGCTTCGTCTGCCGGAGGCCAGCACATGCAGAAGAACGAGACGGCGGTGCGCATCACGCACTTGCCCACCGGCATCGTTTCTTCGTGTCAAAACGAACGTTCGCTGACCCAAAACCGCGAAGTCGCTATGCGCGTGCTCAAAGCTCGTCTGATGCAGCTCGAGGAAGAGAAACGTCGCCAGCAACTCGACGAACTCAAGGGCGAGCACGTGGACGCCGGTTGGGGCAACCAGATCCGTTCCTACGTGCTGCATCCCTATCAAATGGTCAAGGACCACCGCACCGATCACGAGACCGGCAACATACAGGCCGTGTTGGACGGGGAGTTAGACGCTTTTATCGAGGCGTATTTGCGTCATACGATGGGTGATTATCAAGATTAACCGAACCCGCTTTCGACACCATTAAGGAGGAAATCGATGACCGAGAAAAAGAGCCCGAGTCGTTCCGGCCGTAGCTTGAGCAGCGCCAAGAAACCCTCTTCCGGCGGCCCCAAAAGTGGAGGTAAGAAGACGCCGTCAAGCACTCCGCCCAGGCCCTCTGGCGGCGACGTCAATATCCGTTCGCGAATTCGACAATCAACGCCTGAGCCAGCTTCCAGACCCAAACCATCCGGCGTCAAGGGTTCCAGGCCAACGGCCGCTCCCACGCCTTCCGCAGCGACGCCATCGCAGGCCGATACCCGCGCTCAACAACTCGCCAGCGTGCGCGCGCGCTGGGAGCGACTGGCCGGCCTGGTCACTCTGGGGACGATCTTCAATCAACTATCCTCAGTGACCGGCGAAATCGATAGCCTGGACAATCAGATCGCCGAGCTTCGCGCGCGCGGCTATCGCTTTGGGCGTACTATGGAAGAGCGCGCTGCGACCTTGAAGTCGCGCTGGCCGCAGGAGAAGGCGTCGGCCAATCGCTTGCTCCAGGATCGACGTAACGTCTTGCAAAATGCTGCCAATGAGACACAGCGGCTTCTCGGCCAGGCGGAGCGCAATACCGGCTTGTTGGATACGGTGGACAGCCGCCTGCGGACGCTTGAAACTCAGATCGACGAAGCGCAACGCAATGTGCAAGGCGTCTTCAGCGGCACGGAACAGGAAATTAATGCGTTGCAAGGCGAAATGCGCGAGGTGCGCGCCTTATTGGATGCATTAGACAGTGCCTCCTTCGAGCTGTTGCCCGATGAGCATGGCGTAGCGGTCTGCAAGGCGCAGTGGGTGAGTGACAACCAGGAACCGGAGGGGATGTTGTTCCTCACCGATAGCCGTCTCATCTTCGAGCAGCGGGAAGAACGTGTGATCAAAAGGAAGCTCTTCTCCTCCGAGAAAGAACTCATCCAGGAAAAACTCTGGGACACACCGGTAGGGGCGGTTGTCGAATTACAAATGGAAGACAAGAAATCGGGCTTGCTTGGGCTGAAGCGCCAGGAGCTGCTCACCCTGAGTTTCGTCGAGCGCACGCGCGAACTGCCGAGCGACGCGACGTTGCATCTTAAGGGTGGGGCTACGAATGAGGCTTGGCTCTCACTTATCCGCCGGGTGAAGAGTGAGCAGATTGCCGCCGACCTCTTCGGCGCGCCCCCGCCGCAAGAACTGCTGGCCGCACAGACGGAAGCCGAAGCCGCCGCACCCGAAGCCGAGTTGCCCACCCGCTGTCCTTCGTGTAATGCCACGCTGCCGCCAATCTACAAGGGGATGAAGCAGGTGGAGTGCCAATATTGTGGGATGTTGATCAATATTTAAAGCGGTAGACAGTAGACGGTAGTCGGTAGACAGGGACGCCAATACTATGGATTTATTGCGCGAGGTACAAGGCTATATCGATACCCACCGGCTCCTGAAGCCCGGAGCGCGGGTGGTGGTCGGTGTCTCTGGCGGGCCGGATTCGGTGACGCTGCTGCACGTGCTGCAACGCCTGGCCGAATCGCTGAACCTCACCTTGCACGTCGCGCATCTCCATCACGGTATTCGTGACGCCGACGCCGATGCAGACGCCGATTTTGTTGCAGCGCTGGCCGAAAGCTGGGGGGTCCCCTGCACCATTGAGCGCGCCGATGTGCCCGCGATTGCCGCCGAGCAGAAGATCGCTTTGGAAGAAGCCGCGCGTCGCGCCCGTTACACCTTTCTGCACCAGGTCGCTCGGCAAACCGGCGCGCTGCGCATTGCCGTAGGCCACAACGCCGACGATCAATCCGAGACGGTGCTGATGCACTTGCTCCGTGGTGCCGGTCCGGCGGGATTGCGCGGGATGCTGCCAGCCACACCGCTGCGCGACTATCACCTGCTTACGTCCTGTCCCAAACCGGTACCGGAGATGAAGCTCATCCGCCCCCTGCTCTGCATTCCGCGTGCCGATGTCGAAGCCTATTGCGCGGAGCAGCAGTTGTCCACCCGCTTCGACCGCTCCAACCTGGACACGACGTTTTTCCGCAACCGCCTGCGCCACGAGGTACTGCCCTACCTGGCCCAAATCAACCCGCGTTTCGCGCAGAACCTGCGCCACCTGGCCGAAGTTGTGCGCGCAGACTACGATCTGCTTCACGAGTTTACGTCAGTGGCGTGGGATACGCTGCTCGTAGAAAGCACGCCTAATCTGCTGGCTTTCAATCTGGAAGGATGGCGAGCGCAGCCGCTTTCCATCCAGCGGGCCATTATCCGCCGCGCGGCATATAACCTGCGCCACTCCTTGCGTGACGTTAGTTTTGTCCACGTTGAGGACGCGGTGCGCATCGCCCAACAGGGTACGACCGGCGCGCAGGCCACCCTACCACACGGTCTGCGCTTGACGGTCGGTTATACCACACTCAACATCAGCGGCGAGGAGGAGGCCGCTCGCAACCTGTTGCACCTGCCACCGGAAAGCCCCTGGCTTGTGCCGGGAAGCACAATTCCGCTGTCCGTACCCGCCGAAATTGATCTGCCGAAGGGCTGGCATGTACACATCCAGGAAGCTCCGCATTGGAACCTGGAGGCCATCACCAACAACTGCAACCCGCTGGTCGCGTGGATGGATGCCGGTGCGCTGGGCGAAGATGCCAGCGGAGCCAGCGTCGCAATCTTGCGCACCCGGCGGCGCGGCGACCGCTTCCAGCCGCAAGGGATGCACCACGCCACAATGCGTTTGAGCGATTTGCTGATCAACACGAAGATACCGCGCGCGTGGCGCGATTACGTACCACTGGTCGAAGCCAATGGGCGCATCCTCTGGGTGGTCGGCGTGCGGCTGAGCGAAGAAGCTCTGGTGGGCCCGGATACACGGCGCGTCGTCTATTTCCGTTTCTGTGGGCCGTAAGGGCCTGACCACGCACATTCTTGCACAACGAGCAAGAAAACGGGCGTCGAAAACCCATTTAGTTCCGGTTTATCCGAGTTAGGAGTCTGCATGGCAAAACATCTGGTTTTAGTCGCCGGGAATATTGGTGCTGGTAAAACGTCGCTGGCCGAAAGGCTAGGATCACGACTCGGCTGGCACGTCGCCTATGAATCGGTGGATAACAACCCGTATCTGGCCGATTTCTACGCCGATATGCGTGCGTGGAGCTTCCATCTCCAAATCTTCTTCCTGGGCCATCGCGCCGAACAACACCGCCAACTGGTGGCCCTGCCAGAGTCGGCCATCATCGACCGCAGCATCTACGAGGACGCCCACATCTTCGCACGGGCGCTGTACAGTCTCGGCAACATGACTGAGCGCGACTACCACGCCTACCGGCGACTCTACGGGCTGGTGATCAACACGTTGCCGCGTCCTGCGCTGCTCATCTACATCAAAGCCAGTCCTGCCACATTGCTCTCGCACATCCGCCAGCGTGGGCGCGAGATCGAGAACAGTGTCTCTGCCGATTACCTGGCGCTCCTTGGGCAGTTCTACGACGAGTGGATGGCGACCTTCGATCAGTGTCCCGTGCTAACCGTGCCGGGAGATGACCTGGATTTTGTCCGTTATCCCGAACATCTAAAGATCATCACCGAACGCGTGGAGGACAAACTGGCAGGCAAAGAGCGTGTGGAATTTCCTAAGCCAGGAGCACTGAATGCCCGCTGAACCTGGGGAACCGCTGAGCGAGCGCGAAATCGAGATCGTGGAACTGGTCGCCGACGGGTTGACCAACCGCGAGATCGCCGTCCGCACCTACCTCAGCCCCAACACCGTCAAGGTACACCTGCGCAATATCTTCGCCAAGACCGGCGTGTCATCCCGCACCGAACTAACGGTGCTGGCGATGCAAGAGGGCTGGATCACCGTCCCCGGCATCACCGGTGCAGTAGATAGCACCGGAGCAGACGTCTCTGCAGAAGAAGACGCTACGATTGAAGCAGAGTCACCGGCGCTACCGCCCTGGCCGCTCACGCGTTGGGCCGCGCTGGCAGCCGGTCTAATCTTGGCGCTCGTGGCGTTGATCCTGCCCCGGCAGCCGGCGGGACAGGCTGCTACTCCCATCGCCAGCGGTCTGGTCGACCAAACCACAGCCGGACCTGTTATCGATGCCCCGGCTTCTGGAGAGAACGGTGGTGCGCACTGGGATGAGTTGGCGCCTCTGCCGGTGCGCCGGGCACGGATGGGGGTCGTGGCATGGGGCAACAGCATTTACGTCGCCGGCGGCAGCGCGGAGGACGGATCCACCGGGCGGCTGGACATCTACGATATCAATACGGCGCTGTGGCGCAGTGGCGCAGCCCGTCCGGCGGCTCTGGCGAACGTCGGCATCGTGGCACTCCCGGATGACAAACTCCTCGTTCCCGGCGGGTGTGATGCAAGCGGCGTTCCACAAACGGTCACCCATCTCTACGATCCGCAGAGCGACACGTGGAGCGAGGGCGCGCCGTTGCCCCAACCGTTGTGTGCCTACGCGCTGGCAGGATACGGCGGACAAGCCTATCTCTTCGGCGGGTGGAACGGCACGACGTACCAGGCCGTGGGCTACGTCTACGACAACGCTAACAACACCTGGACGGAAATTGCGCATCCGGCCGAAGCGCGCGGATTTGGTGCAGCAGCGACCCTGGCCGACCGCATCTTTTACGTGGGCGGCTACGACGACAAGCGTGAGTGGGCTACCTGCGAAATTTACCTTCCCGAAGACAATCGTTGGGACAGTTGCGCGCCGATGCTCCTGCCGCGCGGCGGGCTGGGTCTGGCCCCCGTCGGCGGGCGGGTGTATGCAATAGGCGGCGGGTGGACCACCTACCTGGGCTTCAACGAACGTTATGATCCTGCGACCGACACATGGTCGGTCGTCCAAACGCCGATTGTCGGCGAGTGGCGCAACCTGGGGCTGACGGCCTACGACACGTCGCTCTACGTCGTCGGCGGCTGGAGCGGCGACTACCTCAACCGCGTCTACACCATCGAAGTGCTGCCCTGGCGCGTCTTTATCCCCACCACGTTTTACTCTCCATAATTTACCCCAAGTTCCCACTTGTACGCTTAACCTGCAACAGTACACGGATCAACACGGATTTGACGGATCAAAAATAAAAATCCGGGTTGATCTAGGGTGGCGGAGGTGTCGTCAACGGCGAAACTGGCGCAGTGGTTGGCGGCGGGGTTGTAGGCTCTTCCGTAGGGGCTGGTCCCGGCCCTGGCCCCGGTTCAGGGGTTGGCGCCGGTGACTCAGGCGTGGGCGTCGATGTAGCGGTGGGCGTGGGTGTGGGACGCCGCGTCGGGGTGGGCGTTGGGGTAGGCGTGCTGGTCGACGTAGGCGTCGCGCTCGGGGTTGGCGTCTCCGTCGGTGTGGCGGTCTTTGTGGGTGTAGGCGTGTTCGTCGGGGTTGCGGTGGGGGTGGGGGTATCGGTCGGCGTAGGCGTGGGGGTGAAGCTGGCCTGCGCAATGA
>OMKS01001642.1_pt1 | contig 19754 bp, 17 predicted proteins | sample 1674721 | NCBI WGS metagenome assembly OMKS01 (sample SAMN06264996, study PRJEB25208) | sediment metagenome | isolation source: hot spring sediment | place: USA: California | collected 2014-09-02
TCGATACGGGCTGATCGGGCTGGCAGCGATGGGCTGCGCGCTGCTGCGTCCGGTCATAAAACTCTTTGCCGCCGGCCTGAGTTTCAACCCAACAGAAGCCGCCGGCCAAACACGCCAAGACAGCGGCCGGGAAACAGTTTACAGCAAAAAGGAGTGGACAGAACGCAGCGAGTGGTTGATGTGGCTGGCGGCAACGATGGCGGCGATGTTGCTCATCCGTCCTGTATTGCTGGAACTGAACACCGCACGCGCCTCGGCGGCGGAATGGTCGGCGGCGGTTCTGCTGCTGGTGGTCATTCCTGCCGGGATTATCGCGCTGGTGTTTGGTCTGCTTCGGTTTGCCTGCGCCGGGGACATATCGCTCAATCAGCCCAATGTCGCCCTCTTTTTGGCCATTGCCTGCGGCCTGGCGGCGGTTCTGCTGCACAATCTGGTGGATTTCGCCCTCTTCGAGCCGGGCGTCTGGACGATGTTCTGGCTGACGGCCGCGGCCGGCGGCGCGCTGTATCACATACACACCGACGGCGATGCCCTGCGTGTCTATCCGTTGACCGGACGGCTGCGCCGCGGCGGCGCACTGCTGGCTGCGGCGGCGCTGTTTTCAGCGTTCGTATGGCAGGTCGTCGCGCCGCCGATTCAGCGGGACAAGCTGACCTTTGAAGCGGCACGGGCGTTCAACGCCGAGCAGGCCCAGGCCCATATCCACCACGCCGTCGCCGCCGATCCCCTGTCGCCGGAGGCCGCCCGATTCGGAGCACGCCTGCTGCTGCACCGTTCAACGGAGCGATTGAGTTCGAATAAAGAAAACTTGCTGCACGCCGCGCAACACTTGGCCGAGATGGCTATCGCCCGCAACCTTGCCGATGCCCGTCCGCGTCAACTGCTGGCCGATATCCTGTTGGCCGCGGCCGAACAGACCGACGAAGACGCCGAAAAAACAACCCGCAAACAGCAGGCCTTCAAGGTCTTTCAAGACGCCCTTGAGCGGTATCCCGGCTCGGATGTGCTGAATTACCAATTGGGCGTACTGGCCGAGGAACTGGGGCGTCCCGAACAGGCCGTTAGTTATCTCGAAGCCGCGCTGGACATTGAACAGCGCTATCGCCAACAATTTCAAATCATGTACCCCGATCAGCCGGAGATCATCAGTCGTTTGGGACCCCGTCGGTATGAGGATCTGCTCGAGCGGCTCAGTCGGCTGCGCAGCGACCGCCCATGACAGACGCCCGCCGCACACAAACGATTCGAAACCGTCTGCTGAAATGGTTTGACATTCACGCACGGACGCTGCCGTTTCGCGGCGTGCGGGATCCGTATGCAATCTGGATCAGTGAAATTATGCTCCAGCAAACCCAGGTAACCACCGTCGTGCCGTATTACCGACGGTTTATGAAGCGCTTTCCCACGGTACAGGCGCTGGCGTCGGCGCGACTCGATACGGTCCTGAAACTGTGGCAGGGACTGGGCTATTACAGCCGCGCCCGCAATCTGCACAAGGCCGCCGGCCTGATCGTCAGTCAATATGACGGCGCGTTTCCCGATACCTTCGAGGCCCTGACGGCGCTGCCGGGCATCGGCCGCTACACCGCCGGCGCCATTGCAAGCATTGCCTTCGCTCAGCGCGTGCCGGCGCTGGACGGCAATGTGATGCGTGTCTTGTGTCGGCTGGATCGGCTGCCGGACAATCCCAAAGCCGCCGCCGCCCAAAAACACCTCTGGCGTCTGGCCGAAACTCTCGTCCCCCAACGCCGCCCCGGCGATTTTAATCAGGCGCTGATGGAACTGGGGGCAACCGTGTGCACTCCCAAAAAACCCGACTGTGCGGCCTGTCCGCTTCAGTCGCTGTGTTCGGCATACGCCCACGATGAGCAGGATGCCCTGCCGCGTATGCCCAAAGCCGCCGCGACGCCGCATTATACCGTCGCGGTCGGGGTGGTCATCAAAGACGGCAAGCTGCTGATTGACAAACGCAAACCCGACGGGATGCTCGGCGGACTCTGGGAGCTGCCCGGCGGCAAGAAACGAAAAAACGAAACACTCAAACACACCGTAGCACGCGAGATCAAAGAAGAAACCGGAATTGAGGTCGTCGTCGGCAAGCGGCTGTGCATCGTGCGCCACGCTTATTCACACTTTCGCATTACGCTGCACGCCTACCCTTGCGACTGGGCCGGCGGCACGGCCAGACCGATCCACTGCACCGCGGTCAAATGGGTCGCTCCGAAGGACTTAAATAAATACGCCTTTCCCGCCGCAACGGTAAAGATATTCGAATCCATCGGTCTGGGCGTCAAACAGCCTTAAGCCGAATCACGGCCTATTGGCATATCGGGGCGGTGGTGGATACCTATCGGCTCCAGACCAGGTCAAGCTGTTCTTTGATGTATGCCAGCGCAGGGGCCAGTTCCTCATCAAAGTTCTCCCAGCGGCATTCAAACGAAATCCCGCCGGTGTAGCCAATCCGCCGCAGGGCGTCAAAATACGGCGCAAAATCATACGGCGCCACACCCGGTCGGGTACGGCCTTCCTTCTCGGCCAAATGCACATGTGCCAGCAGGGGGCCGGCGTCAAGAATGGATTGAGGCCCTTCGTCCTCCAGCGCCATATGATAAATATCCGCCAGCACGCGAATGTTGGGGTGGTTGACCTGTCGGACAATCTCGGCGCCCTGTTGGACGGTGTTAATGAGATTGCACTCTCTTTGATTCAGCGGCTCAATGGCAACGATTATATTGTACTCGGCGGCAATCGGCCCCATGCTCTCCAGCAGCTCAACGAATTGCTCCAGCGCCTCGTCGCGACTGAAACCGTCGGGCACGCGCCGGGCGCGGCCGCTGCCGAACACAATGATCGTGCTGCCGACCTGGCCAGCCCGGTCAAACGCCGTCCGTGCATAGGCCAAAACCGCTTCATGGTCGGCCTCCGGACCGACGCATTTCAAATCGCCCGGCAAAAATCCCGCGTATGCATACACCGGCAGTGAGGCGGACAGGGCATTGACCAAATTGGCGCCGAATTTGTCCGTCGGCTCCAGCGGCACAAGAAATCGCTGGACGCCTTCTTCGACATAATCGTAACCGGCCGCTTTCAGTTTATCCGCATTATTGACCGACGTGCAAACACCGATTCGGGGTTGCTCTACCTCCTGATACGAGATCGAGGTCGCCGAGTCCGGAGCAGGGGTCTTCTCGCATCCCAAGATCGCCAAGCCGACCAGCAAGGATGCAGCGCAGAAAAAGAGTGTCCGATAAAAACGTGCAGACTTATGGTTTTCCATAACAAATATCTCCTTTCGCACGAATACAGAAGCTGTTTTTATGAAACTTAACACACCGTGAGATATTTGTCCAGCACTGTTTTTGAATAAATATGCACGTCTTCCCAATCCTCGCGATTTACTTGATTTGACCCTGAAGACCGACCGTTACGTCCCTGAACGGTACTTCCACTTGCGCCAGCGCGATCGCCTGTTGTGCAATCCGCACCAGACCGGTACAGCAGGGCACTTCCATATGCACCACGGTCAGACTCTTGAGGTTATTGTGCTTGATCAGTTGGGCCAGCTTTTCGACATAGGGCGATGTGTCGTCCAGTTTAGGGCAGGCGATGGCAATCGCCCGGCCGGCCAGCAGCGTCTCGTGAAAATCGGCCATCGTAAACGGCACACAGTCAGCCGTGAGCACCAGATCGGCCCGGGCAAAATACGGCGCCGTCGGCGAGACCAGATGAAGCTGCACCGGCCATTGCGCCAATTGCGACGGTCGGTCGCCGACAGGGGTTGTTGAATTCGATGTCGGCGCGGCGGTCTGGTTCAACTGCATCATCCGCGCCCCCGGACAGACAAACCCGGCCTCTTGAGCCGGCCTGGGCTGCGATACAGGCTCAGCTTTGTCGGCCTGAAGCGTCTTGAGATACGCCTCGGTCGCCGCCTCGTCAAACTCAGCCGCCTCGCGCCGCTCAATGGTAATCGCGTCCTGCGGGCAATGCCCCAGACACGCGCCCAGCCCGTCGCAATAGGTCTCGCTGACGAGTCGGGCTTTGCCGTCGATAATCCGGATCGCGCCTTCAGCACAGGCGGTAACACACAGCCCGCACCCGTCGCATTTGCTTTCGTCAATCTTTACGATATGTCGTATGGCCATAATCAAAACTCACTTTATGATGTCAGAGGGATACCTTTGCTTCCAGCCGCACGGCCTTGGGAAACAGGATATTGTTTTCCAGATGAATGTGCTCGTGCAGGTCGCTTTCAAGCTCTGCCAGACCGTCATAGAGGGCCTTGAATTTCTCGCAGGCGTCGCCGGGCGGCTGCCAGTTGGACGTCAACTGCCGCATCCGGTCCAGCGCCGCGCCGGCGTTGTCGTGCTCATACTCCATTTGACGGATGGGATTCTGCACGCTGCCGCAATGCACTTCGGGCAACGGCGCACCGGCCAGCAAATGCCGCTCAAACTGAGTAATATAGGGAAACAGAATCTGTTCTTCTTTTTCCAGATGCATCTCGATTTCCGCGGCCAATCCGTCAAACACCTCGCGCAGCGCATCAATCAGGTCGCCATGCTTTTCGCCGTGCGCGGCCCGCACCTGATCAAACAGCGTTCGCAGGCGCGGCAGTTGCCGACGCATAAACCCGTGGTGATGATCAACAATGTAATCGCACAGCTCCTCGGCGCCGGCGGCGCTCCAGTCTTTCGGCGGCGTCCCGGCGGCGGCGTCCTGCACCGCCGCGGCCAGCTCATCCTGAAGCGCCGCCACATCGAGACCTGCATTCTCAGCAGCTTGCTGCAAAGTCTGTTGGCCGTTGCAGCAGTAATCCAGCCGATGTTTCTCAAACACCGCACGCAGCGCCGGATAGCGCGTCACCAGCGCCCCCAGCGATTCATTTTGATTGATATTCAATGTTTTCATCGTACACCATCGGTCTGTGCAATACACAGAATCGGGTTAACCGTTCACGAACCAGAGACCAGAGGCCGAACAGCATTCGACCTCTGCCTCTATCTTCTGACTTCTGTCTTCCGACTTCTGACCTCTGACCTCTGACCCTAACTGGCCAGCATCACTTTCAAATCCTCTTGCGGCGTGCTGATCGGAGCAATGTTGAATTGTTCCACCAACACATTCAGTACATTCGGGCCAATGAACGCCGGCAGCGACGGTCCCAGCCGCATATTCTTGATGCCCAAATGCAAGAGCGTCAGCAGAATGCACACCGCCTTTTGCTCGTACCAGCTCAGCACCAGCGTCAGCGGCAGATCGTTGACATCGCACTCAAAGGCATTGGCCAGCGCCACGGCGATCTGAATCGCCGAGTAAGCATCGTTGCACTGGCCGACATCCAGCAGCCGCGGAATCCCGCCGATATCGCCGAACGGCAGCTTGTTAAAGCGGTACTTGCCACAGGCCAGCGTCAGGATGACGCAATCATCGGGCACCTGTTGAGCAAACTCGGTGTAGTAGCTGCGTCCCGGCCTGGCGCCGTCGCAGCCGCCAACCAGGAAAAAGTGCCGAATCTGGCCGGCTTTGACCGCCTCGATGACCTTATCGGCCACCCCCATCACCGCGTTGTGCCCAAAACCGATGGTAATGGTCTTTTCCTCGGCGTCTTCGGTAAAGCCCGGCTGCGCCAGCGCGGCCTCGATCACCGGCGAAAAATCCCGATTGCTGATGTGCTTAACCCCCGGCCAGGCCACCAGCCCGCTCGTAAAGATGCGGTCTTTGTAGCTGTCGCGCGGCTTTTGGATACAGTTGGTCGTCATCAAAATCGCACCAGGAAATACATCAAACTCTTTTTGCTGATCCTGCCAGGCCCCGCCGTAGTTGCCGGCCAGATGCGAATACTTCTTCAGCCCCGGATAGGCGTTGCACGGCAGCATCTCACCGTGGGTATAAACGTTGATGCCTTTGCCTTCGGTCTGTTTGAGCAGCTCTTCAAGGTCCTTCAGGTCGTGGCCGGACACCAAAATGGCCTTGCCCTTTTTCGGTGTTATACGAACGACGGTCGGCTCCGGATGCCCATACGTTCCGGTGTTGGCCTTGTCCAGCAGTTCCATCACTTTCAGGTTGACCTCGCCGACCTTCAGGGCCATTGCCACCAGCGCGTCAACATCAGTCGCCTGCGGCTCGGTCAAAAAGTTCAGCGCCTCATGGAAAAAGGCGTACACGTCGTCATCCTCCAGACCGAGAATCATCGCATGATCGGCATACGCGGCCGTGCCTTTCAGCCCATAGACAATCAATTCCTGCAAGCCCGACACATCCGGCCCGAGGGCTTCGATTTTCTTGGCAATACTGAGTTCTTCGGCTTGGCGCATCATCTCATCGCGGTTGGCCGGCGCCTGCCAGTCGGCCGCGCCGCCGAGCGATTCAGCGGACTGACCGGCTTTCTGTGCCGCGGTTTGGTAATGACTCTTGGCGCGGTCCAGCAGCGTCCCGGCCTTGCCGAGCAGCGCTTCAATCCGAACCGGATCAAAGTTCACATTAGTCACCGTCGTAAACAAGGCCTCCAGAATAAACCGGTCAATCTCCCGATCACGGACGCCCAGCTTGCCGGCGCGATGCATTACCATCGAAATTCCTTGGGCCGCGTGCACCAGCAAGTCCTGCAACAGCGCCGTCTCGTTGTCCTTGCCGCATACACCGACGCGCGTACATCCTTTACCGCCTACTGTTTGTTCACACTGATAACAAAACATGTCTCAATCCTTTCAAAAAAGTTTTTCGTCTCTATCTTCTGTTCTCTGTCCTCACGCACGAATCATCGTCAACAGCATCTTAAATTTTTGATCGCCGCGCACCGCATGCGGGATATGGGCCGGCATAATGACCACCTGCCCGGCCGAGACGGCCATTTCTTCGCCGGCGATAGTAATCACCGCCTGACCGTCGGTCATCTGCACCAGCGCATCATACGGCGCGGTATGTTCACTGAGCCGCTGGCCGGCGTCAAAGGCAAACAGCGTCACCGTGCCGGGGTCTTTATCGACCAGCGTCTTGCTGACCACCGAATCAGCCGCATACGTGATCAGGTCATTCAACGCCTGCGGCTTAGCCGTACAGGCGTCCAGGATTCCGTTTCGTTTTTTTGCTTGACTCATCGCGTTGCATTCCTTTCGTTTTTGTAAATTCCGCCAGCGTCACATCCGCCAAAAATCCGTCTATCGCTTGTTGCATATCGCCCAGCTTCTGATGCACCGGACAGGCGCCCTTCAAGGGACAGCGAAAATCGCCCGCCAGACAGCGAATCACATTGACCGGCCCCTGTATGGCCTCGATTACCTGTCCAAAAGTAATCGCCTCCGGTCGTCGCGCCAACGCAAATCCGCCCTGCGGCCCCATCGTACTGACGACCACGTCCGCGGCCGAGAGTTTTTGCAGCAGCTTGCAGGCAATCGCATACGACACAGCATTATCCCGCGCCAGCGCCCGCGCTGAAAGCGGTTTTCCGGTTGGGTACGCCTCGACCAGATGAGAGGTCATCCGCAGGGCATAATCGGTATCGCGTCGTATCACATCCATTCTTTCAGGTCGCCTTCATTCAAATCATGACTGCCTTGTTTATATAGGAATAATTTAGTCCTACTTACGGCAAAAGTCAATACCCAAATTTAATTTTTTTGATTTTTTTCGAAAATTCCGCTATGCTGACTCGGCCTTTTTGCACTAAGTCTTTCAAATATGAGCACTTATATTTTCAAAACCCGATGGGGGTGGTTTGGTTTAGCCGGCTCTGCCGAGGGCCTGCAATGTGCATGTCTGCCGATGGCCGACAAACAGGCCGTGCTCGGATACTTGCAGGCGGAAGACGCCGGCGGAACCTTACCGGAAAAAACGCTCTCAACTTGTCAGGGATTGATCTGCGATTATTTTGAGGGCAAACAGGTCGATTTTTCACGTATGCCGATCGATTGGGGCGGTTTTACCCCGTTTCAGCGGGATGTGCTCCGTGCCCTTCAAATGATAAGCTACGGAAAAACAATCAGTTACGCCGATTTGGCCGAGCTGGCCGGCCGTCCGCGGGCCGTTCGGGCCGCGGCCAACACCGTGGCGAAAAATCCATTACCGCTGATTATTCCCTGCCATCGCGTCGTGCGAAAAGACGGCTCATTAGGCGGCTTTTCCGCCCCCGGCGGGATAACAATCAAAGAAAAATTGCTCACACTCGAGCACATCGACCTGTCTTCAGGCCGGGTCGATTCACCCGCTGTACATTACCCATAAAAACAGGCACGCCATTTCAAGACGTGCCCAACAGGAAAAATGATGCTGAGTTTGTAAATTTATTTGATGGTTTCGTCCGGTTCAGCTCCGCGCAACGGCCCCAGCAGGCCTGTGCTTTTTCGCGGCGGCACCTGCACCCGCACGCCCATCCGCCCCAGTTCCGAGGCCACATCCGGCTGATTGGGGTCAATCTCAAAACTGCGCCGCAGGTGGGTTTCGGCCCGAACAGAATCGCCTTTGGACAGGTAAAAATAGCCCAACTGTTTGTGAATCGACGCGGTATTCGGCGACAATTCCTGTGCTCGCCTGTAACAGGCCAGCGCATAATCATCCAGTTTTTCCCGCTGAAAGCTGCGCCCCAGAGCCATCAAAGCCGACGCACTGGTTGAAGCCTGATTGATATACGTCTCGGCCGTGATTTTGGCGCGTTGGGGGTCCTTGCGATCCTGATACAGCTTAACCATCGCGGCCTGCGCCTGCCGATGGGCTGGATCAAACCCCATCGCCACGTTATAATGAAACTCCGCCCGCTCGTATCGGCCTTCCTGATGGTAAATTTTAGCCAGTTCATAATGGGCCTGCGGGTTTTCGTAGCGAGCGGCGATCGTCGTCTGCAACTCGGCCTTGCGCGCCTCGGCGGCTGTGCGGGCGGGCGCTGCTGCTGCCGTATCGGAAGGACTCTTGCAGCCTCCGACCCATACCGCCGCTGTTATGCATACTGCTATCCAATATGTCTGTTTCATATAAGCCTCCGTTCTTTATCATCGGGCTTTTGAGCGCGTTTTGTGCACAAAATTTGTCTCCTGCGGCGCTATTCTGTACGCACAGCGCCGTTATTGCAAGCAAAAAACTGTTTCTTGCCGTTGCGGACAGGCTTTTACTAAAAGGAAATTAAATGTCCAGATTTTGTACTTCCAGCGCGTGCTCCTGAATAAAATTGCGCCGTTTTTCCACATCATCGCCCATCAAAATACTGAACAAACGATCCGCCTCGCCGGCGTCTTCCATCCGCACCTTCAACAGCGTCCGACCGGCCGGATTCATGGTCGTTTCCCAAAGCTGCTCTGAGTTCATTTCGCCCAGCCCTTTGAACCGCTTGATTTCCATATCCCCGGCGCCAATCTGGCGAATGGCAACCGGAATCTGGTCCAGCGACGCAACCGGGTACCGATTCGAACCGCTAACAATCTCGAATCGCGTCGGCAGGTCTTCACCGGCAACCGTCTTTTGCTGTTTGAGCAGATAATCGCGCAGATCCAGCCCGTAATCAGCGCTGATCCGCTCGGCAATTTCATTGAGCCGCAGCACCTCATGAAGCTCTTCAGCCAAAAAGGTCTCGTCCGGCTGCACCTCGTCCGGCGTTTCGCTCAGATGCGGAATCTCCGCGAGCCGCCGCTCGTATGATTCTTTGTCGTAGAAAAACTCATTTTGCCCCTGCATACGCACCTGCCAGGCGGGCAGCCGCTTGCCGTCATAATACTGCTCCACATACTCTTTGAAGACCACACCGCGGCGATGCAGAACATAGATACTGCGTTCGGCCTCATTGAGAATCTTGACCAGCAGCGCCAATTGAGCCGAATCATAACTGCGTGTCGTCCCGTCCGGTTCGCGCACGATCAGGGAGGCGCCTTCCAGACCCCGATTTTCGGTGTGCTTGCGCATCTGAGCCTCATTAAGGATGTATTCCGACTCCCGCGCCCCTTTACGCCGAATTTCATACAGCGGAGGCTGGGCGACAAAGATCCGTTCTTCTTCGATCAGCTTCGGCATTTGACGGAAGAAAAACGTCAGCAGCAGCGTGCGAATATGCGCCCCGTCCACATCGGCGTCGGTCATCAGAATGATTTTGCCGTAACGGCATTTGCCCAGGTCAAATTCATCCGTGCCGATACCGGTGCCCAGCGCGCTGATGATGGTACGAATTTCCTCATGGCCAAGCATTTTTTCCAGCCGGGCCTTTTCGACATTGAGGATTTTTCCTTTCAGCGGTAATATCGCCTGAATCGTGCGGTCGCGTCCGGCTTTGGCCGAACCGCCGGCCGAGTCGCCCTCGACGATAAAGATCTCAGTGTTAACGGTCTCCCGACTGGAACAATCCCACAGTTTGCCCGGCAGGTTGCCGCTGCTCAGGGCGCCTTTGCGCCGGGTCAGCTCGCGCGCCTTGCGCGCCGCTTCACGGGCCTGGGCGGCCTGAATGGCTTTGTTCAGAATCCGTTTGGCCTCGGTCGGATTTTCCTCAAGATAGATCGCTAATTGCTCGTTGAGCATCGTTTCCACAAAGCCGGACACTTCGGGATTGGACAGACGCACCTTGGTTTGGGCCTCAAAATGCGGATCGCGCAGTTTCACGGAGATCACCGCCGTCAACCCCTCGCGCAGATCGTCGCCCGACGGCGCCAGATTGCCCTTGATCAGATTGGCGCTGCGGGCATAGGCGTTCATCGTGCGCGTCAGGCCGGTGCGAAACCCCGACAGATGCGTGCCGCCGTCGATATTGCGGATATTATTGGCGTACGCCATGACCATCTCGTTATAGCTGTCATTGTACTGAAACGCCAATTCGCACGCCAATCCGTTGTCTGGATCTTCCTTGCTGAAATAAACCACATTCGACAGCGGCGTTTTGCCTTCGTTCAGATACTCCACAAACGCCCGAATGCCTTTATCGTAATGATAGACTTCCCGCTTTTCAACGCGGTCATCCTGAAATGTAATATGAGCGCCGGCGTTCAGATACGCCAGTTCGCGTATGCGTTTTTGCAAAATGTCAAACTTGAATTCCGTATCAGGAAAGATGTCGCTGTCCGGCAGAAAATTGATGCGCGTGCCGCGTTTGGAAGTTTCGCCGATTTCACGCACCGGGCCTTTGGGCACGCCGCGCTCACATTCGAAATGATAGTGTTTGCCGTTGCGCCATACATCCGCTTCGAGCCGTTCACTCAGGGCGTTGACCACGCTGACGCCGACGCCGTGCAGACCGCCGGAAACTTTGTACGCCTTGTTGTCAAACTTGCCGCCGGCATGCAGTACCGTCAATACCACTTCCAGCGCGCTTTTGCCCGCCTCGGCGTGAAGCTCGGTGGGAATGCCGTAGCCGTTATCCTCGACTGAACAACTGCCGTCCATGTGGATATGTACAAGAATCTGGTCGCATCGTCCGGCCAGCGCTTCATCGATGGAGTTATCCAATACTTCATACACCAGATGATGCAGGCCGCCTTCCTGGCGGTTGCCGATATACATCTCCGGCCGCTTGCGCACGGCCTGCAAACCTTCGAGAATTTTAATATTTTCCGCACCGTATTCGTACTGCGAAGTCGTCGTCATTTAGATGTCCTCGTTAGAGTCTTTCATTGGAATAATCCGCAGCTTTCGGACTGCGGCGGTCGGACAGCAGCGATGCAGCTCGGCCAGCAGTTCATTTCGCATCATCTGAAGCTGATGCATATACGGCCCCGGCGCCGCCTGAATGGTCAATACGTGTCCCGCGTACGAATCCAGCCGACACCACGGCTTCAATCCGGGGGGAATCAGCGCCTCCCACGCATCCACCAGCAAAGCGTTTCGCTTAAGCTGGGCGGCGCGGCGCTGCAAAAACGCCGTCGCCTCCTGATCCGCCCGAAAACAGCGAGCCGCCGGCTTTTTCTGCCATTGCGTCGCGGAACGCAGTAACCTGTCCTGTTTCAGTTCGTCATTCACATCTGTACAGCCTTGGGGTTACAACGACACATTCGGACAGCCCGCGCCGCCGGATGTCTTGTCCACCCCGGGTGATCTTTACAAATTGACGGGCATAATCAGGTATAAGAAATTGGCGCTGCTTTTAATCAAGCCGGGCCGGTCCGACTGACCGAGGTGCAGCTCAAAATCATTGGCCTTGAGCACACGCAGCACATCCACCAAAAACTGGGGGTTAAAGCCGATCTCAATCGGCTCGCCGTCATACTCCACCGCCATATCAATCTGCGCATCACCCGTCTCCGGCGCACGGCTTGAAAACACCAGCGAGTGCTTGTCCAGACTCAGTTTGATGCCCTTGCTGTCTTCGGTCGCCAGCAGGGCGGCGCGGCGTACAGCGCTGAGCGTCGGAGCGGTCGGCAGCGTCACTTTCTTTTGATAATCCGTCGGGATGATGTCTTCGTAGCGAGGGAAATTGCCTTCGAGCAGATTCGAGCTGACCACCACGTCGCCGCAAATCAGCGCCACTTGATTATTGACAAACCGGATACCCGCCGACGCGCCGTCCTGCATCGGAATCTTGTCGAGAATAGTCATCGTCTTGGCCGGGACGATGATACGCCCTTCCGGCGCTGAGGACGCTTTTTCCAGCGGGACCATCGACTTGGACAACCGCCGCCCATCCGTCGCCACCAATGCCAGCTTTTTGCCGTGCAGTTCCCAGAGGATGCCGTTCAGCGCATACCGCGTGCTTTCTTTGGCGGCGGCAAAGACCGTCTGCTCGATGCCCTCCTGGAGCTTGTCCAGCTTGACCTCCAGATCGGCCTGCCCCTCAAAGCCGGGCACATCCGGATACTGAGCCGGGTCGTGGCCGTAAATCGTAAAGCGACTGTCCGAACCGACCAGATGAACGGCGGACTCGGCAGCCTGCATTTCAATTATTTCGTCAAAACTTTCTCGTACAATCGAGTTAATCTTGTCGGCGGGAATGACGATATCGCCTTCCTCAGTCACCTCCACCTGACTGATCAGGGCGGTAATGCCCACCTCAAGATCGGTAGCGCTCAAACGCACCGAGTCCTGTTCGGTCGTAATGCGCAGGCACTGAAGGATCGGCTTGGGTGTTCGGCTTGGAACGATACTGGTGACCAGACCCAGTGCTTCCTGTAACGCCGCTCGATTAAATTTTACTTTCATAGCGTCCCTCGTTTGGTAAAACAGTGTCTGTTATGCTCTAAATTCAGGCTTTCTTGTTCAAAGTCAATCTTATAATTTACTCTACCGGAAGGCATTTGAAAAGGGTTTTTTACGCTGTTATAGCGGATATTTTTCCCTCTCAGGGCACACGTCCAACAAGACACTGCTCCGACTGTTCAAATAGATATATTAAAGGAAAAAGAAACAGTCGTATTAGAACTATGGCCGGTGAAATTGTGAGCCAATCCTGTCAGAGAAAAGTAACCTGAGTTTCCCAAAGCGGTTAGAAAAAGAAAACCAAGTCGATTATTGTGGATAAGCTGTTGGGTGGACTGTGTGGATAGGTATTGATAAGCTGTTGGAACTTTGATATTAGTACTGAAAGGGGTGGTTTTTTACATTTTCTCCAACACGCCTCACATGTTTATTAACAGGTTTTCCACAGAACGTCTAACACACCGATACCACCCTTTCAGTATTAAAACCAGCGATTTTAGAAAAGTATGTTTCTTGTTGTTTTTATCCTAATCGGTATTCCCATGCTTCATACCATAAAGACAGGTCATTTTTAAGAGATTTTATCTCTTGTTTTATTTGAGAAAGCCGATCCGGATTTTGGTAAACGCTTTCGTCGCCGAAAAGGGCGTTTAACTGTTCCTGTTTTTCTTCCAGACAGGCAATGGTTTGTTCAATCTGTTCGAGCGTGTATTTATTAAAGGCCTTCAGATGTTTCGGTGCGGCGTTTTTTGATTCCCGCGATGTTTCAGTGGTTTTGGCGGTTTCGGCCCGACAGAGATCGGCCGCTTTGCGCTGTTCGAGAATTTGGATGTAAGTACTGTAAATACCATTACTTTCAGGAAAAACAGACGGGGTTATTTCGACGTGTCCCAGCCGTTTTTGACCATAGCGATCCACCCCGATAACCAGCAATTCTTCGGCCACCTGGTCAAGGAAATAGCGGTCGTGGCTGACAGCAATAATCGTGCCGTTAAAATCCAGCAGGGCCTGTTCAAGTAGTTCACGACTTGGAATGTCGAGATGGTTGGTTGGCTCGTCAAGAATCAGTAAATCCGGCTCCTGCAAGACCAATTTACAGAGCATCAGCCGGCTTTGTTGACCTCCGCTCAAGTCGCCGACCCGTTTGAAAACCTCCTCGCCGCTGAACAGGAATGCCCCCAGGCGGGAGCGAATCGCCTCCGGTAGCAGCTCTGGGCGGGCGGTTCGTGCCTCATCAAGGACGGTGTTTTCCACATCCAAACTCAGGGCGTGTTGATCCAGATAGCCGACCTTAATCGAGCGACCCAGTCGAACCAACCCATTGTCCGGCGAAAGCTGACCCAAAATCAGACGCAGCAAGGTGGTCTTTCCGGTTCCGTTGGGTCCGGTAATACCCAGCCGTTGGCCGTTTGTCAGTTCGAATGACAGATTTTCAAATAAGGTCAGATTGTCAAAACGCTTACTGATATCTTCAACACGCAAAACAAGATCTGTTTTGGATTGAGATTCGGCAAATGAGAAATGAATGGTTTTGTTTTTCGATGTTTTCTGAAGAAAATCAGGATTTTCTTTGAGCATCCGGTTCAGTCGGGTCTTTCGCCCGCGGGCGGTTTTGCGCATTCCCTCCTTGTCTTTGTTGCGGGCGATAAAATCAAGCGTGCGTTCGACCATCTCGGTGCGTTTTTTGTACTGTCTTTCCTGAGTGAGATTAACCGCTTCTTTGGTGGCCAGAAACTGTGAATAATTTCCCTTCCAGACGCGAGCGGTCTTGTGTTCAAGCTCAACGATCTTTTCGGCCACCCGATCCAGTAAATAACGGTCGTGGCTAATCAAAATAACGGCTCCGGGATACGCCCGAAGGTAACCCTCCAGCCACGAGGCCGCCTGTAAATCGAGGTGATTGGTCGGTTCGTCAAGCAAGAGACAATTGGTGTTCTGGACAAGGACTTTCGCTAATCCAAGCCGCGAGACCTGCCCGCCGCTTAGGGCGGACGTTGGGGTGTCGTACAATTCCGGCCCGAATCCCAGCCCCGCCAGCGTACTTTTAATGCGGGCTTCATAGCCGTATCCGCCGGAAACCTCGACGGCATGACATAAGTGATCATATTCGTTCATTACGGATGCCAAGTCCTGACCGTCCGAGTGGGCCATTTGCTCGGCCAGGTGTTCGATTCGCCGCAGCATCGTCAAGGTCTCGGCCATGCCGTCGTACATCTCCTCAAGCACGGTTTTTTGCCCGTCAAAAGTCGGTTCCTGGGGCAAATATCCGATTTTGAGGTCGGATGCAAGGGTCACTGTGCCCATATCGGGCGATTCTGTACCCAAAATCATCTTTAATAAAGTGGTCTTACCGCTGCCGTTTGGGCCGATCAGCCCGACCTTCTGCCCGGCGTATAAATGCAAGGCCAGACCGGAAAAAACAACATCCGAACCAAATGTCTTGTGAATATCCTGAAATACCGCAATTGCCATGAGCACACATAATCTGGATTGATGAGCGGAACAATCTAACAGCCCGGAAGTATAAGAAAAGGATGCGGCAAAAGCAATCAAACTTTTCAAATCGACCGGCGATGATCGAGGCCGGCGCCGGAGTTTTAGCGAAATCCGCGTTTATCAATTTTTATTTTGACAGTAATTTTTCGGTATGATACAATTTTGAAGGCGTTAATCCGCGTACGACGGCATTATATTTGCAGGGATAAAAATGACGACGAGAAAAAACAATAGAGTATGGCCGGTAATCGCGCTGCTGATTGCGGTCGGGGTGTTTGCGTCGGGATGCAGCTCGCGGGGGATGACTGCGGCTGAAGTCAATCGACGGCACGAACGGACCATCCAGAACAATTTATGGCAGGTTCAGGAAGATATCGATAAGATTTTTCTGCTCGATGGGCCGACCCGTTTAAGCGAACAAATGATACGGTGACCAGCCTGTTGGCAGGGTGAGGTGCATCAGGGCCAGTCACGGCAACCGGTAACATATTCGCAATAGGAAGCGGATTCTTGAATGCGATTCTTGATTATCTACTGCGCATTGACTTCTATGAACGTCTGATAGTTCTGGCTGAGTTGCTGTTAATCGGGTTGTTTGTTTACGCAGTGGTCAATTTTCTGGAGGGGACGCGCGGCGAACGTCTTTTTCGCGGGATGATATTCATCCTGGTGGTCGGTTCGCTGATGCTGAATCTGGTGGTCAAAAAGTTCGGTATGGACCGGATCGCCTATCTGTACGGCGGTTTTCTGATTGCCATCCTCATTATCGGCGTGACTGCATTTCAGCCGGAAATACGACGGGCGCTGATACGCATCGGACAAGCGCGGTTTTTCACACCCAGTTCGCCGCTCCAACTCAGCCGCAGTGTCGAGCAAATCATTACCGCCGTCAGTCGTATGGCCGCGTCGCGAACGGGAGCGATTATCGTGATTCCTCAGCAGGTCGGCTTGGGTGAATTCATCGAAACCGGCGTGCGCATCGATGCGCGCGTGACCGCGGAGTTAATCGAAACGATTTTTTACGAAGGCTCGCCGCTGCACGATATGGCGATGGTGATTCAGGGCGACCGCATTATTGCCTCGCGGGTGCAATTGCCGCTGGCCGAAAGCGAGGCGATGCCCGGCAGGCCGTTAGGCTCGCGTCATCGGGCGGCCGTGGGCGTGACGAGCAGTTCCGACGCCATCGTGATTGTCGTCAGCGAAGAGACCGGCATTGTATCGCTGGCGATGAACGGCACGCTGATTCGCAATATTTCCGAGGCTCAACTGCGTCGCCACCTGACCACAGCCGTGGTCAAGACCACGCCGATTCTCGAAAAACTCGGCAAACTTCAGAAAGACGATGAAAATGACGCGTCGGTTGAAGGTTCGTGAAGATGTCTGAAAAAGTCAAAAAATTCGCGGCGGTTATTTTTCTGACCCTTCTGATTTGGGCCTGGGCGTATTTATCGCTGGAGCGGCAGATTTCGCTGTGGGGAAGCATTGAACTGTCGCCGGCGGCCGGGCCGGAGTATCTGGTTGCTTTTGAAGGCGGCGCCTCTTTTCCCGTCAAACTGACGTTTAAGGGAACGCCGACCAAGGTCAGCGAGATCGAACGGCGTTATCGTTCGGCGCTGATGGATCCGCTTCACGAAAAACTGGTCTATTATTATATGCCGCAGGATTACGGCCATATTACGACGGGTTCATACACGCTTGATTTGCTGGATTTCATTCGACAAAGCCCGACCTATCGTGAAATGGCGCTGACGCTGGAGGCCTGTGAGCCGCCGCGGATCGAGGTGGATGTGGAGGTGCTGGTAGCCAAACAGCTTGCCGTGCAGTGTATTGACGAAACCGGTGCGCCTCTGGCTGCCGCAGACATCCAGCCCGGCCAGGTCGAGATGTATGTGCGGCCGGATTATACAGGCCCGGCCTACATTCGTCTGTCCGCCCAGCAGATCGCCGCGGCGCGACAAAGCCCGATTCGTCAGCGGCCGTATGTGGATTTAGGGACGACCAGCCCGCGTCGAATCGCCGATCAAGAAGTACGTATCGCCCTGCCGGCCACCGAACAGCTCAACGAATATCCGTTTCAGCCGCAGAGCATTGGATTCATTTTCAGCCGAAATTCCACCATTCCGTCGCGTTTTCGCGTTCAGATTGAAAACGAAAGCGACCTGCGCACGATTCATTTTCGTGCGACCGAAGACGCCTATGAGGCCTATCGGCGAATGCGGCATCACTTGTTGATTGAGATTCGTGAAGAGGATGCGGCACTGGAGGAGATTCCGCCGCGCGAAGTGATCTTCAACTTCCCTCAGGAATTTGTCCGCAACGGACAGATCGAGGCCACCTCGTCCAAGACCGCGATGATTCAACTGGTTCCTTTAAGCCCGTCCGGCGGCTGATGGGGCCGATTTTCCGGCGGGATGTCGGCAGGCCCGCAAGCCGCTGAAAGGCCGCTATTTTTTACAGAACACAATGACGGTCTCGATGGTCATCCACGCCGCCAGCATCAAAACGATGCCGCCGACAACGGTCAGCAGATGATTATGTTTGCTGATGTAACTGATTTCGTTCAGCACCATGGCCCAGCCGGTCAGGATGACCATTGCCATGCAGGGGATGGCGGTCACCATATAACCTGAACCGCCTTTACGCTTCAGATACATCGTCACCACCAACAGGGCCAGCGCCGCCAGAAGCTGGTTGACCGTTCCAAACAGCGGCCAGAGGACCTTGGCGCCGGTCGCGTCGGCGCCGAAGGCAATGTGTCCGCCTTCGGTCTTGATAAAGGCCAGCGCCGCGGCCGTCATAACCGCCAGAGTCGTGGCTGTCCAGCGATTCGCCAGGGCCGGCAGCTTGAAATCCTCGGCCAGTTCGCCGACGACATAGCGCTGCAGCCGCACGGCGGTATCCAGCGTGGTTCCGGCAAACGAGGCGACAAATACCCCCATCAATGCGAAGCCGAGCGCCTGCGGAATGCCCAGCGAGGCCATCAGGTTGGCCGCGCCGCCGATCACCGGCGCCAGGTTGTCGCCCAGTCCCTTTTCGCCCATCCACGAACTGTAATAATGCTGCCAGGCTTCCTGCCCGTTCATCTGGCCGATGCCCAGACTCAACCCTGCCGCGATGCACAGGATGACCAGCACCGCCAAGCCGCCTTCGACGAGCATGGAGCCGTAACCAACAAACTGAGCGTCGGTTTCTTTGTCGAGCTGTTTGGTGCTGGTGCCGCTGGCCACGAGCGAATGAAATCCGCTGATCGCGCCGCAGGCGATAATCACGAACATCATCGGCAGCAGCGGCGGCGCATCGGCCCCGGCGGTCTGTATCGCCGGGGCGACCAGTTCAAACTCCGTCCGGGTAAAGGCCGTGACGGTTACGCCGGCGGCCAGCATCGCCATGATAATAAACAACTGCCAGGCGTTGATATAATCCCGCGGCTGAAGCAGCACGGTCACCGGCAGAGTCGAGGCAAAGAAGGCGTAAATCAGCAGCAGTATCGTCCACATACCGGTCGGCGGGATGGGCCACGTGTCAGGAAACTGCGAAGGAAAAAGCCCGGCCTGTTCGTTCCACGCCCCCAATGCGACGGCGCCGTACATCAGTCCGACGGCAATGATAGTCGCCAACAGGACAGGGACATTTTTTTTATAGACCATCCAGCCCAGGCCGACGGCGATGGGGATTTGCAGCCAAACCGCCGCAACCGATTGCGGATACAGCTTAAACACAGTGGCGATGACAATGCCGAAGATGGCGATGATAATCAGCAGGGCAAAAAAGACAATCAGAAAAAAGATCAGCCGGACGCGCGTATTGATGTACCGCGCGGCGATCTCGGAAATGCTTTTGCCCTCGTTGCGCAGCGACACGACCAGGGCGCCGAAATCATGCACCGCACCCATCAGGATACAGCCGACCGTAACCCACAGCAGCGCCGGCAGCCAGCCCCAGATGATCCCGATGGCTGGCCCGACAATCGGCCCCGTGCCGGCAATGGAGGTAAAATGATGACCAAAGACGATGCCCCGCCGCGTCGGTACAAAATCGACGCCGTCCTGTTTTTCCCGACTGGGCACCGGGGCGTCGGGGTGCAGCCGAAAGATTTGCCGCGCCAAAAACCGTCCGTACGTATGATATGCGATCACATACCCGATCAAACACGCCAACATTAA
>OMKS01001643.1_pt1 | contig 19749 bp, 15 predicted proteins | sample 1674721 | NCBI WGS metagenome assembly OMKS01 (sample SAMN06264996, study PRJEB25208) | sediment metagenome | isolation source: hot spring sediment | place: USA: California | collected 2014-09-02
CGCAAAACACCCGTCTGAACATTAAACTAAAGAACGGGACCGTAACTGAACTGATGAAGTATGTGGAAGACAACAGCAAATTTGTTTTCCTCTACAAAAACGAAGATCTGGACCTGGAGAAAAAGGTAACCGTAGAACTGGAGAATGCCACCATTCAGCAGGTTCTCGATGCCGGTTTCGCAGGTCAAAATGTCGGTTATGATGTGTATGACCGGCAGATTGTGATTCACAAAGCAGACAAACTGAGGTTACCTGCTCAGTTAGCTCAGCAGCAACGCACTGTTACCGGTGTAGTAACCGACCAAAGCGGCCAGCCTTTACCGGGCGTTACGGTTGTAGTAAAAGGAACTACACAAGGTACGGTTACCAATGCTGATGGGGACTATACTATTACCAATATCCCAGATGATGCTACGCTGGTGTTTTCTTTTGTAGGGATGAGAACGCAAGAGGTGGTAGTTAGGAGCCAGACCACTGTAAATGTTAATATGGCAGAAGATGCCATTGGACTAGATGAGGTTGTGGTTGTAGGCTTTGGCACACAGAAAAAGGCTGATTTAACCGGAGCTGTTAGTGCTGTTCAAGGAGAAGATTTGGCGAAAAGAGTCGATGTTACCAATACTGCTACAGCTTTGCAAGGGTTATCACCAGGGTTAACAATCCAGAATTTTGCAGGTGAACCTGGACGAGAAGATATTCGGGTACGCGTTAGAGGAAACGGAACACTTAATAACTCAAACCCGTTGATTTTGGTTGATGGAGTAGAACGATCTCTTGCAACAGTTGAACCAGGAGATATCGAGTCATTAACTATCTTAAAAGATGCAGCTTCAGCTGCAATTTATGGTTCCAGGGCTGCAAATGGAGTGATACTTATTACCACAAGACGTGGAGCTGTAGCCGGAACAACAGTAAATTATAGTTATAACCTTGGATTCCAAAATGTATTAGGTTATCCTGAGGCAGCCAATAAAGTTGACTGGCTGAATCTTGAAAATGAAGCAATGGTTAACTCAGGAAGCGAACCTATTCACAGCCAAGAATATATTAGGAATGTTGCTGAAGGCAAAGACCCATTGAATTTTCCTTTCACAGTGTATGAAGACTATCTTTTCAATAAAAACGCTCCCCAACAGCGGCATAGTATTTCTTTAACATCTGGTAGTCAAAATGGTAGAATTTTTGCTTCGGTAAACTATATTGATCAAGATGGCATTATTAATAGATTCAATAATAAAAGGTTATCAGCCCGAATAAATTCAGACTTATACATAACCGAAAAACTGACAGCCAATTTTAACCTGAATTACATGAACAGAAAAGCAACCGGGCCAGGTCATACTGCGCAACGATTGGTTCAGGCAATGCTTCACATGAACAGGACAATTAATGGAAAATATCCTGACGGAACCTGGGAATTAATTAGCGGACAATGGAATGCAATTGCAATGATGGAGAATGGCGAAAGAATTTTGGATAGGGATGAAGTGGTAAGTCAGGTAGGACTTGAATACCAGATTTTGCCATCTCTTTCATTAAAAGGTGATGTGACTCTGAAAGCCTACGGACAAGATGAAAGTACCTTTATGAACACACTAAAAGGAATGAGGGATTATAACACAGGTGAATTAGTAACTGTTGGTGGCTGGTTTGCTACAAACAGCCTTAGAGAAAGCCAAGACAACACCAAAGAATGGAGCCAAAGAGCTTATTTAAATTACAATAAAGCATTTGATAAACATTCTGTTGAAGCGGTAGCTGGTTATGAAGGTATAAGTAATAATTTCAAAAGAATTGAAGGATACCGTCAAGATTTCTTTAACAATGATTTACGTGATTTAAGTTCAGGTGCCTCTGCTGCACAAACAGCTACTGGTTACAGAACGGAATGGGGGCTTCAATCTTTTTTTGGAAGAGTTAATTACTCATTTGATTCCAAATATCTGTTTCAGGCAAATGTTCGCTATGACGGTTCATCAAGATTTGCTGACGGAAATAGATGGGGATTATTTCCCTCATTTTCTGCCGGTTGGCGTGTTTCCCAGGAAGGTTTTCTTGTTGATAATAATGTCATCAGCAATTTAAGACTCAGGGCGTCATGGGGACAATTAGGTAATCAGGATATTGGTTTATGGAGATATCTGAATACCTATAATTTAGACCAATCCTACGCATTCAATGATGCTGTTGTTTCTGGTGCTGCCGTTACAACCGCGGGCAACCCAAATATTACCTGGGAAACGACAACAATGACCAACGTTGGATTTGACCTGGGATTTTTCGATAACAGAATGGAAGTAATTGCTGAATATTTTTGGAATTTAACTGAAGATATTCTTCTCAGTTTACCTATTCCACCAACAATTGGTGTTGGTGCACCCACTCAAAATGCAGCCTCTGTTTCCAATAAAGGTTATGAAATTTCTGTGAAGTATTTTAGCCCTCAGAGAAATGATGGAGGATTTCAATATTCTTTAGGTTTGAATTTCTCTGATGTTCAAAATAAAATTGAAGATTTAAAAGGAACTGGGCCCTATTTTCCTGATAAGTTCACAGTTTGGGAAGAAGGTTATTCCATGACTTCTTTACGAGGACTAAAATCACCAGGACGTGGTCAGGCTGGATTATACCTTTCGGAGGCAGATTTTGATAAATATCCTGCAAAATTGGTTCCTCAGGTGAGTATGGGAGATATAATCTATGAAGATTTGAATGGTGACGGTGTTATAAGTCAGGCATTATACCCTGCCGGAGACCAATACGTTATGGGAGATGAAGATCCGCGTTATGAATATGGCATAAGTGCCACAGCAAACTATAAATCCTTCGATTTTTCTATGTTTTGGCAAGGAGTTCTTAAAAAATACCATACACTCGATGGAGCACTAATGGAGGGTCCGAACTGGGGTAACTTTATTCCTGCTGTTATGGCAAGGGAAACCTGGCATCCAACCAGAAATCCTGAAGGAACATGGCCAGTCGTAACCTATGGAAACAGCTGGAACCTTGTTGAAGCAGATTTCTGGCTTCAAGATGCTAAATACCTTAGATTAAAAAATATCCAACTGGGATATACAATCAGACCATCAAAATATATCTCGAATCTCAGAGTTTATTTATCTGGTGAAAATCTATTGACTTTCTCTCCTACTGAACTTTTTGATCCGGAAACTCCCCGGGGCAGAAGTCAATTTTTCCCTCACTCAAAAGTATTCAGTGCGGGTGTGAATGTTACATTCTAAATTATAGAATTTTTTAAAAATATATATTATGAAAAATATAATAATTCTATTCATATTTATAGCAATCTGGGCACTTCCAGGTTGTAATTTCAATGAAGAACTCGAAACTGTTCCTACAGGCTCCGTTTCAGAGTTAATCTTCTGGCAAACAGAAAATGATGCGCGTTTAGCGGTTAATGCTGCATACCGGGAACTTGATGGGAATGGTTTGGTGGGCCTTGTTACAACCACCGACCTGGCCATGCATGCTCCTTCTGGACCTCAAACGCTATATGATATTGCTGTTGGAACTATCGATCCAACTAATTATTCCGTTCGTGATTATTGGAGACGTTACTGGATAGGGGTGAGAAAAGCAAATGATCCAATTAATAATATTGATAAGATCGAAACAGGAGATCCTGCATTATTGGCAAGGTTGAAAGCTGAAGCCCGGTTTCTTCGTGCTTATTATTACACTATGCTAACTACATTGTATGGCGACGTGCCGTTAATTACAGAGCCTCTGGTTATTCAGGACCAACCCAGCAGGATAAACAAAGAAGAAGTGGTTGATTTTATTATTTCAGAATTAGATGCAATTTCCGGAATTCTTCCCGTTAGTTATTCAGGGAATGATATTGGAAGGGCAACCCGTGGTGCTGCGCTGGCTCTAAAAGCAAAAATTGCAATATACAATGGAAGATTTTCTGTTGCTCGGGACGCAGCCAAAGCTGTAATTGATTTAGGCGTTTATGAACTCTATCCTGATTATGAGAAATTGTTTTGGTATGAAGGACAAGGTTCAAAAGAAGTAATTTTTGATCGTCAATATGCTGTTGGTTATGGTTACACCGACTATGTTGGCCGGTCTGCAGCTTCTCTTGGAGGTGGATCATGGATTGATCCATTAAGAGCTTATTTGTTAATACATGAATACAAAGGAGAAAAAGACCCGGAGAATGAATATGCCGGCCTTGATCCTCGGTTTGGATATACTGTATTTTATCCCGGTGCAGAAATGCCAAACGGAGAAATTTATGATTCAACGCCAACAAGTGAAACAGGAGACAGATTGGCTTCAGGTGAATTTGCAACTAACTATGGATTCAATATTAGAAAGGGGATTGACTGGGAAAGAGATGGCGATAATCCAACACAATCAACATTAAATTTCATATTAATACGATACGCTGATGTGCTACTTATGTATGCAGAAGCAAAAATTGAATTAAATGAACTGGACAACTCTGTATATGATGCCATTAATCAGGTGCGAACTCGCCCAACTGTTGAAATGCCTCCAGTTACAACTGGAAAATCTCAGGCAGAATTAAGAGAAATTGTAAGGAGAGAGCGCACTGTTGAACTTGCATTTGAGGGTCTTCACATGTTTGACATGAACCGTTGGAAAATGGGAGAAACAAAAACTCAACCCGCTTTAGGAATCAGGTATAAAAACCAAGCTGGAGAATGGGTTATTGTGAACAGAAATCTCACCCGTAATTTCAGAGCTGATCGGGATTATGTATGGCCAATTCCTCAGGAAGAAGTTGAAGTTAATCCTAATATTGGGCAAAATCCCAATTATTAATATTTTTTAATTTAAAACGAAGGACAATATCTTCTGACCGAAGATATTGTCCTTTAAATAGCCATTTTACTAACTTTCAACTCTATTTTTTCAGTTCTATAATATTTGGTTTATAGCAACATCCATTTCAATCGGTTATAAGCTTAAATTAAAACAAGGTTATAAAAACCTGATCCATCTGAGTCACAATTCATTTTGTGTAACATTAAGCGTTCTGGCATAATACTGATAATCAAACCTATAATCAATATTTCACATTAATACCAATAAGAAATGAGAAACAAAAAAAATATCGATCGACGAAATTTTATTACAAAAACAACTTTAGGATCAATAGGTGCAGCTGCTTTTTTAAACTCATGTTCTCCTTCATCATCAAATAAAAGCGAAATTCAACTTCCCAAACTACTCGACCAAGCTCCTGATGGAAAAGCATTAAAAGCTGGATTAATTGGTTGTGGAGGAAGGGGAACCGGAGCAGCCATTAATTTTATCGATGCCGGTCCAAATCTTCAGATTACAGCCCTTGGGGATGTTTTTCAGGATAAAATAGATAGCTGCCGCGAAAAACTAAAAACTGAACGAAACATTGAAATTGCTGATGAAAATTGTTTTGTCGGTTTTGATAGTTATGAAAAAGTTATTGATTCGGGTGTTGATATAATTTTACTCTGCACTCCACCACACTTCAGACCAGCCCATGTTGAAGCGGCGGTAAATGCCAGAAAGCATATATTTATGGAAAAACCCATTGCAGTGGATCCGGTTGGAGCCCGATCAGTAATGGTGTCAGTTAATAAAGCCAAAGCCATTGGCCTTAACATCGTTAGCGGAACAGTTTTAAGGGCATCAAAAGATTACATGGAAACTCAGCGCAGAATTGCAAATGGCGCCATTGGGGAAATTACAGGAGCTCACATTATCAGGAATGGCGGTGCTCTTTGGTTTCGGAACCGACAACCCGAATGGAGCGATATGGAATATATGTTGAGAAACTGGGTGAATTTTTGTTGGTTATCTGGCGATCACATAACTGAAATGTTCATTCATCAACTGGATTTGATGAATTGGAACATTGGCAAACTTCCAATACGTGCATCTGGTTATGGAGGCAGGCACCGGAGAATTACAGGAGATCAATATGACTTTTTTAGTGTTGATTATATTTACGAAGATGGATTGCGAGCTCATGCTGCTGTTCGGCAAATTAATGGATGTACCAACAGGACACTTACTCAAGTAACCGGAACAAAAGGTTATGCTGATGTGAGTGGAAAAATATTTGATTTAGATGGAAACATTATTTGGTCTTATCCTTATCCTGAAGAGGGTGATAACGCATCTGAATGGAAAGTTACAAACCCATTTGTACAGGAACACATTAACCTGGTGACTGGAATTCGTACAGGGGAAACAATAAATGACGGAGAGGATCAGGTGAATTCAACCCTTGTTAGTATCATGGGGCGAATGGCTGCATATACAGGAAAGGATATTTCCTGGGATGAAATATTGAATTCTGATCTTTATTTAGGCCCAAAGACCTACTCTTTTGGCCCAATAAATGGAATTCAGGAAGAAATCCCATTGGCTGGAGTTCCAAACACTGGAAATTAATCATTCTTAATGAATTACAGGAAATAAAAGTAACCATACAATTTTTTAAACATGAAATTTATTTTTTGCAAACTTATCCTATTGTCTTTGTTTCTAAACATTTATGCCCAAGAGGATAAATTGAACATTGTAGTAATTGGTGCACATCCGGACGATGCTGATGTTGTTGTAGGAGGCACTGCAATTAAATATTCAAAACTTGGCCACAATGTTTTATTTGTTTCGTTAACGAATGGTGATGCTGGTCATTATAATACTGGGGGTGGCGCATTGGCGAAAATACGCCGAGCTGAAGCAGAAGAGGCTGGCAAAAGATTCGGTGTGACCTATAAAGTTTTAGATAATCATGACGGAGAATTGATGCCCGATTTGCATGTACGTTTGGAAGTTATCAGAATAATACGAAAATGGAATGCAGATGTAGTAATTACCCACCGGCCAAATGACTACCATCCCGACCATCGGAATACTGCCATTATAGTTCAAGATGCAGCTTATATGGTAATTGTGCCCAACGTCGCACCTAATACTCCACCCCTTAAGAAAAACCCGGTTTTTCTGTTTGCCGAAGATAATTTTCAAAAACCAAATCCATTTCAACCTGATATTGCAATTGATATTTCTGATGTAATTGATGAGAAAATTTACGGGATTGCTGCCCACAAATCACAGTTTTTTGAATGGCTTCCCTGGCTTGACGGTGAATTGAATTCTTTACCACAATCAGAAGAAGGACGTTTGGAATGGCTTAAGAGTATCTGGATGGAACCTGTAAAACCCAGAGTAAAACAATCATTGATAAAATGGTATGGTGAGGAAAAAGGCAAAAAAGTTGCCGTTGCTGAAGCATTTGAGATATGTGAATTTGGCAGGTATCCAAATGACAATGAGATAAGACGCTTATTTCCTATGTTGAATGAATAGAAGAGTAAAGAAAATAATATACTTAAAATCAATAAATTAAATATCAAAAAAATAAGTTATGAAAAGAAATGTTGTTTTAACAAGTTTGATAATTGGAATAATCTTATTTTTTTCTTCACATAACAGCTTTAGCCAGGAATTAGTTGCAAAATTTGGCACAACAAATAGCTGGGAGAATATTCTTGAAGGAAAAACTTCAAAAGCAAAGTCTGCAAAATGGTACCAGGTTAATACAGAGATCGATACATGGAAAGTGGATGGCAAAATATTAAAATGCACAGGACTCCCAATTGGTGTCATTCGCAGTCAAAAAGAATACGAGAACTTTATTATGCATATTGAATGGAGCTATCAGGAACCAGGTGGAAATTCAGGAACATTTGTCTGGAGCAAAGCGCAACCTGGAGACAATCGTCTTCCCAATGGGGTTGAAGTGCAGATGCTGGATTTAGAGTGGGTGAAATTAAATACCAGGGATGGAGTAAAACCGCCGGTTGCATATGTTCATGGTGAATTGTTTGGCGTGGGAGGTGTAGAGATTACGCCAGAAAACCCTCGTGGCAAAAGAAGTAAATCAAGAGAAAATCGCGTATTAGGCAAAAAAAAATGGAATACTTATGATGTTGTTAGTGTGGATGGAAACATAAAACTTTCTGTTAACGGCAAATTTGTAAATGGTATCACTAACTCATCCCAGCGTAAAGGATATATATGCCTAGAAGCAGAAGGTGCAGAAATTCATTTCAGGAACATTCAAATCATTGAATTACCCTAAAAAATCAAAAAATGAAAAGATCAAATAAAGAAACAACCCGGAAAAAAATGACCCGTAAAGAATTTCTTGGAACGGGCATTACTGCTGCTACCGCTTTTACCATTATTCCCTCTTATGTTCTGGGTGGCAACGGAAGAACAGCACCAAGTGACAAACTAAATATAGCTGCAATAGGAGTTGGATCACAAGGATGGAGTGAACTTAACAATGATGCATTTCAAAATGAAAATATTGTGGCTTTGTGTGATGTTAATGAGACGAATCTAAAAAGAGCATCAGAAAAATTTACGAAGGCAAAAACTTATGTTGACTGGCGCATAGCACTGGAGCAAAAAGACATCGATGCTGTTTATATTGCTTCCAACGATCAGTCACATGCATTCATCTCAGTTTGGGCGATGAACCGGGGCAAACATGTTTTTTGTCAAAAACCACTGGCGATTACAGTTGAAGAAGCCAGGATGGTTGGAAACACTTATTTAGCCAACAAAGGGAAAATTGCCACTCAAATGGGTACACAGATGCATGCACATCCAAATGTACGACGAGTTGTTGAATTGATTAGAGGAGGTGCTATCGGAGTTCCTCAGGAAGCCTGGACCTGGTGCAGTCGTGAACCTCATGAAGAGATAAAATTTGGTCAATATTTCTCTGATATGGATCCCGGACCTAATACTTTGAATTGGGACCTATGGGTTGGTCCAAGTGCGTATCACCCGTTCAATCCAAGTTATATTGATGGAGATTGTTTGCAATGGAACTGGTTTTGGGATTTTGGAGCAGGGCAGATTGGTGATATGGGTAGTCACATGATGGATATCACTTTCTGGGCATTGGACCTTGATTTTCCAAAAACTTGTGAAGCAGTTGGATCTGAATTAAAAAATGATACTTGTCCGTTCTGGTTGCAGGCAACGTGGGAACATCCGGCAAATAGCTGGCGGCCAGCAGTAAAAATACATTGGAGTGACGGGGGCAAAAAACCAGAAGGTATTCCGGAAACTGATCGGTTTAAGGCTGTTGTTATCAAAGGAGATAAAGGCTATCTGGTTGCAGATTACGGATATCGTAAAATTTGGTATAATAATGGTGAAACAGCTGAAGACGATTCAACTATTTCAACAGGTATGTTTCCTGATACAGAGGGACCAATTACCCATTACCAGGAATGGATAGATGCATCCAAAAATGGAGGAAATACGTTATCAAATTTCGATTATGCCGGAAAATTAATAGAACATAACTTATTAGCATTGGTGGCATACAGAGTAAAACAAAAAATCAATTGGGATGCAGCAAACTTAAAAGCGACAAACTGTACTGAAGCAGATAAATACGTTGGGAAAAGCTCATTGCCTGGCCCAACATATCGGCAGGGATGGACATTAAACGGCTGAAATCATTAATAAAAATCAATCATGAAAAACATGAACTTAAATCGACGTAACTTTCTCTACAAATCAGGTCTTCTATTTGCAACAGGTCTAATAGCACCTAAATTTATACCAAAAGCAAGGGCCATTCCAACACCAAGAATGATTAAAGATGATATCTCAATCGCACAATGGGCATTAGTAGAAGAAATTCGTCAAGGTAAATGGTCAACCTTGGATTTTCCAAGGATTGCGCGTAAAGATTTTGACATCAACGGTATCGAATTCGTCAACACTTTATTTGAGGTTCCAACTTTGCATTACCTGAGAACCCTTAAACGAAATGCCGAGGAATATGGTGTTAACATGGTTCTAATAATGGTGGACAATGAAGGTGAAACCTGTACGCCATCAAAGGAAGAGAGAAAACAAACTGTTATAAATCATCAAAAGTGGATTGACATTGCCAACTACCTTGGATGTCATGCCATTCGCACAAATTGCAGGGGACCTCAAAATGCACCAAAAGATGAAGCTTTAAAGTGGGCTGCTGAGACATACAATATGATGTTGGAATATGCAATCCCCGCAAATGTTAGTGTGCTTATTGAAAATCATGGAGGGCTTTCCAATGATGCGGATTGGATGGTAGAATTGATGAAGGAAGTCAATAATTTATACTTTGGATCTTATCCTGACTGGAGAGAACCTGACCCTGAATTCGACAATGTGGATTTTCTCCGAAAGATGTTGCCTTATGCAGGAGGTAATTCATACCGTAATCAACCCACTGAGGAATTAACTGCAAAAATGATAAAAATGTGTCAGGATGCAGGGTATCGAGGTTGGTATGGAATTGAGTCCAGTGGAAGGGAGGCAATCAAAAATGGAAAAGAAGTTCTAAAAAAGTATTTAAAAATTTAAATGTGGTTACTAAAATAAAAAGGTAACTATTTTAAATCAAAATGATACTCAAAAAAATTATAAATAAAAAATAGAAAAACATGGAACTATCAAGAAGAAATTTTACAAAAGTTGCAGGATTAGCAACAGTAGGAACAATGATTTCTACTGGCTCAGTTTGGGCTTCAAACAGTAATACACTAAAGGTTGGGCTTATTGGATGTGGAGGACGTGGAACCGGTGCAGCGGAAGAAGCACTTAATGCAGACCCCAATGTGGTACTCACTGCAATGTCAGATGCTTTTTCTGACCGAATCGAAACGTCCTTAGCCAAGATTAAAAAGAGATTTGGAGAAAAGGTTCAAGTAGCAAATAACAAAAAATTTGTTGGCCTTGATTCCTTCCAAAAGTTGATTGATTCTGATGTAGATGTTGTTTTACTGGCAGCTCCACCTGCTTTTCGTCCTTCGCATCTTGAGGCAGCAGTCAAAGCCGGGAAACATATCTTTTGTGAAAAACCGTTTGCTGTTGATGCTCCTGGGTTACGCAGGGTAATGCGTGTTGCAAGAGACGCGAGAGAAAAAAATCTATCTCTGGTTTCCGGATTCTGCTGGAGGTATCATAACCCAAAAAGAGAAACCTTTGGTCGTGTATTAAATGGACAGATAGGTCAGATTGTGGCTGCTGAAGCGACATACAACACAGGTGAATTGTGGTTTAAAGAACGTCAAAAAGGCTGGACTGATATGGAATATCAATTACAAAACTGGCTTTATTACAATTGGCTTTCAGGTGACCACATTGTTGAGCAGGCAATTCACAGCATTGATATGTTGTCGTGGGCAATGGGCGATAAAGCACCAGTAAGGGTCAGCGGCACAGGAGGAAGACAAAAGAGGACAGACCCGAAATTTGGCAATGTTTACGACCATTTTGGCATAACCTATGAATATGCAAATGGCACAAAAGCATACTTTTTCTGTCGCCAGCAATCAGGAACAACACCTTCGTATGATGTTACATTAAAAGGTGTTGACGGAAGGTGTATTGTGGATGCCCGTACAGGGCGTCATGAAATAACAGGCAAAAATCCCTGGAAATACGATGATGTGACTAAATTTACTGAAGCAGAATCTTATCAGCAAACAGAAGTAAGAAGTATGTATCAACAGGAACATGATGAACTCTTTGCATCCATCAGATCAAATAATCCGATTAATGATGGCGAATGGATGACTCGTTCAAACTTACTAGCTTTGGCTGCCAGAATGGCTGCCTATACCGGGCAAACTATTTCTTACGAACAAGCATTGTCTTCGATGGAAGTATTGTTCCCCGATAATATTACATGGAATACAAAACATGATATTCCAATTGCTGTACCTGGAATTACAAAATTCAAATAATTACGTTATGAATAGGAAAAATTTTATCAAATCAGCTACCCTCATGGCAGGAGCATCAATGCTATCTACCGGATCAGTTTCAGCGTCGGTAATGCAAAATAAATCTCCGGCAAAAGTTATGCTGAAAAAAGGATTAGGTTTTGGAATGATTAAAGAAGATTTATCACTTACAGATAAGTTTAAACTGGTTAAAGATTTAGGATTTGATGGTATTGAATTAAACAGTCCAACTGAATTCAGTAAATCAGAAATTTTAAATGCAAAAGAAAAATCCGGAATTGAGCTTCCTAGCGTTGTAAACAAAGACCATTGGCGGATACCTCTTTCTTCTCCGGATCAAAAAGTCAGGAAAGAAATCATACAATCAGTGGCAGAATCGTTACAGGAAGTGAAGGAATTTGGCGGAGATACAGTATTGGTTGTCCCGGGAGTAGTAAATGAGGAAGTATCTTACGAACAAGCATACATTACTTCCATAAATGCCATCCGTGAGTTAATTCCTTACGCTGAAAAAACCGGTATGCAAATTGGACTTGAAAATGTATGGAATAATTTTCTGATAAGTCCACTGGAAGCAAAACGGTTTGTCGATGAAATTAATCATCCACTCGTCGGATGGTATTTCGACATTGGTAACGTTTTACGTTATGGATGGCCGGAACATTGGATTGAAACGCTCAATTCACGGATTATGAAGCTGCACATAAAAGAGTACAGTCGAAAGCTGATGAATGAAAAAGGTTTATGGGAGGGCTTCAAAGTAAATCTTTTAGAAGGCGATAATAATTGGCCTGTGGTGATGAAAGCTGTCAGCAAAATTAATCATCAGGGAGGCTGGCTGACTGCAGAAGTTGAAGGAGGAGACAGGTTAAGACTAAAAGATGTTTCTGAAAGAATGGATAAAATAATTGCTTATTTATAGAGCTTCATGAAAAGCATTTTACTATTCAATCATTGAACAAAAGACTCATTTTATAACCACGCTTGTTTCCGATGAAAACCACACATGGTGTTGGGTCGAACCACACGTGGTTTGAAGTGAAACCACGCGTGGTTTTTTACTTTATATAAAATCAGCCGGTAATTTTTTTGAATCCGGCTTCTTTATTCCAGTTGTTTAAGGTCGAGGATTCGTTTGATTTCAGAAACCATGTAGAGAGGTAATGACACCAATGTCCATGATAATTCTGGATTTTATTTGCGCTGTTTATTCCGGTTGTGAAATTTCCAATAGCCAGGCGGTCCATGTTAAAACGGATAACTTTTCTCTCAACCCGTTTTTCTTGCATCTAAATCCCCGGCAAATCCTTCCCCGGAAAATGCTCGTACCACTCTTTCCAGAATTGTTGCACTTCGGTTTTCATCTCTTTGTGTAACGTGAGAATTCCGATGAGGTTGGGAATGGTCATCAGCGCAATGGTGATGCCCGAAAGCGTCCATACAATGGTGGTGTCGGTAAAGGAAGCCAGAAAGAATCCGATGACATAGACAATGCGGTAGTAGATGACTCCCTTAATACCAAAAAGATAGGTAACGGCTCTTCCTCCGTAATACGACCAGCTAATGGCTGTGGAAAAGGCAAACATCAGCAATCCGATGGCCACGATGTATTTGCCGTAATCGCCCAGCCAGCTTCGGGTGAAGGCAATGGTGGTAAGCGGGGCGCTGTGCATCAGCGATAATCCGGACATAGTAAGGCCCGGCTGGCTGACCAGTTTGCCTGCATTGAACTGAATGGCGCCGGTGTAAAGTTCGTTGTTTTGCCACACAAACACATTTTCGGCAACCGAGCGTGAATGAAGTATGGTCGGCTGATTTTCAATAGCACCTTCGGTAACGGTGAGGCTTCCGGTAAACAGGTTCAGGTTATTTTCGCCTGCCAGAAACCGGTACAACTGCTCCTGGTCGGCTGGTTCAGAGTCCATGTATTGGCCTTCAAGCACCAGCAAGTCGGTTTCCTGAAACTGGTTGGGCAGTTTTTCCTGCCACACGCCGGAAGAGAGGATGACCAATCCGGTTAGTGAGCATATAATGATGGTATCGATAAACGGTTCAAGCAGTGCGACAAGTCCTTCCGAAACCGGTTCGTGGGCGCGGGCAGCAGCGTGGGCAATGGGGGCAGAACCCTGGCCTGCCTCGTTGGAAAACAGTCCGCGGTTTACGCCCCGGTTGAATGCAAAAGCAATGCTCCCCCCCAGAAACCCGCCAACGGCAGCTGTTCCGGTAAAAACATCGCCTACTATGGCGGCAATGGATGGAATGATGTTTTGGTAATTGAAAGCGATAACCATAACCGCTCCAAGAAAATAAACAATGGCCATGATGGGTACCAGGCGCGATGTGACCTTGGCAATGCGCTTAATTCCGCCCAGAATAACCATGGCCAATAGAACTGCCAGCACGCCGCCGGTTAAAACATGGTTCAGCCCGAAGGTTTCGAACATGGAATTGGCAATGCTGTTAATCTGCGGCAGGTTACCGGTACCAAACGACGACAAAATGGTGGCCACGGCAAACAGCGCACCCATTACAGTTCCGGTTTTAATTACTTTTTTATTTTTCAGGTGAATGTTCAGTCGCTTGCGCATGTAGTACATCGGTCCTCCGGCAATGGACCCGTCGGAGGCTTTTTCGCGGTATTTGTGCGATAAGGTAACTTCCACGAATTTGGTGGTCATACCCACGGCAGCGGTTACCAGCATCCAGAAAAGCGCTGCCGGTCCGCCCAAATGAATGGCCAGCGCCACACCGGCAATGTTTCCTGTGCCTACCGTTCCCGAGAGAGCAGTGGTGAGTGCCTGAAAATGGGAGGTATCCCCTTCGTCTCCTTTGCGGTCGAATTTTCCGCGAACAATCCGAATCGAGTGACGCAGATAGCGGAATTGCGGAAACTTCAGGTAGATGGTGAAAAAGAGGCCGGTGCCGAGCAATAAAAAAACGAACCATTGTGATCCGCCAATTTGACTATCGATAACTGATAAGAAATTGTTTAATTCGTTCATTTCAGGTTCATTTTTTTAAATTCCGGCTAAAAATAGCAATCTATTTCATAAATTAGCAACATAATTTTTAAAAATGAAAATCATGTTGCCAAGATTTCTTTTAGCCGATAATTCTTTGGAAACACCAGAAACTATTTTTGTGGTGCACACCGAAACGCCGCGTTTTATTATTGAAGCCGACATCGACGACTTTGAAAGCAACCAGCAAATTCACTGGATTGACGGTGAGCCGGGCGATGAAGATTTGATTGCCCAATTGATTAACGAAGCCGAAGAGTTCCTGGAAAAAGAGTTTGAAAACGAAGAATTTCTGGACAGCGACGAAGAGGAATAAGCCATGGAAACCACAAGTCAGCCTAAAAAACTTTACCGCTCGCGCGACCGGATACTGGGTGGTGTGTTAGCCGGATTTGCTGAATATATTTATGCCGATAAAACAGTAGTTCGCCTTTTGTATGCCCTGGTTTCCATATTGTCAGCCGGGTTTCCGGGCCTTCTGATTTATATTATTGCATGGATTGTTATTCCTGAGCGGCCTTTGGAGCATTAAATTTCTTCTTGCCTGCTTTTTTAACCACCAGAAAGGCGCCCGAAATAACCAGCGACGCGCCAAAAATAGTTGCCGGCGAAAACCGTTCGTGTGCAATCCAGTCCACGCTCAGGTAAGTCAAAATGCCCATCGTAATGAATGTGATGATGGGGTTCAGAAAAATAATGACACTCACTTTGCTGGCCTCGATATACCTTAACGCCTGGGCAAGGCAACTGTATGCAATAAGCGTGTTCACACCCAGAAAAACCAGCAGCAGCCACCAGGTCCAGTGCAATTCAAATACGGGTGCCAAATCAATTACGGGTATATAAATCAGGGTGGGGAACCCAAACAGAAACAGGTTGAGCATGGGTGTTGAATATTTAACTACCAGTTTTTTCTGCATTACCGCGTAAACCGTCCACGCCAGCGCCCCACTCAATGTGAACAAAACTCCGATATTGTATTGGTCTTTGCCTTCGAAAAATGCCCGGAGCTGGTCGTTGTAAAAAAACGCAAACCCGGCAAGGGCAACAAAAAAGCCAATCATCTGTAACCGGGAAAGTTTTTCCTTGAAAATGACAAACCCGGAAAGGGCCAGCATCATGGGGCCAAACTGGATAAAAAGCTGTGCATTGCTGGGTGTGGTATATTGAATGCCCAGCATAAAACCCAGGTAGTTCCACGAAATTGCCAGAGCTGCAATAATGAGTAGCACCGGCGGTTTTACCAGAATTTTCAGAGACGCAGGTTTGTGGTACAATTGCCAGCCCAGCAAAAAGGTAAATGCCACAAAAAAACGGAACCAGACAATGGTTTTCGGATCCACCTCGCGCACCGCCACCTTTAGCGCAATGGCCAGAAAACCCCAGAAGAACGCAGTAATGGAAGCGTATATGACTCCCTTTGTTTGATCATTCATTCGTTTTTGTTGCCTATTTATTCAATTGAAGAATTCCTGCCAGATTTTTATTGATTTGACGAATGTGTTTGTCCTCAAGAGTTCCAATCCGGCCCCAAACCAGGTCTTTGTCAATGGTGGCAAATTTGGACAACCGGATTAATGATTCTTTTTTTAAGCCATTGTCTTCGGTTGGCTGAACCACAATGTCATAGTTTTCTTTCCACTGAATTTGAGTTGTGATGAAACAAACGGTTACGTCAAAATCTGATTCGATAAGAACCAATGCCGGACGGTATTTATTTCCTGAAAGGTCGGTAAAAGGAAACGGAACCAGAATGATGTCACCTTTTCTCACCGGTACTTCTCTTTTAAATCATTCACCGAATACAAATCTTCCTCATGTTTCAGGTATCCAAAAGCTTTTGAATCAGAAGTCAGTTTTTGAATGCCTTCAACGAGCAGTTTATCATCAGTACGGCTCATCACAAAATCAACAAAGTCTTCAACCTGCCGGAGTTTGTCCAGGGGCAGCCGGTTGAGTTTTTTCACTGTTTCATCTATAATTACTTCCCGTTCCATCTTTTTTCTTTTCCGTAAAGTTAAAAAGAAAACACTACTTCCGCAATTCGGCACCCAGTTCCCGTTCGAAGGTTGCAACCAGTTTTTGCATGGTTTTGTCAATCTGTTTGTCGTTGAGCGTGCGCAAGTCGTCGCGCAGAACGAAACTTACGGCATACGACTTTTTGCCTTCGGGAATGCCTTTGCCTTCGTACACATCGAACAGTCCCACTTCGCGCAAAATTTTGCGTTCGGTTTTTTGGGCCAGTTCTTCAATCTGCTGAAACTTCACCTGCTTGTCGATGAGCAGGGCCAAATCGCGGCGTACGGCAGGAAATTTGGGCAATTCCTGAAATTCCACTTTGTGTTTTCCCCGTCGCATCATCACCGCTTCCCAATTGAAATCGGCATAATAGACCTGTTGTTCAACCTCGAACTTTTTCAGGAATTTTTTTGCCACGATGCCCAGTTCCAGCACCGTTTTATTGTTTTCCACGTAAGTTAAACCTTCGGAAAACAGTTCGTTTTGCGTTTCCGAAACTTTCAACATGCTGAGCACAAATCCCATTCGTTTCAGGATATTTTCTGCAACGGATTTCAACTGGAAAAAAGAAGTGGGTTGTTGCTCTCCGGTCCAGTTTTCGGCTGTTTTGGCGCCGGAAATAAACAAACCGAGGTGCTCTTCTTCGCGGTAATTTTTTAACGGATTTTCTTTCAGTTCAGTTCCTTTGAAAAAGTAGCAGTTACCGAATTCATACAGTTTCAAATCTTTGTTTTGGCGGTTGGCGTTGTAAGCCACACATTCCAGTCCGCCAAACAGCAAGGTCTGGCGCATTCCGTTCAGGTCGGCGCTGAGCGGGTTCAGCAGGTTCACGGTCTGTTCGGCTTTGTATTGTTCCAGCCCTTCGTAATATCCGGCTTTGGTGAGCGAGTTCGACCATATTTCGTTGAATCCCAGTGCCGTAAGCATTTCGGCCACCAGGTTTCGCACCTGGTCGGGGTCGGGTTGCTGGGCGTACTGCAGCGAGGCTTTTACCAGCGACGGAATTTCCACGTTGTTGTAGCCGTAAATACGCAGGATTTCCTCAACCACGTCGGCTTCGCGCTGTACATCCACGCGATAGGGTGGAACCAGCAAAGAAAAACCGGTTTCGGTTTCGTTCTCTATCTCAATTTCCAGCGAGGCAAGGATGTTTTTGATGGTTTCCGTTCCCAAATCTTTTCCCACCAGGCGGGTGATGTTTTTGTAACTCACCTGCACTTTAAAATGCTCTGCGGGCCGCGGATACACGTCCACAATTTCCGAAGAAATGGTTCCACCGGCAATTTCCTTAATGAGCAAGGCTGCCCTTTTGAGCGCGTAAATCACGCCGTTAGGGTCGGTGCCGCGCTCGAAGCGGAATGAAGCATCGGTATTCAGTCCGTGGCGGCGGGCCGTTTTGCGGATGAAAACCGGGTCGAACCAGGCGCTTTCCAGGAACACGTTTTGGGTGGATTCTTTTACACCCGATTGGATTCCGCCAAACACACCGCCAATGCACATGGGCGTTTCGGTGTTGCAAATCATCAGGTCATCTTCGTGCAGTTCGCGTTCCACTTCGTCGAGCGTGGTAAATTTTGTTCCGGCAGGCAGCGTTTGCACCACCACTTTTCCACCGGTAATTTCATCGGCATCGAACGCGTGCAGCGGCTGACCGGTTTCAAACAGTACATAATTTGTAATGTCCACCACATTGTTGATGGGTGTGTGCCCAATGGCTTTCAGGCGATTTTTCAGCCAGCCGGGCGACTCTTTTACCGTTACGCCCGAAATGGTTACGCCGGAGTAGCGCGGACAGGCTTCTGGGTTTTTAATTTCCACCGGAATTTCCAGGTTGTGGTTATCCGTTTTGAAATGGTCAACCGGAATGCGCTGGTATTTTGTGGGTTTTGTTTTGTTCAGAAAAGCGGCCAAATCGCGGGCTACGCCAATGTGCGAACCGCCGTCTATGCGGTTGGGCGTGAGGTCGATTTCAATCACCCAATCGGATTTGACGTTGAAATATTCTTTGGCGGGTGAACCGATTTCCACCGACCCGGGTAGCACAATAATTCCTTCGTGGTCGGTTCCGATGCCGATTTCATCTTCGGCGCAAATCATACCTTCGGAAACTTCGCCGCGGATTTTCACCCGTTTCAACGTGAGTTCCTGGTCGCCCATGTAGAGCGTGGTGCCCACCGGAGCCACTACAACCTTTTGTCCGGCAGCCACGTTGGGCGCGCCGCATACAATGTTCAGCAATTCGCCGGCGCCAATGTCAACGGTGGTTTTACTCAGATGGTCGGAGTTGGGGTGTTTTTCGCAGGTAATAACTTTACCCAGCACCAGTCCTTCCATGCCGCCTTTTACGGTTTCCACCTCTTCCACGCCGGCCACTTCCAGCCCGGTTTGTGTTAAAATTTTTGCCACCTCTTCGGGCGATTCATCCAGTGTGATGTAATCTTTTAACCAGTTGTACGATATCTTCATGTTTAAAAATGCTTTGCCGTTTTACGAAGCCACAAAAATAGAGATTTTATACGGAAAGCAGGAGATTGCCAGAGAATTTGTTTGAAATGGATTACGGAGTAACTACGACAAATTCCATATTACCAGCATAATTTTAATATTTTGGTGCGCCTGTCTGCCGACCAGGCAGGCTGCACCTTTCTTCCTCACCATGAAATTATAATACTACAAATATTATCGCGGCTCTGCCGCTTTTACTACGAATGATTGAAGCACTATCATTCAGGAAAAAGTTTGGTGCAGAGCACCCAAATATTTGCAGTACAGAAATTAGTAGTAGAAAATAAGGTGCATCGCACCGGAATATTGATATTTATTCAAGTTTCCTATTTGTTAATTCTTTAATTTTCAATTGTTTATATTTTTGTTTTTAGCAATTAAAACTGTCATAT
>OMKS01001644.1_pt1 | contig 19745 bp, 19 predicted proteins | sample 1674721 | NCBI WGS metagenome assembly OMKS01 (sample SAMN06264996, study PRJEB25208) | sediment metagenome | isolation source: hot spring sediment | place: USA: California | collected 2014-09-02
TCCCCGGAGAGGAGCCTGGCAACCCCTGTTTGACCGTTGCCATCCCCACAGGACTGGGGATTGCGCGAAATGCCCTTGTCGTTGCTTCGGGCGGGGCAGTGATCGCCGTCGGGGGCGGGTATGGCACCCTCTCGGAGATTGCAATGGCCCTGAAGCTGGGCATACCTGTATTCGGGCTGGGGACGTGGGATATTCCCGGGATCACCGCATGCGCCACCCCTGCGGAGGCGGTCGTCCGGGCATGTGAGGCCGCCGGTCGGGCAGGCACCGGCGCCGGCAAGGATTGAAGCCTCCCCGGCGCAGACATTCTGGCAAGTACTGGGGAGATGCATGTGGACATTGCCATACTATATTCAGAGATCGATCCGGCGGGAATCAACATCGGGGACCATCTGCTCTCCGAAATGGGGCTGGATGCGATGCCAGTGGCCCCGGTTGCGTTTGCCGGCCACCGGGTCAGGTTCATCGGTGTGAAGGGCCGCCTGATTCACGAGGAGGGCCTCGATGCACGCGCCGCCGCTGACCTCATCATCTTCATCTCTCGGCACACCAGCCAGCACCCGTTTCCTGCCCTTACGGTGCATGTCACCGGCAACTTCCGTGATGCGGCACTCGGCGGCGTACCCCGTCAGCTGGCACGGGCGGCACCCGCATGGATGCACGCCGTCCTCATCCGCCTTGCCGCTGCAGCACCGGAGGGCTTTCGCGTCTCCTACGAGGTGACGCATCATGGTCCCACGGATCTGATGACCCCGTCGTTCTTTGTGGAGATCGGCAGCACGGAGCAGGAATGGGTCCGCGATGATGCGGGCCGTGCCGTGGCGCAGAGTATTGCAGGAGCACTCCGCGACGGCCCCTCGGCGCTGTCCCTCCTGATCGGATTCGGTGGCAATCACTATGCCGCCCGACAGACGGAAATCGCCCGTTCGACCCGGGCAGCCTGGGGGCATATCGCCCACACCCGTGAGGTAGGGATGCTGGATAGTGAGATGGTGCGCCGCATGGCCGGGATATCCGGTGCCCAGGCCGCCTATATCGACCGCAAGGCCCTGCCGGCAAAGGATCTGGCACACATTACAACGCTTCTGGACAAATGCGGGATTCCCCGCCTGAGCGAGAGTGAACTCCGGCAGATGGGCGACCTGTCTTCCGGTACCTATCTGGCATTCCGGGCGCGTGCTGCCGAAGAATCGAAGGAAGCGCGGCTCAGGGTGATGGGGATATCCGGTGATGGAATACCCGTACGGGTCGCCGTTCCCGCAGATCTCCTTGAAGAGGCATTAAAAATGGATGAAGCCGGGCTTCTTGGGTTGATACAGGACATTCCTGCTGCAGGCATCACCACATCGTCGGGACGGCAGCTTCCCGTATTCCTCACCTTCACCGGTCTGGAGGCCCAAGTACTGCATCTTTTAATAACATCGTGCGTCAAAATCTTAGTCAACGATGGATCGACTTCGGTCAGTGGTGATACCATCACCATCCGGAGGGTTCGGTTTAACCCCCGGCGCGCAGCTGAACTGGGGGTGCCGAAAGGACCGCTTTTCGGAAGGCTGGCCGCAGGTCATCGGATTGACATCGGGGGGACTGTGATCACTCCTCCGATGGTGTCTGATGTGTCTGAACAGGTAATCCACGTCCCGGGATTGGAGAGCTATCTATGAGATCAATAGTAGAAGAGGCAATAAAACGGTCGAACAGAGAGACCGGGGTCATTCTTGACAGCTCATGCGAAGATGACCTGGAACTTGAGGAGATTTTACAGCAGCTCCGGACACAGATTGCCGTCATCGGGTGTGGTGGCGGCGGATCCAACACGATGACCCGGATGAAGGAGGAGGGTATCGAGGGCGCCGAGCTCATCGCCCTCAATACCGATGCCCAGCACCTGATCCGGACGAAGGCGGATACCCGCATTCTCATCGGACGCAAGCGCACACGGGGCCTGGGTGCGGGTTCCGTGCCACAGGTGGGCGAAGAGGCCGCCATCGAGGCAGAAGAGGAGATCCGCAAACATGTCCAGGGGTGCGACATGGTATTCATCACCGCAGGCCTTGGGGGCGGCACCGGTACGGGCTCCGCACCGGTTATCTCAAAGGCTGCCCGCGACGAGGGGGCGCTTACCATTGCGGTCGTCACTCTCCCCTTTACGGCGGAGGGCGCCATCCGCATGGAAAATGCGGAAGCAGGTCTCGAGCGCCTGCGCGATGTGGCAGACACCGTGATCGTCGTCCCGAACGACCGGCTTCTTGAAGTCGTCCCGCGCCTGCCGCTGAGCGCTGCATTCAAGGTCTCTGACGAGATTTTAATGCGTGCAGTGAAGGGCATTACCGAACTGATTACCCAGCCGGGTCTGGTGAACCTCGACTTTGCCGATGTGCGAACCGTTATGGAGAAAGGCGGCGTTGCTATGATCGGTATGGGCGAGAGCGACAGCGAGGACAAGGCTGCCGACTCCGTCAAGAAAGCCCTTCGGTCTCCGCTCCTTGATGTGGATATCTCCGGCGCAACCGCCGCTCTCGTGAATGTGGTCGGCGGACCTGACATGACCATGTCCGAAGCTGAAGGGGTTGTGCAGGAAGTCTATGAGCGCATCGACCCCGATGCACGGATTATCTGGGGAGCACAGATTGACCCTGAGATGCAGGGCAGGATGCGCACGATGCTCGTCGTTACCGGTGTCAGCTCACCCCAGATATACGGGCGCAGCGAGGGGTATTCCTCCCATCATGCTTCAATGAAGGAATTCGAGATCGATTTCCTTAGGTGAAATACAACATGGCAGATCTCAAAAATATCAATGAAGAAGTATTCAAGAAATACTTGCGTGTCCTCAAACTGGCGAGGACACCCACGAGAGATGAATTCAATAAAATTGCTATCGTTGCCGCGATTGGTATTCTGATAGTGGGTATGATTGGGTTTATCCTCTACGAAATCATGGCTCTTGCCCTGTGATTGCGATGAGTGAATTTGGAAATAAAATATACGCGCTGAAGACGACGGCGAACAAGGAACGAAAGGTAGTTGACGACATCGTAAAACTCCTGAAGGACCACCCTGAGTTTGACATCAAGGCCATAATGGCTCCGGATGAACTCAGGGGATATGTGCTTATCGAGACGCCGGATGAGTATGCCCGTATGGAGCAGATCGTCCGCCTGATCCCGAATGCGCGGGCGGTCGTCAAGGGGGAAACCTCCTTTGCGGAAGTCGAGCATTTCCTTGAGCCCAAGGCAGCGGTCGCCGGTATCGATGAGGGGACGATCGTCGAGCTTATCGCCGGCCCGTTCAAGGGCGAAAAAGCCGTTGTTAAACGCGTGGACGCCGGTAAAGAAGAGATTACCGTCGAATTGTACGAATCGATGGTCCCCATCCCCATCACCGTCCGCGGGGACAACGTGCGGGTCATCGAGAAAGCACAGGAATAATCTCCTGGCATTTTTTTGGAGGGGTTTCCCCTACCTTTATGTGGTTGTAGGAAAACCTGTACAGACCCAGGCTGAGTGTCGCTCCTAATACTGCGACATCGTAGGCTGGTGATATTACAATGGGAGAAGTAGTCGAGGTATTGGTACCCGGCGGAAAAGCCACGGCCGGGCCCCCGTTAGGGCCGGCACTGGGACCACTCGGTATTAACGTGAAGGCAGTTGTTGATGAGATCAACAAAAAGACCGCCGAATTCAACGGGATGCAGGTGCCTGTTCGCGTTGAAGTCGACGACAAGAAGAACTTCACGATATCCGTTGGTGTCCCCCCCACGACCGCCCTCATCATGAAAGAGGTCGGCATCGAGAAGGGTTCAGGCGAACCCAACACGATCAGAGTGGGTGACCTTCCGCTTGAGGCTGCTGTCCGCATTGCCCGCATGAAGGCCGACGACATGCTGTCCTATGACCTGAAAAACCGCACAAAAGAGGTTGTCGGGTCGTGTGTCAGTGTTGGCGTCACCGTTGAAGGCAAGGATCCAAAAGAGATCTTCGGCCTTATCGATGCAGGCGAATACGACAGTATCCTGAACGAATAGAGTAAAAAAACACCATAGAAGATCTGCTCTCCCGCAGGTCGTACCACTATGGAGGTAATGAATGGTTGAAAGGGTCCAGATTCTGGAAGCCGTAAAAGCGGCAATAGAAGCTGCGCCTGAGCGTAAGTTCCAGGAAAGCGTTGAAATAGCGATTAACCTGAGAAACATCGACATGGCGCAACCAAAAAACCGTATTGATGAGACGATGGTTCTGCCAAATGGTACGGGTCGGATTGAAAAGATCGCCGTCCTTGGTAAAGGAGATATCACCACCCAGGCGAAAGCTGCTGGTGTAGACCTCATCATCGGACCTGAAGAAATTGAACGTCTGGGCGGAGAACGCCGGGAAGCTCGCAAGATGGCGAGTGAGTACCGGTATTTCCTCGCAGAGACCGCGGCAATGCCTCTTGTAGGTCGTTACCTCGGTACCAGGCTCGGTCCACGCGGTAAAATGCCAACCCCCGTTCCTCAGGGAATGGACATCGGGCCCATGGTCGAACGTCTTCGCAAATCCGTTAAGTTCCGTTCAAAGGACAAGACCACCTTCCACGTCAAGGTGGGTTCTGTCGCGATGGACCCGGAACAGGTTGCAGAGAACATCGACGCGGTCCTGAAGAAGGTTGAAACATCCCTCGAGAGTGGAGCAATGAACATCCGGTCGGTATACGTCAAGACGTCCATGGGTCCGGCAGTGAGGTTAGTGTAATGGCACTGTATACAGTAAACCTGCCCAAGTGGAAGAAAGACGAAGTCGAAGCGATCAAAGCGTATGCACAGGAGTATGCCCTCACCGGTCTTGTTGACCTGCAGGGCATTCCCGCAAGTCAGCTCCAGGAGATGCGTCGTGACCTCCGCGGCTCAGCTGTCCTGAAGATGACGCGAAACACGCTCATCGAGCACGCGTTCAGTGATCTTGGTGAGCCCATTCGTGGTCTCAACGATTATATCGACGGACAGAGTGCATTGATCTACACGAATGAGAACCCGTTCTCGCTCTACAGGAAGCTTCAGCAGACGATGAGCAAGATGACAGCCCGTGCGGGCGACATTGCGCCCGAAAACATCATCGTCGAGAAGGGGCCGACGTCATTCAAGCCGGGCCCTGTCGTTGGAGAATTCCAGCAGGCGGGCATTCCTGCCGCAATCGAAGGCGGGAAAGTCGTCATCCGTGAGACGAAGACATTCGTCAAGGCGGGGGAAGAGATTACCGCAAAGCAGGCAGATGTGCTTGCAAAACTTGACATCCGGCCCATGGATGTCGGACTGAGTCTTCAGGTCGCCTTCTACGACGGCGTATTCTACGAACCGTCCGTACTGGCAATCGATGAGACAGAATACTTCAACAACATCGTCACCGCAGCACAGCAGGCATTCAACCTGTCGGTCAATGCAGTGTACCCGACGACAGCAACCGTCGAGACCATCATTGCAAAGGCAGCAGGCGAGGCACGCAATCTTGGTGTCGAAGCCGTCATATACGAGGGTGGCGTTGTTGAAATGATCATCGGACGGGCAAATGCGCAGGCAAAAGCCCTGAAGGGAATTGTTGAATAATTACATTATAATTGAGGTGTTTGAAAATGGAATACATCTACGCAGCACTTATCCTGCACAACGCAGGCAAAGAAATCACTGAAGAGTCGGTCACCACAGTACTGACCGCAGCCGGTACCGAAGTTAACGATGCACGTGTGAAGGCACTCATTGCCGCACTTGACGGTGTGGACATCGAAGAGGCCATCGCAAAGGCAGCAGTTGCCCCCGCAGCAGCAGCACCCGCAGCAGCACCCGCAGCAGCAGAGGCAGTTGTTGAGGAAGAGCCTGAAGAGGACGAGGAAGAGGCAGAAGAGGACGGCATGGCCGGCCTCGGTGCACTCTTCGGCTAATCTTTTTTTTACATTTCCTTCCATTCAGAAAAGCCCGTGCAGGAGCTTGCATGCATATTCTGATTGTGTGATAATTCCTTTTGGAGAGTCATCCCTGCAGTGAGTCCTGCATTTATCATCGGCGAATCTTCCGTCCTTTGTGGCGGGATAATTTTGAAATACTCCGGGAGAGTGGGTGTTGTCCTTTCCGGTACTGGTTCCTATCCCGGTCGTAGGGCGATGCCGCGTACGGGAGGTCTTTTCAGGTATCACAGGCCCCATTCGGCATGATTATAATCAATCGGATGAAATATCGCTTTATGCCGGGGCGGGTTTTCGGGTGGATGATGCTGGTGCTCTGCATTGCAATTCTCGCCGGAGGGCAGGTGATGGTGGCAGCCGCGGCAGATGTCGCCCCCTGTACTTTGGATTCGGGTGATTCCGGTCCTGTCGTCTTTTTCTTCTTTAGTGAGGACTGCCTTGCCTGCACGAAGGCGCATCCGGTGGTAGAGGACCTTTCCCGCGCATATCCTGAAGTGCGCTTTGCGTTCTGCGATCTCACCGGCAACACATCTGTCCAGGACGTGTTCTTCGAAATGGGCCGGGCGCACGGGGAACCCTATCCCTCCTATCCTGCGGTCTTCACCAGTGACGGGCTGTTCCTTGAAGGGTATACCGCGATTGCAACGAAACTGCCGGCATATCTTGAAGGGAACCTGACAGAAGCTGGCGGACCCGGGCCGACCGTGACCGCCAATGTGACTGCGGCCCTTACGGATCCCTTGTCCCCGGCAGAGCCGTCGCTTCTCCTCATCGCAGGCGCAGCCCTCATCGACGGCATCAACCCCTGTGCCTTTGCCGTTCTTGTCTTTCTGCTCGTAGCCCTCCTCGGGGCAAAGGACAGAAAGAGCGTGATTGCAACCGGCCTTGCCTACACCGCGGGCGTGTTTCTCCTCTACATCCTCTCCGGGTTTGGTATTCTGGCAGCAGTGCGTGTGCTCGATATCGGCGCAGGATTTTCCATATTTGCCGGGGTGGTGGCGATTGTTGCGGGAATATTCATGGTAGTGGAGGGGTTGACCGGGCGGGCGGTTGTGCCCCTTGCCATTCCTGCCGCCGGTAGCGCCATCCTGAAGCGGTGGTCGGGGAGGCATACCGTCCCTGCGGCATTTGGTATCGGGGTTCTGACCGGATTGTTCGAGCTCCCGTGCACCGGCGGCGTCTATCTCGCCGTGCTCGGGATGCTGTCGTCAGCCCCCGGCATACGGACGGTGGGGGCGCTTCTCCTGTATAATACCCTCTTTGTTCTGCCTCTCATCGCCATCACCCTGCTCGTCGCAGGGGGGCTTGCACCGGAACGGATCGGCCGCTGGCGGGAACAGTACAGGCGGTCGCTTCGCCTGATCATCGGGCTGTGCATGGTAGGGCTCGGTGTCTTCATCCTGGCATGGGTTTATGCCTGAGGCCAGGGGTGGCACGCATCTCTCTGTCTGGTAAATGGCATGATCGCCATGCAGGATGCCGCTGCTCCGATTTTATGCAAACCGGGATGGTGCGCTGTCCCCTCCCCGCGGGTCGGAAATGGCGGGAAAGTTACCCCTTGATGGTGGCATGGTAATTAATGTTGCGTTCGTTCGCACAGAGGAGTCATTCTCCCGGCTATGGGGGATAATGCGTGGTGATTTTTCTGTAATTTCATCAAATATGCTAATTTCCCTTGCATTTCTGTGGAGCGCCAGATTGGGAACAGCAGGCGTGCCGCAGGATGGTGGAACAATAGACATTCGATCCGGGGGATCGTCGGCGATCGGGCAAAATTCTGAGGTATCCAAGTGTTAACGAGTCGCGGGAGAATATTTGCATTTAAATGTATTCTCGGAAAGCTCAGATAATTGCGAATTAATAAATACTTGAAAAGATAAGGTTGTGGCATAGAATGATATGCAATAAGGCATATCAATAGGTGGTGAGAAACCCCCGCCACCCCCAGATACCATTGAGGACGTAAGACTATGCCAGAGAAATCCGGAAAAATACTTGTCATGGATGATGAGCCGACCATCCTGGAGGTGACCTGCCTTCTGCTGGGAAGACTTGGCTATGAGGCTGTACCGGCGACGACCGGAGAGGAGGCCCTGAACAAATATCAGCATGCGATGGCAGACGATGCACCGTTCGATGCCGTCATCCTCGACATTACGGTGCCGGGGGGGATGGGTGCGATAGAAACGATTCCGCTCCTCTGGGAGCTTGATCCCGGCGTCTGTGCAATTGTGACCAGTGGGCTTGCCGGCGACATGGATGAAGCTTCCCTCCTCGGGATGGGGTTTGCCGGGGTGCTCAAAAAGCCGTACAGGATGTACGACCTGAGAGAGATCCTTAAAAATACCATAAAAAACTAAAATGCCGGGCTGATTATTCTTTTTACTGCCGGTGCACTGCCGCCGCCCATATGCACTGGCCTGCCGATATGCACCCGTCCCCAAGGGGATATTCCCTGCTGATAAGCGGCGTAAGTCCCTTTTTTCTGATATGTGATACAATCGTCTGCCTGATGGCACGGTTGTATGCAACACCGCCGGATACGGCAACATGATCGATATTTTCCCTGCGGGCGGCGGCCACCGCCAACTCCGCGATCCCGGTTGCAAGGGTCACCTGGAAGGATGCGGCGAGGTCTTCGGTGCTCCTGGTGCTCATGCCATCCCTCGCCCTTTTCATAATGGCGCTCGTGCGCAGGACCTGCCTCCCGTCCTTCTCATAGAATTCCCGCTCCCATGTGGTGGCGCAACCCCTGTGCGCTACCGCTTCGAGGACCTGTGCCGGTTCACCGTCGAAGGTTTTCTCCCGGCAGATGCCGAGTAGTGCCGCGGCGGCATCGAGGACCCTGCCGGTGCTGGTGGTGGTGCTGGCATTGAACCTGCGCTCCACCTGCCGGGCAAGGATGTCTCTCTCCATTTCGTTCCATCCCCGCCCTTCAAGAAGCTCAAGGGTGAGTTCGTCCGGCAGAATGCCGTAGAGCATCCGTTCGGGGAAGCGTGTTGCGATGTCGCCTCCCGGCATCAGGACGGGTTCGAGGTGCCCGACTCGGCGCAGGTCCGGCACCTGTCCGGCAAAGATCTCCCCGCCCCACGCCGTCCCGTCGTCACCGTATCCCACACCGTCGATGGCGATGCCGATGCAGGGTTCTTCCGTGGTGGCCGCAATGTGCGCCCGGTGATGCTGCACCGCCACCAGGCGTGCCCCCGTCTCTCCTGCAAGTTCCCGTGCAAACCGGGTCGAGAGGAACTGCGGGTGGAGGTCATGGGCGATGATGTCCCATGATGCCCCGGTAAAGGCGCGTATTGTCTCCACGGTCTCCTTCAGGTACGCAAGGGTGGAAGGGTTTCGCACATTGCCCACATGGGGGGAGGTGATAAGAAACCCGCCCCGGTAAAGGGAAATATTGGCATTGAGCTCGGGGCCGACGCCGAGGACTGAGACTTCTCCAAGGGTGCATCGCAGGCGTTTCGGAGCAAGGCCGCGGGAGAGGCGGATGATATAACCGTCACGGACGACCGAATCATCGCACCGGTTCGCGATGGTCCGGGTGTGTGTGAGGTAGTAATCGATGTGGTTTTTCAACCGTTCGAAGGCCGCCTCTGTGGTGGTCATCATTGGTTCTCCCGGTTCATTGGCACTCGTCATAATGAGCATCCGTGCCCTGAGGTGTCGGAAGAGGAGGTGGTGGAGGGCCGTATAAGGCAGCATGCACCCTATCGTGTGAAGTTTGGAGATGGCCATGTGGGAGAGCGGGTCCTTCTTTTCGAGGACCACAATCGGGTGGGCAGGGCCTTTGAGGAGTGCCTCTTCTCCCGGGGAGACATGTGCAATCCGCCGCACCTCGTCCGGTTCCGCCATGACCGCAAGCGGTTGTTCGTGTCTCCCGAGGGTTCCTTTCAGGCGGGATGCCGATGATTCGATACAGGCGATGTGAAATCCTCCAAGGCCCTTGATGGCGATGACCGCCCCTTCGTCGAGGAGGCGTGCGGCCGTCGGGACAGGGTCGCCGTCAACCGGGGCCCCGGAATGGTCGAGAAGGAGGAGGGCAGGTCCGCAGGCAGCGCAGGCGATGGTCTGGGCGTGGTGGCGGCGCAACCCCGGATCCGAATATTCTCCGGCACAGCCGGTGCACATCGGAAACTCTTCCATCGTCGTCCGTTCCCGGTCATACGGGAGGGTGCGGATGATGCTGTAGCGCGGACCGCAGTTGACACACGATGTTGCCCAGTAGCCTTCATATCTGCCGCCGGGCTTGGCAATATCAGCGATGCAATCCTCACAGGTCGCAACATCGGCAGGGATGAAGCCGGAAAGAGCACCGGCAGTGCTCTCGAGGATGGTAAAATCAGCGGGAGGATCTCCCTTAGCATCAGTAACCTCTACGCTGTCGATACGGGAGAGGGGGGTGCCCCGGGAGACCGCGCAAAGAAATTCTTCAAACCGCTCCCCCCACGCATTGATCAGGACCTCAGAACCGAGGTTGCGCACATTCCCCCGGATGCCATAGGTATCGGCCGCAGTAAAGACAAAAGGGCGAAAACCCACCCCCTGGACGATGCCCCTGATTGAAATCCGCCCGTTCTTTCGCATAGAGGAGTCTGGATAGTATTTAATGTTTTCACGCCCTATATAAAATGGGTTTTTACTTTGACAGGGCATAACAGGATTGTGAATGATCCCCTCGAGATCGTTCCGCTTATCATTACATTCAACAATTCCCAGTATAAGAAGGTATATGATCTTCTTGCGAAACAGTGGATGACTCAGGAAGAACTGTGTGATGAAGTCGGAACAGAATGCGTGGACGACTGTCTCGCAATTCTCCAAAAAGGAAACCTCATCGAGGAACAATGGCGGATGCCGAAACCCGGGAATACTCCTGCCAAGGAATACCGGACGACCTACAGCCGCTTCCGCGCAGGATTCCAGTGTTCAATGGAAGATCTCGGGGATCTCCTATATGTCGCCAATTCAACAGATGAAGACCTTCGGGAAATGGTGGAGAAGATTGAGGCTGACGTTTCGGCGGGGATCACCTCCTACAATGACCTTGCCCGCAAATACCAGGTAAGTCCAATGCTCGTCAAGGGCCTTGCGAAACGGATGCCGCACCTCGATGTGAAGGGGCAGGGGTTGGTAATCCTTGGCAGACCGGAATAAGGACCCCTTCCATATCATTTTAAAGAGCAAGCGCGAAGCGACCCGTTTTCAGATACTCGTGGAAATTGCTGAGCATCAGCCATCCGTCCGGCAGCAGGAGATTGCCGAAAAGATGGGGATCACCCCCCAGGCAGTCAGCGAATATATCCGGGAGATGGTCGAGGAAGGTCTTGTGGCCTCCCATGGCCGCGGCCGGTATAATGTGACCCATAACGGCGTCGAGTGGGTGCTCACCAACGCCGAGGCACTTGAATCCTATGCACATTACGTTACGCATGATGTCGTCCAGCAGGTCTCGGTGTGGACGGCGATTGCAGCGGAGGATATTGCAAAGGGAGATGTTGTCGGGGTGTACATGGACGGCGGCTATCTCTATGCGGCGCACAGGGACGAGACTGCAATGGGAGAAGCGGCCAATGATGCCAGAAAGGACCAGGACATCGGTGTTGCAAAACTCTCCGGCATTATCGATCACAGCGAAGGGGCGATCAGGGTCTGCAAGGTTCCCCGCATTCAGCGGGGAGGATCGCGAGGGGTCTCACCGGAAAAGGTCCTTGATGCCGTCAGCGGGATGGACTACATCGGTGCGGTGGGACTGGAGGCGGTTACCGCCCTGAAGAAGGCAGGGATTGCTCCTGACAGTTTCTTCGGCTCGCGCGAAGGGATCATCGAAGCGGCCTTCCACGGGGTGAACTGCTGCATGGTGATCGTGGATGAGGAGTTTACCGGATTTCTGAAGCGCCTGGAATCTGCGGCCCTCTCCTATGAAATCCGCGACCTCAGTCTGTCATGAATGTGATCGTGCACCCCCGTCGGGGTTCCTACCGGCTCTATTTTTATGACGGGCGCCGTGTCACCGGCACAGGTGACGTCGAGCTCGAACGGACGGGGAAGGGGTCCCGTCCACGCAGCTATCAGGCCCGCCTGCCGGGAAAACGGCAGGTCCGCCACGTCCCTACCAAAGAACTGACTGCACAGCTCAGGGGCCTTCAGGTCTACCTGACCGATGAGGATGAGGCATTCATCTCGTTTTTGAAGGATCTCCAGATTCCCTGGTCGCTCCTCAGGGCCTGCAGGCCATGCCTTACGGCGGACAGGATCACTCCCCTGAAGAAAAAGAATGCGGTGAAATACGGGAAAGAAACCATCTGCATGGACTGCGCCAGGCGTGAACTACGGCGGGAGGCGGGGTATCTCGGGGGGATGGGCTCAGGGTCTATTACCCACCTCGAGCATCTCCTGGAGGAATACCGCGACCTCGACCGGGTGCTGGCAACGCTACAGCCTGCCACCATCGAGACCGAGCGGACCATCTTTGACAGGCTTGATGCGCATCCGGTCATGGTTACCTCCTCGCTGAAGAACCTTCCCGTTCCGCAGAAACTGCGGACGGCATCGGGCGTGGATAAACTGATGCCCGCACAGGAACTGGCGGTTGAGGCGGGGCTCCTGAAAGGCAGGGATCTCCTCGTGGTGGCTGCGACCGCGTCGGGAAAGACCTTTATCGGAGAGATGGCAGGCGTGAAAAACCAGATGGAAAAACGGGGTGCCATGCTCTTTCTCGTACCGCTCGTTGCCCTTGCCAACCAGAAATACAGCCGGTTTACCGAACGGTACGGAGATTTTCTTGATGTCTCGCTCCAGACCGGGGTGTCAAGGCTCAATCTTCCCGAGACCCGCGTCAAGGCACGCCGCAGCATACGGTCGGCGATCGTTGTGGGGACCTATGAGGGCATCGACCACCAGATCCGGATGGGTCGGCGTCTCCCGAAGATTGGCACCGTCGTCATCGACGAGGTGCAGATGCTGGAGGATGAGGAGCGGGGGCACCGGCTCAACGGTCTCATCGCACGTCTCCGGCATCTTGCACCGCAGGCGCAGTTCCTCTTCCTCTCCGCGACGATCGGATCGCCCAACCTGCTCGCAAAGAAACTGAACGCCACCCTCGTGCGGTACGACGAGCGGCCGGTGCCCCTCGAACGCCACCTTATCTTTACCGAACGCAAGGAAAAGACGGCATTCATCAAAAAACTCGTCGCCGACGAGTACCGGCACACCTCTTCACGCGGGTTCAAGGGCCAGACGATTGTCTTTACCAATGCCCGGGCACGCTGCCACACCCTTGCGGATGCAATCGGCAAAAAAGCGATGCCCTATCATGCGGGACTGTCCGCAAAGGAACGCCGTGAGGTGGAACGCCGGTTCGAAAAAGGTGAGATTGCCGCGGTGGTCACCACTGCAGCCCTTGCGGCAGGCGTTGACTTCCCTGCATCACAGGTCATCTTCGATTCGCTGGCCATGGGCATTGAATGGCTCACCGTCCAGGAGTTCACCCAGATGATGGGCCGGGCAGGAAGGCCGGATTTCCATGACCTGGGCAAGGTTGTCATCCTTGCAGAACCCGGCGCCACCTATGCCAAGGGGCGGGGGTTCACCGAAGAGGAGATTGCCATCCGTCTCCTGAAAGGTGAGATGGAGGAGGTCGCACCCGTCTATGGCATGGAAGAGTCGAGTGAGGAGTATGTGGCAAACGCCATCGCCTGCGGCGGGATTGAGCGCGATCTTGCCCGGATCAATGATACCATGGTTGGCATGCTCGAGGAGATGGGGCCGGTGCTTCTGGGTGAAGGGTATCTCCGCCGTTCGGGGGGGAACCTGGATGTCCTCCCCCTCGGGCGAATAATGGCCGAGCATTTCATCGGGGTGGACCGTCTCGACCGGATACGCCATCTGGTGCGGACCATGGACGATCCTCTCGCCATTCTCACCGAACTGGAATGTGCAATGCCGGAAGAATCGTAGAGGCCTTATTCAGGGAATCGTCTGGGCATAGGCATAGGCTCCGGCCCGGTTATGCTGGTTGGCCATGATATAGCGGTGGAGGCGGATGTTTTTGTCCAGCTCCTCCCTGAGTGATTCGTAGCTCTGAGAGAGTGCCTGCTGCTCAGCAAGGCATGCCATATACTCTTGTTCCCCCGTGTCCATGGCCGTTTTATTGCCAAGAGCCTCTGCACTATCCCTTGCATTTCTGCTGTCTGCAGGAACCATGTCCACGGAGGGGTTCGCTTCCTCCAGTTCATCGATCCTTGCACGGAGCGCAGGAACTGCAGCCAGCGCCGCCATGGCCCGCCTGCCGAGGTAGGTGGTCTCATCGGCTGCATGGTAGACGGTGGTCCCGTTCCCGACGGGGATGATAACGGGGGTGTCGGTGATCGAGACCTCACTTCCGAGTGCTCCGGCGGGAAGTCCTATGAGGGAGTAGCTTGTGGTCTCCGTATACGCATACCCCCCGTACCAGGCAAGCGCATCATCACTCCGTATGCCTGCAGCGGTATGGGCATCCTTTCGGAAGATAAGCATTGCAGCGTCGTATCCTTCATGGGCAAGGAGGCCTGCGAGAAGGATGGTCTTGTCATCGCAGTCTCCCGTGCCGAGCAGAAGCGTCTCGACCGGGAATTTCGGGGCCGGGTCGTCAGGAGCATGATCGAACGGAATTGACTGCACGAAGACCGTGATGAGGTCTGCGTATTCGTCCGGGGTCAGCATATTCCGGTCCCTGATCTCCCTCAGGGGGACGGCGGCCGCTTCATATGCCTGTTCCTGTGCCCCGTCACTGACAAATGAACGGTAATATCCTGCAAGAAGCATATTCTCGTCCGGTCTCCCGTAGAATGCGGCATACTTCGGGGTCCGGGCTGCTGCTTCGAATAGGGTGCGGTCAAGGGTGACTTCAATGGTATGCAGTGAGGTCTGGTAGGGAAACGTAAAGGATATGGTTTCAAAGGCAGGGGTATCGGTTTCCACCACCACCGACGGGTAGCGTGCCTGGGCCGTGCCGGGCGATATGATATCCGGTACAACAGTTGCCATACAAAGAACAACCGAGAGAAAGAGCAGCACCCAGAGAACCGGACGGACACGCATCTTCTGCGACCTCGCGTATCCCTTCTGGGACCTTTTTCTATATGCCAGTTGCGGTGGAAGGGGGGCCTCCCGGGATGGAATGGAACAGCTGCTGCGCTGCAGCCTTGCGAGGGTGGTTCCCGCGACCTGCAGAATGGCAATGACTAATAACACCGGGTTGCAATTATGCTGTGCGACTGCGCCCTGACCGCCGGATGCGGCCCGGTTTCGTTTTGGTGGTTGGGAATGCAGCCCTCTTGAGGAGGGACAATGATATGAGTGCGATGCAGAAGATGAAATGCCAGATCTGCGGGCATGTATATGACCCGTCCAAAAAACGGACAGATGGAGGACCCGGAATTGCATTTGAGGACCTTCCCGATTCATGGCGATGCCCAATATGCGGTGCGGGGAAAAAGAGCTTTAAGGAGACTGCCTGATATGGTCGCCCGCGAAATTGTCCCGGATGTCTACAGTGTGGGAGTCATAGACTGGGACCGGACCGTCTTTGATGAGCTGATGCACCTTGCCAGCGGGACCAGCTATAATGCGTACGTTGTACGGGGCTCGGAGAAGACCGCACTTATCGACACCGCCGACCCTCACTTTGAGGAGGCGTATATCAGCAACCTGGTCCGGGTCGGACTCACGTCGGTTGATTACATCATCGTGAACCATGCCGAACAGGACCACTCGGGACTGCTTCCGCTGGCGCTCGAACTGTTCCCGCATGCAAAGGTGGTGACGACCGAGAAGGGGCGTGATCTCTGCTGCATCCTTCACCATATCCTTCCCGAACGTTTCGTGGTAGTCGGTGACGGGGACACGCTCTCCCTCGGAAACAAGACGCTCACCTTCCTGAGCACCCCCTGGGTCCACTGGCCCGAGACGATGATGACCTACCTTGAAGAGGATAAAATTCTCTTCTCCTGTGATTTCTTAGGCGCTCACATCGCTTCGAGCGACCTCTATGCTGATGATTCCTGCAAGTTCTGGATGGCGGCACGGCAGTATTATGCGGAGATCATGCAGCCCTTCAGGGCGAAGGTCCGGGAGCACACCGCACGGGTCCGGTCGCTCGGGCCTGCCATGATCGCCCCCAGTCATGGGCCTGTCCACCGCTCCCCGGCAGGGATCCTTGATGCGTATGAGGAATGGAGTTCCGACGAGGTAAAAAATTTCGTTCTCATACCGTACGTCTCGATGCACGGGAGTACCCGTGAGATGGTGGATCGTCTGGTTGACCTGCTGATCGAGCGTGGCATCGATGTGCGCCCGTATGACCTCGGCAGGGTCGAACCCGGGGCGATTGCCTATGACCTGATCGACGCAGCGACGATCATTCTCGGCGCTCCGACGATGCTCTTCGGCCCGCACCCCAAAGCCGCATATATCGCGTTTATCACGAACATCCTCAAGCCCAAGGCGAAATGGATAGGGGTGATCGGGTCCTACGGGTGGGGGACAAAGACCATCGAGGATCTCACCGGGATGCTGGGCAGGGTGGACGCAGAGCTGCTCGAACCCGTTTACATCAAAGGCAAACCCGACGAGGAGACAAATATCGCCCTTGCACGCCTTGCGGCCGAAATCTATAAACGCCATGCGGACCATTCCCTCGTCTGAGGGAGAGATCCTATGGATGAGAAACTGGTATTTTTCAAATGCAAGGGGTGCAACGGCACCATTATGGCAATGGACGCCATGATGTGCAAGGCCCCGGCACCTGATGCAATCTCGGTCTCCTGTGCGGGGACCGAGATGGACGTTCTTGAGGAACAGACGGCGGATCCGGCCACCCAGAAGCATGTTCCGATTGTCGAGAAGGCGGAGGGCGGTATCAAAGTGAAGGTAGGCTCGACCGCTCATCCGATGGAGGAGGCGCACTACATCATGTGGATTGCCGTTCAGAAAGGCCGGAATGTGATGATCCACTACCTCAAACCCGGCGATGCGCCCGAGGGGTTCTTCCCCGGCGTTGATACCGATGTGAAGGCATTTGAGTGCTGCAACATCCACAACCTCTGGGCCAACAAATAACCTTTTTTCCATTTTTCGTTGCTTCCCGGCCCGTGGGCAATACAAAAGGATAAGGCACTATCACCGATACCTGTAGTTAGGTTATGAACCGCCTCCAGCAGTACCTGGTCGTCACGGGTGATATCGGTGAGATCCTCAGGTACATCAGTGCAGGAACATGCATCCCCCTCATCGTGGCAGTGATCTTCGGTGAACCGGAGATGATCATGCCGATGGTGACGGTGCCTGTTGCCCTCTTCTGCATCGGGTCGCTCTTTCTCGAACTGCCCCGCCGGGATAAAGAGCCCAAACTTTCCCAGGCATTCTTTGCGGTTGCAGCAATATGGATCATCTGTGCGCTGGTGGGAGCGTTGCCGTTCGTCTTCGGTGCAGGGATGCCGTACCTGGATGCGTTCTTTGAGGCGATGTCCGGGTGGACGGATACGGGAATGACGATGTCGCGCGATGTCAGTGCCCTCCCGAAGACCCTCCTCTTCTGGCGGACGCTGATGGAATGGTTCGGCGGCATCGGGATAGTGGCCTTCAGTGTGGCGCTCCTGAACCGCTCTTCCGTCTCTTCCCTGCGCCTCTACAGTTCCGAGCGTTCGGAGGGAAAGAAGGACGCCTATTTTCCGAGCGCGGTGGAGCAGGGAAAAAATCTCTGGAAGATATACCTTGCGTTAACCATTGCGGGCACCCTTCTTATCTCTCTTTCCGGCGTGACGCTCTGGGACGCCCTCAATATTGCGATGACCGCCATATCAACCGGCGGGTTCACCATCCATACGGAGGGGATCGCCTACTATGATAACCGCCTTCTTGAAATGCTCATCATCCCGGTGATGATCGCAGGGGCATTGCCATTCAAACTCTACTTCCTGCTCCGCCGGACCCATAAGTTCAAAATTTTCGAGGACGACCAGGCAAAGCTCCTCTTTGCCATCATCCTTGCGGGATTCGTGCTTATTACCGCCGATCTGCTGGCATTCAATAATATGGACCCGTTCTCAGCAGTCGTCAACGGGCTGTTCATGGCGTCTGCTGCGGCAACGAGTACCGGGTTCCAGACGGCCGACATCTCCCTCTGGGCACCGGTGTCCGTGCTGATCCTCACCCTGATGGTCTTTGTCGGCGGCTCGAGCGGGAGTACGGCGGGAGGGGTCAAACTTATTCGTGTCATGGTAGGCTTCAAGGGCATCAAGTGGTGGTTCCAGCGGTCATTCAAGAGTACCAAGGCAGTCATCCCCTTCAAATACAACGGGAGAAACATCATCAAATCCGAGGCGGAACTGGAGGTGTCCCGCAACATGCTCACCATCGTTCTCTTCATCATCACCATTGCACTATCGATGATTGTGATCATGCACTTCGAGCAGCCGGATATCGACACAAGCCTTGTTATCTTTGATGTGATCTCAGCGACCTGCAACAACGGGATCTCCACCGGGTTCGTCTCTCCGGATATGTCGGCGGCCTCGAAGATCGTTCTCATTCTCCAGATGTGGCTTGGCAGGCTGGAGGTGATGGCGGTGATCGTCTTCTTCATCAGCCTCATCCGTGGATTTGAGTGGTGACTTTTTTTTTACGGAAGAGTCCGTAGACTGCTCCTTTTTGAATGGCACATGATGATGCGCGGCCGCCCATGCATCCTCCGAACGGCGAAAGGCAGGGTATCACCAACAGGGAACATGCTACCCCTTGGGATCACATCCCTCATCTTTGTTCGTTACCGCAGGATACCGGATCTGTCGAGGTCCCGCGCCGGCTCTCTGCAACCCGAATCATGCCATTGCGGTTAGACCCCTTCCGGTCAGCCTCATCGGTGTCAAAGGGGGCCTATTACCCCCGGCAGGAAGCGAGCACTAATGATATGGCACAACTAAACTTTAGTCAATGAAACAAATCGCCCTGTATGGAAAGGGTGGCATTGGAAAATCCACGACATCGGCAAATCTCTCGGCGGCTCTCGCTGATACCGGGTGTGACGTGATGCAGATCGGGTGTGATCCGAAGCATGACAGTACGAGAATGCTGATGCACGGGAAGTGGATCCCAACAGTTCTGGACCTTGTCCGTGAAAAAGGTGATAAAATAGGCGTTGAAGAGGTGGTATTCGAGGGATACGGCGGGGTACGGTGCGTCGAGGCGGGCGGGCCCGAACCCGGTATCGGCTGTGCGGGCCGCGGCATCATCGCGACCTTCCAGCTCCTCCAGAAACTCGATGCCCTCTACGGGGATGTCATCCTCTATGATGTCCTCGGTGATGTGGTCTGCGGGGGCTTTGCCATGCCTATGCGGGAAGGCTATGCGCAGGAAATATATCTCGTCACCTCAGGGGAGTTCATGTCCCTGTATGCGGCCAACAATATATGCAAGGCCATTGCGCGCCTTTCAAAGCGCAGCAAGGCCCGTTGCGCCCTCGGAGGAGTGATCTGCAATGCCAAGAATATCCCCGGCGAAGAGGAGCTGGTCAGGGAATTTGCCGAGCTTGTGGGGTCGCGCCTCATCGCCTACGTTCCCCGTGCCCAAATTGTCCAGATTGCCGAAGTAAACCAGCAGACGGTCATCGAGTTCGCCCCGGATTCGGCCCAGGCGATGGTCTACCGGCAGCTGGCAGAGACCATACAGACGAACACCGAGACGTCCATCCCGACTCCGCTGGAGATGCATGACCTCGAAACCCTTGCCAGAAAACACATCCCGGTTTGAAGGCTGCACCGTGATGGGGG
>OMKS01001646.1_pt1 | contig 19716 bp, 13 predicted proteins | sample 1674721 | NCBI WGS metagenome assembly OMKS01 (sample SAMN06264996, study PRJEB25208) | sediment metagenome | isolation source: hot spring sediment | place: USA: California | collected 2014-09-02
CCGGGCCGAGGCCCGCCCCCCCCCCCGATGATCGCGGAGGCCGTATTTCTGCTGGTAGGTGATGTCGCCATGGCCGGGGCGGTAGATATCCCGGAGGTGGTCGTAGGATTTGCTGTGGGCGTCCCGGTTCAAGATCACCAGGCTGATGGGGGTGCCGGTGGTGCGGCCCTCGAAGACCCCCGAGAGGATCTCCACCCGGTCCGACTCCTTGCGCGGGGTGGCGGCCGGGCCGCCCTGGCCGGGCCGCCGGCGGTCCAGGCAGCTCTGGATATCCGCCGCCTCCAGCTCCAGGCCGGGCGGGCAGCCGTCGATCACCACACCCAGGCCGCTGCCGTGGGACTCTCCCCAGGTGGTGACCTGAAAGACTTTACCGAAGGTGTTGCCTGCCATTGCGCTGTTCCTGTTTATGTTAAGGGCCGCCTTGGGGGCCCATTTTTTCGATGATCAGCCCGGCGATAACCGCCGGCCCCAAAGTGGTGGTGTCGATGGCCAGATCGGCGGTTTGGCGGTAGAGTTTTTCCCGCTGGGCCAGCACCTCATCGATCTCGGCCAGCAAACCCTGATCGGTGAGGGCCGGCCGCTGCCGGGAACTGACCGGATCGGCACTGAGTCGGGCGGCGATGGCGGCGGGATCGGCCCGCAGCCAGACCACCAGACTCCCTTGCCTCAGTGCCGGCCACACCTCCCGGTGCAGCACGGCCCCACCCCCGGTGGCCACCACCAGCCGATGGCGCCCAGCCACCTCCTGGAGCAGTTCCCGCTCCAGGGCGCGAAAATGGTCCCAGCCTCGGCTGGCTACCAACTCCCGGATCTCGCTGCCTGTCCGTCTGACGATTTCGGCGTCCAGGTCAAGAAGCTCCCAGCCCAGCTGTCGGGCCAGTAAGGTCCCAACCGAGGTTTTACCGCAGGCCCGATAACCGATCAAAATAATTTTTTGGCGGTCGCCTGGGGCCGCAGTTTCCCTTTCCATTCCCTGCTTCTACCATATGGTCCTTTAAAATAAAAAGGTTATCGCCCACGAGGGAGGACAAAAAAGCTTGCAAAATATTTTAGAGATGATAACTTTTATCAAAAACAGAACGAGGTCATCCTCGGAATCAGTTAAAACATTAAGTTAAAGGAGTTGCGGGTTATGGAACACCATTACGATGATTGCTGTTGCGGTCCGATCCAGGTCGGCCAGGAAGTTCCCGATTTTGAGCTGGAGATTTACGATCCGGTTCAGCACGATTTCGGCAAGATCTCTTTGGCCGAGTTGAAAAAGCGGAACAAGTGGACTGTTCTGGTCTTCTATCCGGCCGACTTTACCTTTGTCTGCTCCACCGAGCTGGCCGACCTGGCCGACGAGTACGATAATCTCACCGCCGCCGGCGCCGAAGTGATCACGGTAAGCACCGACACTGTCTATACCCATCTGGCCTGGAAGCGGGAGGAAAAGTTTCTGGAAAAGGCCAAATATCCCATGGGGGCCGACCGCAATGGCGAGGTTTCCCGGCTGTTCGGAGTTTACAACGAGGAGAGCGGGCTCGACCTGCGCGGCACCTTCATCATCAGCCCCGCCGGGGTGCTGGTGGCCTCGGAGATCAATTTTTACAACGTCGGTCGCAACGCCAAGGAACTGCTGCGCAAGCTCCAGGCCAGTGTTTACGTGGCCGCCCATCCCGATGAAGCCTGTCCGGCCCGTTGGGAACAGGGCTCCGGCACCCTCACCCCCGGCCCCAAATTGGTGGGCAAGGTGTACGACGCTCTGAAGGGTTGATCGGCCCGGTTAAAATTTTTTTTTGCTCCCTGCCGATTTTAATCGGAACCTTTCGGGAATGACGCTGTCTCCCGATTACCAACATACCCCTCCTGGGCCCTTCTTGCCGTCCCTCCCCCTCCCTCTTTTTCGGCAAGAAGGGCTTTTTTTTATCTACCGCTCGGCTGGGCCCACCTGGTCGCCGGCCTTTACCGCCCGCCGGGTTTTTTCAGTGACCAGGGCTGCGGCCCGGTCGGCGGTCGCCTGCAGCACCATCACCTCGCCGGTTGCCTGGGACTCCTGGGGTTCCCTGACCGCCAGGCGCAGACCGGGCTTGAGTCCCTGGTTGCGACCGGCGTTGAGGTAGACCACCGTGCCGGGTCCGGCCAGTTGTTGCTGAAATTGCAGGGCCACCACGGTGGCATTGAAGGAGAGCCGCTCCTGGGTGGCGCCGGGGACGATCACCGGTTTTTCCTGTGCCGGTCCCAGCAGATCACCCGCCTTCAATTCGGCAAACGCTCGCCGCACCACGGCCAGGCGACCGTTTTCATGGTCTCCCACCACCTCGATGATGGCGATGTCCGCCAGGAGATAGCCGGGGCTCTCGCCCCGGTAGGTAAGCGGCGGCACCGCTCCCAGGTTGCGATAAACCCCGAACTTTTGTCCAGGGCAGGCGTCCGGGGTTTCAATTAGCACGGCTTCGCCGCCGGCGGCGTGTCCCCAGCCCAACTGGGTGCTCAGCACCCGGCCGGCGTCGGGCAGGTCGCGGGTCACCATGCCGATCCCCTGGTCGTACTGGCGGGCCAGGAGTTGGGCGTCGGCATCCTGCTCCAGATCGCTCATCCGGTCCAGCAGATCATCGCCGACCCGGAGGGCCAGGGGCTGGTTGGAGAGGCTGCGTTGACGAGCCAGGGCCGCCAGGGCGTCCAGGTCGTCATCAAGCACCGGTTCCTCCGCCGCGGGCTTGTCGGAGGGGTAGGTGATCATATACTTGGGGATCGTGAAAACCTGGCCCGGGTAGATCCAGTGGGGGTCGGCAATCTCAGGGTTCAGCTCCCAGATTTTGGGCCACGAGAAGTGGTCGTTGAGATAGCCCCCGCCCAAATCCCACAGGGTATCCCCCTTCACCACCGTGTGGCGAACCAGCTCCCCCTTATCCTCGCCGGCCACCAAACCGGGCTGGGCAAGGGAAAAGGTTGCAGCGATCATGGCCGTGAGAACAAGTTTTTGCATGGTCAAGCCCCTCCCATCATTAAGAGTCGATGTTACGCATTAGCACGGTAACGGCACGTCCTTATATTGACTTTATTTGTGTTATTGTGCAACCACAATAGGTTTAGCTGGATTTTCCGGTTTGTTTTTGGGTAAGGTGGCTTTCGTTATGCAGCCCAAAACCTCTGTGATCAATATTATCTGGCTGGGCCTGATCGGTGTGGCCACGGTTACCGCTGCCTACACCGGCCGGATGGATGAGGTCACCCGTGCCTCCTTCGAGTCGGCCAAGGCCGGGGTGATGCTGGCCATCGGCCTGATCGGCCCCATGGCCCTTTGGCTGGGAATTATGAAGGTGGCCGAAGCCGGCGGCCTGATGCGGATGATCGCCCGAGGGCTCAGACCGGTGATGACCCGGCTCTTTCCCGAGGTGCCCGCCGAGCATCCAGCCATGAGCGCCATGATCATGAATATGGCCGCCAACACCCTGGGCCTGGGCAATGCCGCCACTCCCATGGGGATCAAGGCAATGCAGGAGCTGGATAAACTGGCGGCGGAGAAGGGAACGGCCACCAACGCCATGTGCCTGTTTCTGGCGATCAATACCTCCAGCGTCACCCTCTTGCCCCTGGGGGTGATCACCGTCCGGGCCGCCGCCGGGGCCACCAGTCCGGCCGAGATCCTGATTCCGGCCATTGTCGCCACCTGCTGCTCCACCATCGTGGCGATCACCGCCGCCAAGCTGCTGGCCGGTCCCGAACCGGGCCCGCCGCCAGCCGGGTCGGCCCCCCAGAGCGAGCCCGGGCCGGCTGCCGCCGTTTCTCCCGATCCCCCGGAGCTTGCCCCCCCCGGCCGGGCCGGCCTTCTCTTTGTTATCCTGCTGCTCCTGGCCTTTGCCGGCGGCCTGTTCTATCGCCTCTTTTTTGCCGCCGCCGGTGGCGATGACGCCATCTCCGGCTTGACCGCCGCTTCCTCCTGGCTGATTCCAATGTTGATTGCCGGTTTGCTTATTTTCGGGTATTTACGAGGGGTTCGGGTTTATGAGGTGGCCACCGAAGGGGCCAAGGAGGGGTTCACCACCGCGGTGCGGATCATCCCCTTTCTGGTCGCCATCTTTGTGGCCATCGGCATGTTCCGGGCCAGCGGAGCCATGGAGATCATGGTCAATCTGCTCTCGCCCCTTACCCAAATGGTGGGGATGCCAGCCGAAGCCCTGGGGATGGCTCTGATGCGCCCCCTCTCCGGCAGCGGCGCCTTCGGGATGATGAGCGAGATCGTGGCCGCCGACCCCGACAGCTTTCTGGCTTTTCTGGTATCGGTGATGCAGGGTTCCACCGAAACCACCTTCTACGTGCTGGCCGTCTATTTCGGAGCGGTGGGAATTACCCGGGCCCGACATGCCCTGCCCGCCGCTCTGCTGGCCGATGGGGCCGGGATTGTGGCGGCGGTGGCGATTTGTAACTTCTGGTTTTAGGAGATCGTGAAAATGAAGCAGATAATCGTGCTGGCCACCCGCAATCAGGGCAAGGTCAAGGAGTTGCAGGAGATGTTGCAGGGGTTTGCGGTGGATCTCCGCTCGCTCGCCGATTTCGGGCCCCTGCCCGAGGTGGTGGAAGATGGGGCCACCTTTGACGACAATGCCTACAAAAAGGCGCTGTTCACCGCCAAGGCCCTGGGGTTGCCGGCCATGGCCGACGACTCTGGCCTGGTGGTGGAGGCCCTGGGGGGCGAGCCGGGGGTTCATTCGGCCCGTTACGCCGGGGAAGAGGCCGACGACGCGGCCAATATCGCCAAGTTACTCCAGGAGATGGAGGGAAAGAACGACCGCCGGGCCGCCTTTGTCTGCGTGCTCTCCCTGGCGGTACCCTCGGGTCCGGCCCTTACCTATGAGGGGCGCTGCGAAGGGGTGATCACCGAAGCACCCCGGGGCAGCGGCGGCTTCGGCTATGATCCGGTGATGTTTTATCCGCCCCTGAACAAAACTTTCGCCGAGATGGATGCGGCCGAAAAAAACCGGATCAGTCACCGCGGTCAGGCCATGGCCCAGGTTCGGGATGAGTTTGATAAGGTCTTGAAGTGGCTGGAGCAGCGGCTGAGCGAAACCAAGGAGCCCAAGCCCGACCACAGTGCCTTTGAGCACAACGACTGGTCCCGGGAGGTGATGGTTAAATGATCGCCCTGCTCGATTACGGGGCCGGCAATGTTCGCAGTCTCCGCAACGCCATCCGCAAACTGGGCCATGAGGTCCGGGACGTGGTCGAGCCCGGCGATATCCTCCGGGCTGAAAAGCTGATTTTCCCCGGGGTGGGCAGCTTCGGCAATGCCATGGAGAGCCTGCACCGACTTGGTTTTTATCAGCCCCTGCTGGAGTATCTGCGGGCCAACCGGCCCTATCTTGGGATCTGTCTGGGTTTGCAGACCCTTTATGAGGGTAGCGAGGAATCCCCGGGGGTGGCCGGGCTGGGCCTGATCAAGGGCCGGATTCAGCGGTTTTTGGCGCCGGGCTTGGCCGTGCCCCAGATCGGCTGGAACGGGATTGTCGTCCGCCGCCCCTCTCCCCTTTTCACCGATTACCGAGGGGAAAAACTCTACTTCGTCCACACCTACCGGGCGGTGGCCGACGCAACCAACCGGGACTGGGTGCTGGCCGAGACCACTTACGGGGCGGATTTCGTCAGCGCCGTCCAGCGGGGCCGGGTCACCGCCTGCCAGTTTCACCCCGAGAAAAGCGGGGCGGCGGGCCTGGCTATTCTGCAAAACTTTCTGGAGAGCGATGCCGCCGCCTGGGACGAGACCGCCAACCGCGCGTCGGCCCCGGCGGCCGCCGCCGACCAGCCAACCGGTTCCGGATTTCCACCGGCCCGAACCAGGCCGGCCAAGCGGATCATCGCCTGTCTTGATGTTCGCAGCAACGATCGGGGCGATCTGGTGGTGACCAAAGGCGACCAGTACGATGTCCGCGAATCCGGCGGTGAGGTCCGTAACCTGGGCAGGCCGGTGGAGCTGGCGGCGCGCTACTTCCGGGAAGGGGCCGATGAGATTACCTTTCTCAATATCACCGCCTTCCGTGATTTTCCCCTGGAAGATCAACCCATGCTTGAGGTGTTGGAACGGGCCTCGGAGGAGGTTTTTGTTCCCTTGACCATCGGTGGCGGGATCCGGGAGTTCACCGATGCCAACGGCCGCTTCTATTCGGCTCTGGATGTGGCTTCCCGCTACTTCCGGGCCGGGGCGGACAAGATCTCCATCGGCAGCGACGCGGTGGCGGTGGTGGAGGAGTATCTGGCTCGAGGGCGGCAAAAAGGGGGTAAAAGCTCCATCGAGCAGATCGCCCACGTTTACGGCAACCAGGCGGTGGTGATCTCCATCGATCCCCGCCGGGTTTACGTAACAAGCCCGACGGACGCCCCAAAACATCGGGTAATTCCCACCGCCTTCCCCGGGCCCAACGGTGAGGAGTATTGCTGGTACCAGTGCACGGTCAAGGGCGGCCGCGAGGGGCGCGATATCGACGCCGCCACCCTGGCTCAAGCCTGCGAAGAGCTGGGGGCTGGGGAGATTCTGCTCAACTGTATCGACAAGGACGGCACCAACTCCGGTTTCGATCTGGAGCTGATCCGGCTGGTCAAGGGGGCGGTGGGGATTCCGGTGATCGCCTCCAGCGGGGCGGGCCGGGTGGAACATTTCGCCGATGTTTTCCAACAAACCGGGGCCGAAGCCGCCCTGGCCGCCGGTATCTTCCACCGCCGCGAGGTGGAGATCGGTGCGGTCAAGGAACATCTGCGGGAGCAGGGGATCGAAACCCGCTAGGTGAAGCCGCTCATCGCGGCCCAGGTGGGCGATTTTCGTACGAGGTGTTACTCAAAACCCGCGTTCAGGTGGTTTCGGCCACCAGTTCCAGCAGTTGCCGGCGGATCAGCGCCATGATTTCCACATTTTATTGGCGTGTTGTCTCGGTATTTTGCCAGTCCAAGGAAAGGTTCATCTTCGCGCTGGCCACTATTTCGCCGTGGTGCAGCATCTTCTTTTTGCTACCTATACTAGTGACCATTGGAGTATGGTCACTAGGTGGCGTCAAGCCGTGCTAAGGATAACTCTGCGTGGCCCGGTCCGGCCTCGGCGATTTTCGGGCGAAAATTATTGACAAGTGCGGTTTATTGGGGTTATGATCGTGATCTTGTGGTGAAGAACCCTGGCGGAGCTTGCCTCCGACCCAGTGCCGGAAGGGCCGGTGCGGGAGCAAGGGAAGCGGCCGATAAAGTTCAGATGATCGACGAAAAGGCGGTGAAAGGTAAATGATCGAAGTTGAAGTGCGCGGAGATGTTGAGCATGCCATCCGCATCCTCAAGAAAAAGCTCCAACTTGACGGTATGAAGAAGGAACTGAAAAGGCGCGAGTTTTACGAGAAGCCCAGTGCCAAGCGTCGGCGCAAGACAGCGGAATCGCGGCGCAAGTTGCGTAAGCTGCAGTTCAGAATGGAACGGGACTAAGGTCCGTTTGCCGGTCTGAGCAAATGAACAGCCCAGGCGGGACGAAACTCCCAGCTAAACGCCCCGGCAGCTCCCCTTCGGGTGGCGGCTCCGGGGCGTTTTCCTTTCTCCCTCCCCTGCTCGATTATTTTCTCCAATATCTGGCCGCCGAACGGCGCTTGGCCGCCAATACGCTGGCGGCCTATCAGGCCGATCTTGACTCCTTTTTTGCTTTCCTGGCCAGCCGCTGCACCTCCTCTGCCTTTGCAATCGATGATATCTCTCCGGAAGATCTGCGGGCCTACCTGGAGCATTGTCATCGCCGGGGAATCGCGTCTCGCAGCAGCGCCCGCCGGGTCTCAGCCCTGCGCTCCTTTTTTCGCTTTCTCCACCGGGAAAACCTGATCGCCCACGATCCTTCGGCCCTGCTCGACCTGCCCAAGCCCGGCCGCCCCCTGCCCAAAGTCCTGACCGTCAGCGAGGTCAACCGCCTGCTGGTTCCCCCGGCTCAGCCCACCCCCCTGGCCCTGCGTAACCACGCCATGCTGCACCTGCTTTATGCCAGTGGTCTGCGGGTTTCCGAACTGGTCAAGCTGCCGGTGAGCGGGGTCAACCAGGCCGGCCATCTGCGGGTACTGGGCAAGGGGAGTAAGGAGCGGTTGATCCCCTTCGGCCAGGCCGCCGGCCAGGCCCTGGCCGCCTACATCACCCAGGCCCGCCCCCGCCTGCTCAAGAAACGGCGCAGCGACATGCTATTCGTTACCGCCCGGGGCGGCGCCATGACTCGGCTCCGCTTCTGGCAGATTATCCGGGAGTGCGCCCGGCTCAATGGAATTACGAAATTGATCAGTCCCCACATTCTGCGCCACTCCTTCGCCACCCATCTGCTGGAGCATGGCGCCGATCTGCGGGCGGTCCAGATGATGCTGGGCCACGCCGATATCGCCACCACCCAGATCTACACCCATGTCGACGCCGCCCGTCTCAAGGCGGTCCATAGCAAGTTTCATCCCCGCGGCTGAACCGCGGCCGCCACTTCCTGCGGGCGGTGGCCAACCGAGTCTTCGAGCTTGACCACGGTGAACTGCGCGCCTACGATGGGGATTATCACTATTATCTGGAGAAGAGCGGCCGCGCCTGACCCCGGGCCGGAGTTGTTTTTTTGTAAACCAAAATTAACTTGACAGGCGATTGAATGTTGCTGTTTTATCGACTACTCTAGCTGAATGCCCCTTGCTTTGGGGCTAGGTGGCGATAGGTCCGGGAGGATAGTGATGAAGAGATACCTGTTTTTTTTGCTGTTGCTGGCGCCCCTTTTCTCCCCCCTGGCTGGGTGTGAGCGGAAAGCGGCGGAGCCGCTCCTTATCCGTTTCGGTCACGCCCCCCACGACCACCACGCGGCCCTCTATATCGCTGCCCTGAACCCGGATTATTTCCGGGACAATGGCGGGGTTTTCCTCCGGGAGCGGACCTTCAAAAGCGATTATGAGCTGATTGCCGATGGTCGGGTTATCGCCCGGCTGCAAATCGTCCCCGATGAGGGGGGAATCCGTTTGATCCGCCGTTTGGCCGAAAAGCAGGTCGATCTGGCCTATGGCGGGGTCCCGGCCATACTCGCCCTGATCGACCAGGGCAGCGAGGTGCGGATCCTGCTGCCCTTGATGGGAGAGGGGGCCGGGTTGATCGTGGACCGGGATCTGCCGGCGGACTCCTGGGACACCTTTGTCGAATATATCCAAAAAAGCCCGGTGCCGGTCAGGATCGGCTACCGGATCGGGGTCTCGGTGCAGAACATCGCCTTTGAGGCCGCCCTGCGGAGTGCCGGCCTTAGCTATTCCCGCCGGGTTGATGATCATGCCGCCCAGGTGATGCTGCTCAATCTCCATGGCAGTGACCGGCTCTTTGCCGCCCTAAAGAGCGGGTTGATCGACGGTTTTGTGATCAACCAGCCCCTGGTGACGATGGCGGAGGTTCAACAGGTGGGCCGACTGCTGGTCAACCTCCGCGATCTGCCGCCGGCGGGCAGCTGGGTCGGCGCTCCCTGTTGCGCCCTGGCCGGAGACGAGAGTTTTGTTCGTCGCCACCCCAGGGAGGTTGCGGCCCTGCTCTCCCTGCTGAAGCGAGCCAACGACTATCTTAACGAATATCCCGAACCCAGCGCCGTCCAGGTAGCCTCTTGGCTGGAGATCGATCCCGAAATCGAACGCAAGTCGCTGCCGACCATCCGTTACTCCAACGAGTTTGACCACAACTGGTACCGGGGGGTCAACCAGTGGCTGGACACCATGATCGAGGGGGGAGAATTGCAGGGAGTGGTGGCGGCGGCCCGGCGGGAGAACAGGGTCGACGAGGTGATCTACAGCTCGGCGACCCGCAACCTGCGGCGGCCAACCCCATGAGCTGGCGCTTTTCCCTATCCTATAAGATTCTGGCGGTGTTTTTGAGCCTTACCCTGATCACCCTGGTCCTGGGGATCACCGTGCTGGGCAGCATGCTCCAGCTGGGCCGGCTTAATGACCAGCATCGCCAAATCCACAACTTCGAGATGCAGCTTAACCTTTTGGAGAGTCGGCAGTTGGGGTTGACCCCGGCCAACGCCGCGGCGGCCCAGGAGGAGTTTGTTCGCCAAATCGACCAGCTGCTGGAGGTGACCGCCGCCCTGGGTCGGGAGTTTAATCCCGCTGAGGCCGATTTTTATCGGCGGCTGGAGCTGGTCGAGGAGCTTCTTGGTCACTATCGGCAGGCGGCCGAGGAGCTGATCGCCGCCTACCAGCGGGAGCAAGCCTTTCGCCTGGAGGTGCCGGGTCTGCGGCTGGCTCTCTTTCGGGAACTCGCCGTCCGGATGCCGACCTGGGGCGAGGATAGCGCCCTGGGGGTAAACTTCCTGGCCCTCCAGTCCCAGGCCCTTCTGCAGCGGGACCCGGCCACCATTGGCGAGATGCGCCGGATCATCCGGGAGCTCGGGCTGCGGCGCCAGGATTTGGCCCTCCTCGCGGCGCTCAACTCCCTGCTGGCCAAAAGTGAAGGTAACTATCTGGACTATCTCGAGGCCTATGATCGCCGCCTCTATCTGCGGGAGACCCAGGAGCACCTGTTCCTTATCGCCCGGCGGACCAAAGAGGAGCTTATCGGGGCCACCGGCGCGATTCAGGTCCGTCTCTTCTGGATCGCCGCCGGGGTCGCGTTTCTGGCCATCTTCGTCACCCTGGCCCTGTGGTTCCTCAGCGCCCGCTATTTCAACCGCTTTATCCTCGGTCAGCGCCAGGCGATCGCGGCGATCGAGCAGGGCCGGTACGATTACCCCCTGCCGCCGCTGAACCGTGACGAACTGGGGGAGCTGGCGCTGTTTATGAAGCGGATGGCGGAACGTCTCCGGCGGTCGACCCGCAGGCTGCGCCGCTCGGAAAAGAGATACCGGACCCTGATTGAAACCACCGCCACCGGCTTTGTGATTCTCGATCTTAAGGGAGTGGTTTTGGATGCCAACGAGCTTTATCTTAAGCTCACCGGTCGTGGTGATAAAAGTCAGGTGATCGGCCGTCATCCCCTGGAATGGACCGCGCCTGGCGACCACCAGGCCACCCGGGAGGCCCTGGAGCGTTGTTTGCGCAAGGGGATGGTTCGCAACCTTATGGTTGAATATGGCCCGGCAGAGGGACCAGGGCGGCCGGTGGAGATCAACGCCGCCCTGGTGGAGGATGAGGAGGGCGCGATGATCATGGCCCTCTGTCGGGACATCAGCGAGCGGCGCCGGGCCGAGGAGGCGCTGGCCGCCGAGAGAGAGCGGCTGGCCGTAACCCTGCGCAGCATCGGTGATGGTGTTATTTCCACCGACACCGAGGGCAGGGTTACCTTTATCAATCGAGTCGCCGAGGAGCTTACCGGCTGGCGGCAGCACGAGGCGGTGGGCCTGCCCCTACGTCAGGTTTTTCCCATTATCAACGAGAAAACCCGCCAGCCTTGTGAAAGTCCGGTGGATAAGGTTTTGGCCAGTGGCCACATCGTCGGGCTTGCCAACCATACGGCGCTTATCACCCGGGACGGCCGGGAGCGCAGCATCGCCGACAGCGGCGCGCCGATCCGGGACCAGCACAGCCGGGTGATCGGGGTGGTTCTGGTCTTTCGCGACGTGACCGAGCAGTATCGGATGGAGGATGAGCTGTTTAAGGCCAAGAAACTTGAAGCGGTGGGGGTTCTGGCCGGCGGGATCGCCCACGATTTCAACAACCTGCTTACCGCCATTCAGGGCAACCTTTCCCTGATCGGCTTGGCCCTGCCGCCGGAAGAGGAGAATATTCGCTCGTTGGTGCAGGGGGCGGAAAAGGCCAGTATCCGGGCCGGCACCCTGACCCGCCAGCTCCTTACCTTTGCCAAGGGCGGCAGTCCGGTCCGTAAAACCACGGATATTGTCGCGGTGATCAAGGATTCGGCCGAATTCGTGCTGCGCGGCAGCTCTTGTGCCTGTCAATACGATTTTGCCGCCGAGCTCTGGCCGGTGGAGATCGACAGCGGCCAGATCAGCCAGGTGGTTCAGAATATTGTGATTAACGCCGGGCAGGCCATGCCCGAAGGCGGGGTTATCGAGGTGCGCGGCCGCAATGTCGCGGCGGGCGATCCCGCCCTGCCCCCTCATCTGCAGCTGGCTGGCAACCGTTATGTCCGGATCGATATCCGCGATCATGGGCCGGGGATTGCCGCCGATCAGCTGGAACGCGTTTTCGATCCCTATTTCAGCACCAAAGAGAAGGGCAGCGGGCTGGGGCTGGCGATCTCCCACTCCATCATCGACCGCCACTCCGGCCAGATCACCGCCAGCAGCCTCCCGGGTCAGGGAACGACCTTTACCTTCTTTCTCCCTGCTTCGGCCGATCGACCCGCCGCGGAAGCCGGGGGGGCGGACCGGTCCCTGTCCTTGCCCGGGGGGCGTGTTCTGATCATGGATGACGAGGAGATAATTCGCGCGGTATTGGCCAGGATGCTTGAACAACAGGGCTTTGCGGTGACCGCAGCGGCCGATGGCGAGCAGGTGGTAGCGAGTTACCGGCGGGCGCTGGCCGAGAACACTCCTTTTGCCGTGGTAATCCTCGACCTGACCATTCCGGGAGGCATGGGCGGCAAGGAGGCCGCCCGCCGCCTGTTGGAGATCGATCCCGCGGCCAGACTGATAGTTTCCAGTGGCTACTCCAATGATTCGATTATGGCCGATTTTAAACATTACGGTTTCCGCGCGGCGGTGACCAAGCCCTACAGCCTGCAGGAACTGCTGGAGGCCCTGCGCCGAGCGCTGGTCAACGGAGCGTGAAGATGGAGTTGACGACCCCGCCGCCGGGCCGGTATTATCAGGGGTAACGGCGGGCTGATTTCCGCCGGGGCGGGACGAAACCCCTGGCCGGCCTGGCTCCTTGTCCGGGCGTGGCTGTCATCTTCGACTCTTCGAGCTTTTCATGTCTTTGTATCAGCAGTGGGAAAGGGTTAGGGCGGCAACCGGCAGGATCGACCTCACCTTTCTGCTTCTGCGGGTTTTCAGCCTGGCCGGCGGGGTCGCGTGGCTCCTGCTGGTTTCGCTGCCGCCCTGGGAGGAGAGCCTGCTGATCAGGGCTCTGGTCGCCTTTTTTCTCTACAGCCTCACCTGTTACCTGGTTATCTTTTTCCGGCCGGCGTTGCTGAAAAAAGTTTATCTGACCTCGCTCTTTCTCGACCTGGCCTTCCTCTCCCTTTTGGTTCACGCCGCCACCAGCTTTACCTGCAGCTTTTTCCTCGGTTACTACCTGCTGGTCTGCCTGCACACCATCTATTTTGGTCTTCGGTTCGGACTGGTGGTCGCCATCTTTTCCGCCCTCTTCTATCTGCTGAGCATTTGGCCGATTTTGCCCCAGATCGACTGGACCGACCTGGCCATGCGGATCGGCTTTCTTTTTTTCCTGGCCATTCCGGTGGGGCTGCTCAGTGAAAAGGTCAAGCAAGACAAGGAGAAGCTTGAGCATTTGAACAAAACCCTGGAGACCCAGGTGGCCCAGCGGACCGCGGAGATCGCCGCTCTGCTGGATCGGGAACGTTACCTGCGGGAGATCCTTAACACGGTGGCTCACATCAACAAGCTGCTGATCACCTCCCCCAATCTCACCGCTCTGCTGGAAAGCTCCTGCGCCCGATTCATGCAGCACGGCGATTATCGCTTCTGCTGGATCGGCCTGCTGCAAAACGGGGTGATCAGCGAGGTTCACACGGCCGACCCCGCCCATAATCCCCTGGTGGAGCCGCCTTATACGGTGGCCGCCGGTTCCGGCCCCTTCACCGAAATCACCGCCGCCATCTGCCTTCGGGAAAACCGGACCATCACTCGTTTGGTCGCGGAGGAGCCGCTGGATATCCCCCTCTGGCGCGACCCGGAGCGTCTCAGGGGGGCCAGGGGAGTGATCAGTCTGCCCCTGCGGGCCCGCCAGGACGAGGAACCTTTGGGTTGTCTCACCATCTATACCTGGCGCCGGGATGGCTTCGAAGCGGAAGAGCGGGAGATGCTGGATGAGCTGGCCGGCGATATCGGCTTTGCCATCGGTTCCTTCCGCCAGCGGGAGCTGACCGCCAAGCTCACCGCCGAACGCACCGCCAACTACGAGGAGACAATCTTCTCCTTCGTCGATATGATCGAGCAGCGTGATACCTACACCGCCGGCCACACCGAACGGGTGGCCCATTACTGCGGCTTGATCGCCCGGGCGATGAAACTGCCCCAGGTGGAGAAAAAGCGGCTCTACACGGCCGCCGTCCTCCACGATATCGGCAAGGTCGCCACTCCTGACTCGGTGCTGCTCAAGCCCGGCCAACTCACCGAGTTGGATTACGAGCTGATTAAGCTCCATCCCCGGGCCGGTTATGAGATGCTTTCCAATATCGAGATGTACAGGGATCTGGCGGCGATCATCCTCCACCACCATGAACGGCCCGACGGTAAAGGCTATCCCGATGGCCTGGTGGACGAGGAGATCCCCCTCCTTTCGCGGATCATGGCGGTGGCCGACGCCTTCGACGCCATGACCACCAACCGGATCTACAAGCCTCGCAAAAAACTTTCCCAGGCCCTGGCTGAACTGCAGCAACTGGCCGGGAGTCAGTTCGACGCGGAGGTGGTGACGGTGGCCCTCAAGGTCCTGGCCGGAATCGAAATTCCGCTCCATATCAATCAACTGCCCTTTACCGAGCTGGAGAAAAAGAGGTTCTCCTATTTTTTCAATGACCGGCTGACCGGGCTCTACAATGAGGACTATCTGAAGATCGTCATTAACAACCTGGACAGCAACCGTTATTCCTGCCTCTACCTGCTTCACCTCCGCAATCTGCCGGAGTACAATAAGCGCCTGGGCTGGGAGAAGGGCAACCAGCTCTTTACTCGCTTTGCCGCCGAACTCCAGGCCGCCTTCCCCCGCTCCCTGGTTTTCCGGGCCTACGGCAACGATTTCGCCATTATCTCCGAGGATCATCTGGATCTGGACAGCAGGTTGCTCAAGGCCTTTGCCGACATATCCAGCACCGAAATCGAAATCGACGCCCACCACATCGACCTGGCCGCCGAACAGCTCTACACCATCAAAAAACTGGAAAAGATGGAGATAACCCCGACCGAGGCCCTCTGATCCACTCTCTTGGTAGTTAGGTAATCGTCCGCCTCTCAGTAAAGCTTATCTTTTTCAGCTTGTCTTTTGCCGATCAAGTCGCTAAGTTGCATCTTGCAAATATAAGGATATTTTTTATTTATCAGGTGGTGGATTTGCAGCTTGATTATCGCCAAAATTACCTTTATTCAGGGGGTAGAAAGATGAAAAAAAGCTACAAAGTGTTGGTCGCGGTTGCCGGTCTGGGCCTGTTGGGGGGCTACACCGCCTCTTCGTTGCCGGCCGCCGGGGGAGAGCTCGACAATCAACTGGTGGTGGAGAACCAGCAGTTCCCGCCGGGCTCCTTTCAGTCGCCGGGCTCCTGCATGGGTTGTCATTTGGAGATCCATCAGGAGTGGTCCAACTCCATGCATGCCTACGCCTGGCAAAACCGTTGGTATCAGGATGACTATCGCTTGGCCCATGCCGAAACCGCAGGGGCCACCGATCTCCTGTGCGGCGCCTGCCACGCCCCCATTGCCGCCCGCACCGGCCAGCTGCCCCCCCATGACGGCAGCCGCTTTGATGATACCGCCCGGCAGGGGATCTCCTGCGATTTTTGCCATACCATTTCCGGAGTGGAGCGCCTTTACAACATGGGGAATATCTCCGATCCCGGCCCCGTCAAGCGGGGCAATCGCGGTGATGGCTCCTCCCCCTTCCATGAAGTGGAGTTTTCACCGCTGCATACCTCCACCGAGTTTTGTGGCGCCTGCCACAATGTGCGGCATCCCATTGGCGATGTTCCCATTATCGACACCTACGATGACTGGAAGGAGGGCCCCTACGCGGAGGCGGGGATCACCTGCCAGAACTGCCACATGACCCCGACCCCGGGCATCGGCAAGAATCCCGGCAAATCGAGCTTCATGGGCCAGGAGCGCGACAATGTCGCCTTCCACGGTTTTGTGGGCGGCAGCTCCTTCACCCAGCGCAAACTGGGCAACGAGGAGCAGGCGCGGCTGGCGGAAGAGCAGTTGCGGGCGGCGGCCCAACTGCAGTTGGAGGGCAAGGTTGCCGACGGCAAGCTGGCGTTGACGGTCCACGTGGACAATGTGGGGGCTGGTCACAAGATCCCCACCGGCGTAACCTATATCCGCAAAATGTGGCTGGAGGTGAAGGTGCTGGATGCCGGCGGTAAAACCGTCTTTCACTCCGGCTATGTGGACGAGGCCAACCATGTCGATCCGGAAGCGGTGTTTTACCGCCTGCTCTTCACGGACAGCGAGGGCAACCTGACCGGCAAGAGCTGGCAGGCCACGGGGATCGGCTACGATCGCCGCATTCCTGCCAAGGGGCGCGACAGTGAGACCTATGCCATCACCCTGCCCGGCAAGGGTGATTATGAAGCCCAGGTGCGCTTGATGTATCGTTCCTTTTCCCAGGAATCCCTGGACTTTCATGAGGGCGAGAAAGCGCCCAAAGTTGAAAGTGTCGAGATGGCCCGGGCCAGTATCGCCATTGCCCGCAAATAGAGACGGTCAACGGCAACCATCCGGCAAGGTCGGCCCCCGGCCTCCCCCTTTGCCCGCCGCCTGATTGCAAAAGAGCGGGAGCGAAGGTAGAGTGGCGGGATGGAACTGATCACCACCCATATCAACGCCGATTTCGACGCCCTGGCCTCGATGGTTGCGGCCAAGAAGCTTTACCCCGGGGCGGTGCTGGCCTTTGCCGGGGCCCAAGAGAAGAACCTGCGCGATTTTTTCAGCCAAGCGGTGGAGTATGTTTATGACTTTCAACGGCTGAAGAATATTCCCTTTGACCAGGTCACCAAACTGATTCTGGTCGATACCCGCCAGGCCTCCCGCCTGGGCCCCCTGGCGGAGTGCTTGCAAAACCCCGGCCTGGAGCTCCACATCTACGACCATCACCCGGCGGTGGTGGGTGATCTCCGGGGTAGTGTGGAGCATATCCGGCCGGTGGGGGCCACCGTCACCATCCTGGTGGACCTGATTCGCCGACAGGGCCTGGAGCTCCGGCCCGAGGAGGCCACCCTGCTGGCCATGGGGATCTACGAGGATACCGGCTCCTTCCACTTCGACACCACCACCCCGGACGATCTCCAGGCCGCGGCCTGGTTGCTGGAGCAGGGCGGCAATCTCCACACCATCACTCAGTTCGTGGCCCAGGAGCTGAGCAGTGTCGAAGTAACCCTGCTCAACGATCTGATCCGCTCCGCCACCACCTATACCATTCAGGGGGTGGAGATCACGGTGGCTAAACTAACCATCGACGGCTATTTCGATGGCTTTGCCGTGGTGGTGCGCCGGTTGATGGTGATGGAAAACCTCAACGTTCTCTTCGCATTGGCCCGGATGGGTGATCGCACCTATCTCATCGCCCGGAGCCGGATTCCCGAGGTCAATGCCGGCGAGGTCGTCCGGGAGTTCGGCGGCGGCGGCCACGCCTCGGCGGCTTCGGCCACGATCAAGGATCTGACCGTGATCGAGATCGAAGAGAAGCTGGTCCAGGTACTCCATCAGCAGATCCGCCCCGAACGCCGGGCCATCGACCTGATGAGCGCCCCGGCGATCAGCGCCAAGCCCGGGATCACCATTCGGGCCGCCGACGAGCTGCTCAACCGTTACAATATCACGGTATTGCCGGTGGTGGACGAGGAGCGGCGGGTGATCGGCCTGATCTCCCGCCGGGTGGCGGGCAAGGCGATCCAGTTGGGCCTTGCCGAGCAGAAGGTCAGCGAGTATATGAGTACCGAGTTTGCCACCTTGCCCCCCACCGCCACCTTGGGAGATATTCAGAAGCTGATCATCGAGCATCGCCAGCGGATTATTCCGGTGGTGGACTCCCGGGGCGGCGAACTGGTGGGGGTCATTACCCGGACCGATCTGCTCAACCTGCTGGTCAACGATCCTTCCCGCCTGCCCCGCAACCTTTACGCCGAACAGCTCCCCTCCCTGGAGCGGAACCGTAATCTGCAAAATTTGATGGTGGAGCGGTTGGGGCGCAATGTGGTGATCCTGCTGCGGACCATCGGCGAGGTGGCCGCCGCCAAAAAGTATCACGCCTTCGCCGTGGGCGGCTTTGTCCGCGATCTTCTGCTTCATGAGCGCAACTTTGATCTGGATATAGTGATCGAGGGCGACGGGGTGGCCTTTGCCCGGGAACTGGCCGCCCGGTTGGGGGGGGAGGTCAGGGTCCACAAGAAATTCGCCACCGCCGTGGTCAAGCTGCCGGGGGGGCGCAAGGTGGATGTGGCCACCGCCCGGCTGGAATATTACGACTATCCGGCGGCCCTGCCCACCGTGGAACTCTCCTCGCTGAAGCTCGACCTTTACCGGCGTGACTTCACGATCAACGCCATGGCCATCCACCTCAATCCCGAGAGCTTCGGCACCCTGGTGGATTTTTTCAACAGCCAGAATGATCTTAAGGAAAAAAAGATCCGGGTGCTGCACAACCTGAGCTTTGTCGAGGACCCGACCAGGATCTTCCGGGCGGTGCGCTTCGAGCAGCGGATGGGTTTTGCCATCGGCCGCCATACCGAGCGGTTGATCAAGAACGCGGTGGGGATGAACCTTTTCGACCGTCTTTTCGGTTACCGCTTTTTTGGCGAGCTGCGCTTGATCTTAAGCGAAGACAACCCCCTGCCCGCCATCCGCCGCCTGGATCAGTTCGGCCTCCTGCCCTTTCTCCACCCCCGCCTGCGCCTGGAGCCCAGGCTGGAAAATATCCTCAATGAGGCCCAGCTGGCCCTGGCTTGGCACAAGCTGTTGTACCTGGAGCAGCCCTGCCGCTCCTGGCTGGTTTACTTTCTGGCCCTTACCGCCTTGCTGAAACGCCAGGAGCTGGATGCCCTCTGCCGCCGCTTCGAGGTGCCGGAGCGAATCCGCCGGACCCTGCTGGAGGAGAAGTGGGCGGCCCAGGAGGCCGCCACCGTTCTGCGGCGGGGGGCGCCCAGCAGCAACAGCGCCATCCACCACCTTTTGGCCGGGCTGGCCCCGGAAGGGTTGCTCTATCTGATGGCGATTATACGTAAAAAGGCGGCCAAAAAGGCGGTCTCGCTCTATGTTACCGAGTTGAGTTCGGTCCGGACCGAAATCAACGGTGATGACCTCAAGGGGTTGGGCCATAGCCCCGGCCCAATTTTCCGCGAAATTCTCGACCGGCTGCTGGAGGCTCGGCTCGATGGCCTGGTCCAGAGCCGGGATGAGGAGCTGGCCTTTGTCCGCCGGCACTATCCAACCCGCAAGGAGCGGCCCAAATCGTGAAAATTCCCCGGGCGCCCAAAATAACCCTGGCCGATCTGCGGCAGCTCCTGGTCAACCTGCTGATGCTGAGCGTGGGCGGGATCCTTTGCGCCGTGGCGGTAAACGGGATCGTCATTCCCCATGAGTTCGCGGCCGGCGGCATCACCGGCCTGGCGGTCATTCTCCAGGAGATCTTTCCCGCCTTGGATGTGGGTCTGACCTACCTCCTGGTCAATATTCCCCTCTTTCTGGCGGCGATCATGGCGGTGGGCCGCCGCTTCTTTTTCTACAGCCTGGTGGGAACCGTAATCTTTTCCGTGGCCCTGGCGATGATCAAGGTTGATCTGGTGGTGGAAAACCAGATCCTGGCGGCAATTTTCTCCGGGATCATCATCTGTCTCTTATACACATCTCCGAGCCCACGAGACCGTACTAGATCT
>OMKS01001649.1_pt1 | contig 19706 bp, 14 predicted proteins | sample 1674721 | NCBI WGS metagenome assembly OMKS01 (sample SAMN06264996, study PRJEB25208) | sediment metagenome | isolation source: hot spring sediment | place: USA: California | collected 2014-09-02
TCTTCATGCTTCACGCCTAAATATAACTTTTATTGGTTATTTAATGCCAATATAACTACTGAAGGTTATTTATACCATGGCTTAATATTTCTATTGCTTTAATTATAGCACCCGATAAATCCTTTTCAACAAAATATCCACCCTTCTTCAAGAACCTTGTGATGCCGGGTTGTTTCGTGTTCATTCGTTCGGCTATCTCTTTTTGGTCGAGGCCATTATTGTATAGTATTGCCGCCGTCGCTTGCTTATGCGTCCTGTTTTCGGCAATCCAATCGATGCCGCGCTGGATTGATTTCAGTATTTCGTCATATTCCGTGCCGGTGTGGAAAACAACGGATACGCCACATTTCTTGCTTTCCTCAATGGCGGTGCGCGCTCGCCAAAAGGCCTCGCCATCGAAGCCTATCGCAAATTCGCGGTCTTCTGGAAATATTTTAAGCGAGCCATAGCCAATTCCAAAGCGGACGGGATGAGGGAAAAGCTCATCCTTCAAAATCTGCGTAATTTTGAAAGCCGTAACGACATACTCTGCAATCGCTTGGAACTCGTCACCCGCAGTCAGTATAAACTTGGAAAATAAACGATGTGTGAACTTCTTGTTAGCGGCGGATAAAGAATCATTGAGCTTGCTCTGTAGAGCCGCTCTGTCGGGTGCATCGCGAGAGCCGACCAAATCGCCAATGATGGCGACATATTTTCCGCTATTTTCTTTCATATTGCGTTATCGTTTCCAGTGCGCTCACGCGCTCCTCGATTAGGTGATCGTATAGGTCGGCGAAGTCCGGCGCGATTTGCACGGCGATGTCATCGAAGAGGCGAATCGCCGAAAGGTGCGCCATTGCGTCGGCGAGAATCAAGTCGCGGCGAATGTCGCCTTCATCAGCAGAATAGCGATCCGCGAGCGCTGTGATAACGGGTTCGACAGTGAAGTCTTCGAGGTATGCGCCCGCCGACTGCAGAAAATATGCGACATCGACCAGCTCCGGCGCGACCTCAAGCGGCCCGTCGGAGAATATTATACGTTCGCTGTCAAGTGTGCAATTATCGATGCCCGGGTCGCCGTGGATGAGGCCGTGCGGGTATCTATCGAGGCGCTCGAACGGCCACTGGGAGAGGGCTTCGGCTATCATGCTCGCCCTATTGGCCAAATTTGGCAACCGTTCGGCGATTTTGCAGAAGTTCCCCAAATCCCCGCTCGCGCGGGAAATCCCCTGCGGAAAGGGCTTGTCGCCCCAGCCGCCTCGGAATTCGCCATCCAAGTCGAGGAGCGCGGAGACCATCTCGGGAAGCCTCGATGCATCCTCTGGCGGTGCGCCGGAGGGGACTTCCGTCACCATGAAGACAGTCCCGCGCACGGCGAAATCGCCTATAAACCTCGGCATTTTGCCGTGAACATCCGGAGGAAGTTCGCGCCTTATGGGAACTTGCGCGTCGAACGGCGGGCGAAACCCGTGTAGGATAAACGAGCCTTTGCCGTCATAACGCAAAAGCTCGGCGCTGGCCAAAATCCAGCGCTTGAGCCACTTCCGCGAAGACGGCGGCTCCTCGCCGACGCCCAGCATCGGTGAAACGAAGATTCGCGCCTCCTCGGCGGAGAGTTCATAGGGCATTTTACTGCTGTCGGGTGCGCTACTCATCGGATTATCGCGTCTCCTTCCATTCTGAAGCCGAAGGCCTGCCTAACCATGACGCCGACCTCGCTCTCCGGCGGGAATCTCTTCAGCGCCTCCTCGGCGATGTCGAGAATGTCGTTGCGCTCGGAGACGATGACATAGCGCCTTATCAACCGCGCGATGATGTGCGCGTGGAGACAACACGGGCAGTCCGGCTCGGTCTCGAAGAGAAGTTTGCGGTATCGCTCGAGCGGGACATTCTGATACCACACTCCCAGATGGTTCACGAGAATTCGCGAGCCTAATGGCGTGAACGGGTATTTCTCCGCAATTTCGTCGAGTTTGGCCTGCACGGACTCATCGAGCGAGATTCGACTGATGCCGATGAGTTCGCTCATCGCATTTTCGCCGCCGAGCGCGGAGATTGCCTCATCGAGGGCCTTGGCGGCATCCCCTGATGGCGCTAAAACGGTGAAGCTCGTCTCTTGCGTTTTTTCGAGAAGCCTCTGGCGGAAGCGAATGTCCTCTCCCCGATAATATGTCATCGTCGCTTTGAGCGTGTATTCGCCGGTCGAGAGCAGACCCGGGCCAAAATTCTCGAACGCGCCGGAGAGATCGACCATCGAGTAGGAGTCCTCGCCCGGACGAAGGAACATCCTTGGCGGAGTAGGGTGCGCCGCCCGCTGGAATCGGAAAACCGGCTCGCCCGCAGAGTCGAAAAGTTCGAGCCGCTTGGCGGGGAAGTCCTTCATGGCGATTTCCTCGGAAAGCCCGTTGTTGACTGTGATTCCGATGCAAATCGCCTCGCCCACGGTGAACTCCGTGCTCGGAAAATCGAAAGAAATCGTTATCTCGCCGGAAAGAACGGGGGGCTTGGGCTGTTCGACCTCTTCGGACTGTTCGTTGCAAGCTGAAAACACAACCGCTAATATTATGATAATCAATACGATAGTTCGTTTCATAATCCTCCTATTCGATGAATATCCATCTGTCGTCCACGGCGGGGCTGACTGGCGAGTGCACCGTAATCCAGCGCTCGATTGCCGTTCGCAGAAGCGTCCCCGTGAATGTCACGCGTTCGGATGGCACGGCCTCGAACTGCGGGACGCCGTAGCTGTAATAAACATAGTCCGTTGTGGCGAAGCGGTATGTTGCGGATGAGTCCACGGGCGCGCCGCCGATTGTCATCTCGGCGATGGAGCCGGTCTCGGGGGCGTATCGCACTTTCATGCCGCCTATAAGCGTGCCGGAGTATTTGCCCGCGATGCGCTCGACAATCTCGACGACGGCCTGCCCCGTCACCGGCACGACGACGATTTTGTTGTCGAACGGCATCACTGCGAAGACATCCTTGCGCGTGATTTCGCCCGCCGGAAGCTCTGCGCGAACGCCGCCCATGTTCGAAATCGACACATCCGCGCCGGTGGCCTCTATCATTGCGTCGCAGACGATGTGGCCAACGCGGTTTGTGGTGGCGTCGCCGCGCGGAAGGAATGCCTCTGCCCTGCCGATGACCTCCGCGAGACCGCCCTCGGCGTCTTTCTGGAGTGAATCGACCAGCGCGAGCATGTCCTTATCCGGCCAGAACTCATCGGCAAAAAGCGTCGCGAGGGTGCGGTTCGTGGCGATTGGCTCGTATCCGATGAACACCTTGCTGTCGATATCGAAGACGAAGCGGACGCCGCCGAAACCCGTCCCCCGCGCATAATTCTGGAAGACGAGAACGTGCGTCGTCGGGTCTTCCCAAGGCAGGTCGTATCCGATGTGAATGTGGCCGCCGAAAGCGACATCCACGCCCTCGAGGCGCGATGCGAGCTTGACCATATCGATGCCGCCATAGTGTCCCTCGTCATATTGCGCTGAGCTCGCGCCAAGCTCGGTGTATGTCTTGCGCGCATCGAATGGCAGGCCTATGTGGCAACTGAGTATCACGAAATCGACATCGTGGTGCGTGCGGAGGCTCTCGGCGTATGCGTTCGCGGTCTCGACCTCATCGAGAATGTCGATATTGCCGGTGTGCTCGGGGAATGACATTCGCTTGGTATCGCCGGTTGTGATGCCGATAATGCCCACGCGCAGGCTGTTGCCTTTTGGGAGCGGAAATTCGCGGATGATAAACGGCAGAACGCCCTCGGGATGCCGTCCCGTGGAGATTTCGATGAGATTGGCGGCGAGCCACGGGAATTTCGATGCCGAGACCAGCGCGAGAAGATTGTCGAGGCCGTCGTCGAACTCGTGATTGCCGATTGTCACCGCGTCGGGCATGAGGATATTGTATGCCTCGACGATGGCCATGCCTTTAGTGAGCGAGCCAACCGGCGCGCCCTGATATATATCGCCTTGGTCGAGGTATAGAAAGCCTTCGCCGAGCGACTTTGCGCGCTCGCGCCGCGCCTCGACGACAGCAAACTCCGATGGCAGGCCTCCCAACGGCGGCGGCGTCTCCGGATTCATAAAAGTCGCCAGCCCCGGCTCGATTGTGCCGTGGCGGTCGTTGTTGAAGAAGACCTCGAGCCGCCATGTGCCAGCGCAAATGGAAACTGCGATTACTGCGAGTATGAGAATTTTTTTAATCATCTGGTCGCTCGTGAAAGTTCGATAGTGATTTCAATGTTGTCATGCGGGCGTCGCACGCCCGCCTCCAAGGCATTTCACCCTTAACCCTGTAATTTCGATCCGCAGGGGAGAAATCTCTTTCAATAGCGTGAGATTTCTCGTCGCTAACGCTCCCTTCGACAAGCTCAGGGCACCGCCGCGAAATGACAAGTGTCAAGCCTTACCTAGCACCTAATAGCTAAAACCCAACTCCTAACACCTATAACCTAAAACCCAACACCCAATTCCCCTCTTCTCCACGCCTCGCCAAAAGTCTCGCTTATGTTCGGCCAAGGGTTGCGCTCGATGTTCTGAATCGTGGTGGAGAAGTAGAGCATGGCAGGTTGGCTAATTCTCGCGAATACTTGCGTGAAGTAGAATTTGTCGCCGTCGCCCGCGATGCCGACACCCACAGTATTGAATGTTGAGTTCATGATGTTCGCATAATGCCCCGGCGAGTTCATCAGGCCGGTATGCGCTTCTTGAACCGGGTCGGTATGCCCTGTGTTCATCGCTATGTTTTCGGCGCCAGTGATAATAGATATGCCGGCGTTTTCCACTCGGTCTTGTGGCGTTTGCCCGTCGGGGTTTGTGTGGTCGAAGAAATCCCTGCGATACATGTCCTCCGAATGTTCGCGGGCAACGAGGCGAAGTTCGGCGTGATGGGCTAACGCGGAAAGGCCTTCATCGGCGCGAGCCGAGTTCAGGAGGTTGAACAGCTGATCCTCCATCGGGCGAATCTGCGAGATTGGCAGAAGGTCGTCATCGACGCCGAACGGGTTGCCTCCACAGCCGATTATAAGGCCGGAAATTACAGCAATCATCAAAAACAAGCGAAACTTTTTCATGTTACCTCTCGATTCCAAAAATTTGCACGAACATCCACCATCGGCCGTCCGTTGCGGCGGCCACGCCGACATGGGTGAATTCTTTTCGAAGAATGTTCTCGCGGTGTCCGGGCGAACTTAAAAGGCTGGTCATCGCGTCAACTGGCGGGTCGTTAGGGCGAAGCAGGGATGCCAGATTTTCGCCAAATCCTCGATATTTCACCAGCGGCGCCTCGTCGATTCGCTGGATAAAACCTTTGCCGGATGGATCGCTATGCCCGAAGAAGCCCTCGCGGAGCATCTTCTCGGCATATACTCTCGCCAACGCAGAGAGCTGGTCATCCGGTTGAACGGGCGGAAGACCTTTCGCGGTGCGGGTTTCGTTGAGGAGTCTCAAGTGTTCGAGTTCCAATGGCCGAACTCGCTCGCGTTGCCATATATTGGCGGTGATAGTTGGGATTGGGTTGCCGTCCGCGTCGGTATCGAGAATGTGTGCGCCCACGAATACGACGAAGTAATAGCCGTCGAAATATCGAATCGCCAAGCCGCCTGAGCGGAAATCAGCATTCTCGATAAAGTCCTCATCGGCGACTCGCAACTCCTCGCGAGCCTTGAAGACCATGTTATTCGGCCTCCCGCGAAACGAGCTAATTACATGAGCCGCAATGACATAGGCCGTCACGCCGTGTTCTGCGAGAATTCGCCGAAGGTCCATGATGTCCATGTCCTCGCGAATGCCGAAGAAGGCGATTTCCGCCGCTGAACGGTCGAGGACATCGATGCGTTCGAGAGGCGCAATGCCGGAAAGTATTCTATCGCCGTTGATTGCGTCGAAAAGCTCCTCTTCCCATGACAAAATCTCGAAATGACTTGGCGCGGGGTCGCGCCCGCAACCCATCGAGGCCAGAAGCCCGAGCGAAATCACCGCAGTGGCGAGGATTTTACAGCTCAAGCACAATCGTCAATCCTCCCATGAAAAGCGACTCCTCGATGCGATCTAAATCCTCGCGGTTGGCGGTTTCGAACGGACGAGGCAACCACGACTCGGGGAACTGCGGATGGTGACGGAACGTGCTCATTTGGTATCCCGCGAAGAAATCCACCCGCGCCGGGCCTACGGAAACGGCACTCCCGACGGTGAATCCCGTGCGCGGAACGGGGTCGATGAGCGGAATCTTGTAATGATAAGCGCCGACTCTGAACGGCACATTCCCCGGCAAAATATGCTCGAGTCCCACGCGGAACTCCCACGAGTCCGTCATCTCGGCGAATGCGCTGTCTTTATCGGCGAGCGTGGAATAGCCTACGAACTCGAACTCCGCCACGACTCTGCTGACGACATAGCCCGGCGGCCTATATCCCACGCCGATTCCGAGGCGCGAGGGCAGGATGTCCGGGTAGAGACTCTCGCCCAAATCCACCTCGGGCGAAAAGCGAAGGCCTATCTGCCAGCGGTCGGTGGGCGTTGCGACTGCGGAGAGCGAGAACATGACGCCGGAGAGTTCGGCGGAATACGACGTGTCTGCCTCGAATACGGCCTCCCACGGCTCGGCGTTATGAACAGCCGACTCATCGGCCGGTGCGCTTCGCCGCATGGAGATTTCCCCCGAAAGAAGCGTCGCCGAGACGCCGACGGTGCCATAATGAAGGATGTCCTCGCGAATCGCGAAGGTCGGCCCGGAGAGCGCGCCTTCGGAGTCAATCGCCCATGTGCCGAGAAGCGCGTCGATATTGGGGTCTTCCCTCTGGCGAACTTGTTCGCGGTATATGTAATTCGCGTCGAACACGGTGGAATATCCCACGACAAACGACGGCATGAAGTCGCCCACAAGGCCATATGAGGCGAAGGCGCCAATCGCAGGATATGTCTTCGCTGAGCTGGCGTAGATTGTCCATCCGGCGCGGTTGTTGAACGAGTCATAGAGGGGAAGCGCGCGGTTTTCGCTCATCCGCGCCAAATCGACATTCGCTGACAGCACAAGCCCCTCGCGCGGGATGGCCGTAGGTGCCCAGAGCGCCGAAGAAGGCTCATCCGGCGGAAGCACGCGAAGACCCCCCATGCCCGCTGTCGCCGAGCCGGATGGCATAATCGGGCCATCCAGAAAAAACGCGCCGTGGAAAGTCCACGCGCCCGCAAAAGCCGAAATCAGGGCTATTATCAAAATCGCTCTTTTCATATAACCTCGCATCAGAAGAAATAGTCCATTTGTATGCGCCACGACGCTGTGGATTGCTTGAGGCGCGCGCCCTCGATGACGTTCTCGCGCTCGCCGTATGGGTTGCGAATGTCGATGTTCGAGGCCTCCAGTGGCGCATCGAACGAGAGCTTGAACGAGACCGAGAGGTTCTCTACGAGCCTGTTTCGGAGCGCCACCCACCAGTGAAGCGCATCGATTTCGCTGTCCAGCGCGGTGAACTCGTTATCCTCGAAATTCCACAGCCACCCGCGATAGACCATCGCCTGCCCATAGACGGCGAGCCTGTCCGAGAGGTTGATGTCGTAGTTGAGCATAAGCCCCTCCGACGGGGTAATCACGCCGCCGAGAAGCGGGTCGGGCGTGAGCGGGTCGCCGGAGCCATAGAACTGCGGGCGCGAAGGGCTTCCGAGAAAGCTATGCACAATCGTGAACCCGAGGCGCGAGAAGTTCGCCAGCCGAGTCTCCGCCGTGAGCCGCACCTCATCGACGGTGAACGCCGTCGGGACGAGCGAGTTCTCCGCGCTTCGCCCCTGCCATTTCCGCCAGAGCCTGAAAGTGAGATTGTTGTTCGCGCGCCAGTTCGTTTTGAGGACGATTCGGCGGTAATCGCTCGCGTCCGCAAGGCGCGTGAACGCGTCGAACTCCAGCGTCGCGTCGATTTTCCGCGTAGGCCTTCCGTAAAGCTCGAGGTAGAGGCCTTTCTCGGCCATCGGGCGCGGGTTCTCCTCGGCGAGAACAACCAACTGCTCGTCCAGAAGGCGATAGTCCTTCTCCACAAGCGAGCCTTTGTATCGCGAATATTCCGCGAAGCCGCGGTTGTATGGGTTGTCGAAGCCCAGCTCGTAGTGCCGATAGAGGGCAAGCGCTGACAAGCGGTTCGACGTGAAGTGCGCCTTGCCCACAAAGCCGAACGGGTCATCGCCTATGGGCAAGAAGCTCGTCGCATCGCCGCGAATCGTGTCGATGGCGCCGTTATCGTGCCAAGTCATCGTGATATTGCTGTCGCGGACGACCTCGGAATATTCCGCCGACAGCGCGAGATTGCCAATTGCCCACATCCCGTGAACGCCAACCGCCGAGCGGTAATCCTGACGGCTCGTCATGTGGAAAAGCTCGGCATCGCGCTCATCGACTTTGGGGTTTGCACCGCCGGGGAGGTGCCTCGGGTCGATAATCGAGCCGGGTCGGGGATCCCACGGGCGGTCATAATTGGCGCGGTATCCGGTGACTCCCATGCGGAGGTTCAACAGCGGCGAATATGTCAAATCCCCCGCAATAATCGTCTCGTGCACGCGGTCTTCCCAGTTCGGCGCGCCGGAAATTAGCTCGGCGAAACTGTCGTCCTCGTTCAATATCGCGTCTTTTTTGCGGCTGGAAAGGAAAATCGTAGGCTCGATGTTCTTCCACTTGATTTCGAGGCCGGTTCCACGAAGGCCGAACGTTTGCGTGGCGGAGAGGTCGGGGTTGATGCCTATGTGGCGGGCATTCCAGCCCGTGCCCGACCACCTGGGGACAAAATAATCGCCGCTCTGGAACGTCACGCCCTCGCCGAACGCGGCGGAGAAGTCGCCTAAAACGAAGCTCCGAACTCTGATAGCCCCGAACTGGTATCGCGAGAGCGCGCCGAAAAACTTCATGTGGGGATAGTCGAAGGGGTTCGCCCAGTTGCCGTGGGAAATCGCCTCGCCCTCGCGCCTGCCAAATCGGACACCCTCGGAGAAAGGCCCGTTGTTGAGGCGTATTTTGAAATATGAAAGCGGCATCGTTTGCTCGGAATCGCCTCCAAAGCGCGCTTGTGCGTATCCTCCGGTGAGCCAGTCAATCGGCCTCGGCGGGCCGTATCCGATGTAAGTCCGCACGGAGACATAACCGCGCGCCGAAAGCCCGTCAACCGAGCGCAACTGCCTGCGGTCTTTGATTTCGCCTACATCGCGCCGATGCCTAAGAAGCGCGATTGCGTCCGTCGCGGAGACATTTTGGAGCGAGAGGAGGTCGCGGAAGTCCAGCTCGACCAGCGTAGGTTGCGTGCGAATCGCGTCAATCCACTGCGAAACGACCTCGTCGGAGACGCTCTCGCCGGCCAGCCAGTCGCCAATGCGGAAATAGAGCGAGTCCACGCGATCCAGCGGCGATGGTTCGGCGAAATCCGCGCCGATTTTCACCAGCGGTTTCAGTCGCTCGAACTCCTCCGGCGTGAAGACGCCAAGCTCGTAAAGATCGAAGATGGAGTTAAATCCCCCGCCAAAGCGCATTTTGGTGCAAATCGCGTCGCGCTGTTCGGCGGTGATGGGAAGCTCGTCGAGCACACTGCAGTCATCGCCGAAAAGCTCGACCTGCGAGCCTGCCAGCAATACACAGAACATAAGCAAAGCCGCTATTATGATTTTAACGCTCAATGTCGATTCCTATTCCGAAAGCGTGGGACAGCGGGAGCGCCGGATGGCTCTTGAGCGCGTAGTCGAAGCGGACGATGTTGTATTTCAGACCGATGCCTGCCGTCACGCGGTCGGGGTTGGTCACCGCGCCGAGCCGGAACGTGACAATCTCGTGCGGCGAGAACGAAACGCCCACGCCATAGCAGTATCCGACATCGGCCTCGCGCCGAATGTGAAAGAGCATGTCGGTTGTGGTGTATGGCGAATATGCGACTTTGGCTGAAACCGCACGCGGAAGCTCGATGTCGCCCTCGATGCCCATGTTCGTCGCGGTGAGGTTCTCCGCCACGATAGCGACGCGCGTTCTGCCATAGACTACAGCCTCCGTCGCCATATCCAGCGCAAAACCCGCGCCCGAGCCGAGGTCTCGCCCGCCGATGCTCTTGCCGAACGAAAGCGAGTAGAAGCCCCCGCGAACGGCGACGTCAAGCTCCGTGTGGATGTCCGAGAAGACACTGCGCGTGTATCCCAGCGAGAGCGATGTCTCCGTGGAAAGCTCCTCGACGGCGAAGTTTCCAACAACAGCGGAGAACCTTCCGATTTTGTCCACCGGCACGGATGCCCACGCAGAAAGCTGGTCGAAATCGGCATAGTTGAACGACCGAAGGTAGCCGCTTCCGGCGGAGATTCCGCCGCGATAGAAAAGCGATGTCGGGCCGGGGCCGATTGCCGGCGTGATGTCCGCCATGGCCATCGCGGGGATGTCCGGCGGCGGCGCGTCGAACACCGCCAGCGCGGAGACTGCGAGAACTGCGATTGCGATTATAAGCTCGATTTTTCTCATTGTAGTGCGCTCCCGATGGCGATGGTCTTTCGCGCCGATTCCCTCGCGCCGCTGGCCGAAATCGACTCCAGCAGTAGCATATAGACGCCCTCGGCGAGGGGTTGGCCGGTCTCGTCCCTGCCGTTCCAGTCAATTGTTTGCGTGGCGGAGGGCTTGCCGTCGTAGATGGTCGTGGCGTTTCGCCCCATGCGGTCGAAGACGCGGAGCACGGCGCGGTTTTCTGCGGGCACGGTGAAAGTGATGGGCAGAGCTTCGTCATCGAAGGGGACGAACACGCCCGCAGGCATCGATATTTCGGGCTTCTCGCCCGCCGGTATCACCGTGAACGGCACAATCTCGATGTCCTCGGGCTGTGCTGGAAGAAGTTGGAATTCCTCGGCATACACGCCGCCAACCCCATAGACGACGATGTCATCGCCGATTCCTATCGCCTCGCCATCGATACCCGTAGTCCCCCAAATGCGCACCATTACAATCTCTCCGCCCACATCGACCTTAACATTCCAGTCGCTTGCGCCGGTAGAATATATATCGTCAACCGTTCCGCGGAGGGCTATCCATGTGCCCTCCCACGCGACGGGGTCGCCCTCTATGTCGTTGTATTCCAATGGGGTAGGCAGTGTATCTTCGCCGAAGACTTCCCAGTCTGAGACCATAATCTGCGCCGTGCCTTGGTATTCCGTCACCGCCCCGGAGACTCTCGCCACCGCGCCGCGCACGAGCAAGGACTCCATCGAGGCCGAGACGCTCCATCCGAAAAGCTGAATGCCCATGCCACTTTCGTCCTGAATGTATGCCTTGAGTTGCGTAGGGTGAAGCGCTCTCGCCGATACCGTAATCACGCCCTCGACAGTCACATCGCCGAACGCCGATGGGTCGGCCTGAATGTCCGCTATGGGCGTGAATGTCGTTTCCGTGGGCACCGCGAGGCTGATGTCGGCGTTCGAGCGCGGCTCGAGGTAGAACTCGCCCCAGCCGAACATCATCATGCCGGCGATGCTCTCGATGGTGTCGCCCACCGTAGGCGTCCAGCTGTATCTGAATCCGCGCTTGACGGCAAGCGTTCCCGTGCCGTCGGCGATTTGCCAGTTGTCGGCAGTTCCTCCGGCAACCACGACATCGGGGATTGTCACGAGCACGCCCTCCAGCGCCTCCGATGTGTCGGCCTCTCCGCAGGTCGTGGGCCATGGCGGTGGCGCGGTGCCGGTCGAATCGACAGCCAGCGACGAGACATTCGAAAGTTGCGTCATTTCGTAATGCTCGACAACCCGCGCGGTCATGGTGACGAACTGCCCGACCTCGACGGGATTAGTAAAATCATAGACGAACACTCCGCGCCACGGTCCGCCCTCGGCATCGGCGAGGAAATATTTGTCGCCGTCGTAATTTTTTGCCGAAATCACGCCGTGGACTGTCACCGTCTGCCCCGAGTATGGCGACGGCCCATCGATAGTGTGTTGAATGTCATAGACGCTCAGCGTCTCGGCAGAGGCCGCAAACGCAATTGTCAGTAGAAGTATCGAGATGCCAATCTTCATGCTTACCGTATCCCGGTGTCTGTTGAATATCTGTCTAATATAGGCGCGAATTCTTTCGAGGCAAACCATTTTTCACTAATTTTCGATGAATTTGGGCGTGGGGCACCGGCGTCCTACGGATGCCAGCGCGGGAGGGCGGGGGCAATCAGTATGCACCTCTGCCGAAAATAACGGCGGGGATTGTCTTGAAGAGGATTTTTATGTCGAGCCACAGCGACCAATGCTCGATGTAGAAAATGTCCAGCCGAACCATCTCTTCGAACGGCAAGTTGCTTCTGCCGGAGACTTGCCAAAGGCCGGTCATTCCGGGCACAGTGTCAACGCGCTTGAGTTGCCAGCTCTCGTATTCTACTATCTCGCGCTCCAGCGGCGGGCGCGGGCCGACGAGAGACATATCGCCCCGCAGGACATTTATAAGTTGCGGAAACTCATCGAGGGAAAATTTGCGGAGAAATTTCCCGACTTTCGTGATTCGGGGGTCGTCTTTCATCTTGAAAAGCGCGCCCTCGGCCTCGTTCTTGTCCAGAAGCTCGGCGAGGCGCTTTTCGGCATCGATGAACATCGAGCGGAATTTGAGCATCATGAATTTTCGCCCGTTCTTGCCGATTCGCTCCTGTTTGAAGAACACCGGCCCCTTGGAGTCGATTTTGATTGCCAAGGCGATTCCAGTCAAAAATGGCGACAGCACAATGAGGCCGAACAGGCTCCCGAAGAGGTCAATCGCGCGTTTGGCATATCTCTGCCAGCCCGTCATCACGACATCGACGAAGACTATGCTTCCCAGTTCGCCGACCGGCTCGACTTCTATCCGCCCGCGAAGGAGGCCTTGAAACTGCGGAATCATAACAAAGAGCACCTTCTCTTTCCTGCACTCGTAAATCATCCGCCGCATAGCGGACTCGGATATCTGCGCTTCGGCGAGGACTACCTCATCAATTCCGCCATCGATGATAATTTCCTTGAGATGGCTGGGCGCTCCGAGCTTGTCGGAGGCCTCCTCGGTGCAAAGCCTTCCGACATATCCCTTCGCGGTGAGCGGGTCGGCGAGGATTTGGTCTCGCGCCGAGATTGCGATTTCGCCATCACCGATGACGAGTTTCCTCGCAACGCCGACACCTTTCGCGAGCATTCGCCGAAGAATCACTATGTAAAGCCTGTGGGCGGTCGCCGTCGCGATGATGACAATGCCTACGCCGAGCGCAAGCATGAGCCTGCTGTATGATTCCGAACGGACGACGAAGGTCAGCGACATCGCCGCCACGGTTGCCACGGCGGAGGATTTGAGGATTTTCGAAATCTCCTCGCCCCATCTTCGGGAGAATTCGATGCGGAAGAGCCTCTGCCACCCGAATGAGGCGAGCCAGATGAGCGTCACGATGACGATAGGTATCGCATAAATGCCAAAAGCTTGATGCGCCTTGGCCATCGGGATGATGCCCGACTCGAAGCGAAGCCACCAAGCGAGCGCGAACGATCCTGCCATCAGCAGGGCATCGCAGACGAAAATAATGGCGGTCGCGCGCCTGTTTGCCTTACGAGAGAGAATCATACTGGGAATTTAATCTGATTTACCTGCGATGTCAATGCCTTTGTTTAATTTCGCGCCGCGGGCGTCGGCGCGCGTAAACGCGCTACGAAGTAGTCGGGGCAAAATCGCCGGATAATGCGGAGGTCTCCCGCCCGACTACTTCGCACCTTCCTGCGATTTGATAAATCGCAGGAAGGGCCGACGCCCGCGGCGCGGACCACGCTAAACCATGCGATTCCAATTTCCCGCGCAAGAATGGCCATCGACCTTGACAGTCGATATGCGTTGCAATATATTATTCTCCATGATTTCTATGCGCTCGACATATCTCTTTCTTGCGCTTACGGCCGTCTCGGCGATAGCAATCGAAGGACACGACCCCACGCCGAGATTCCTTCGCCCGGACTTCTCAATCGAGGAGGAGCGTGTCACATGGCCTGCGGATCTAATCGATTTCTTCAAATTGCCATTCATCGAATATCTTCGGCAAGACACCACCCGCTGGGAATTCGCCTCCGCGCTCTCGCTGAACTCATCCAAAGAGGCAGACGGCTCGGCATTCCTGTCGATGGAGGGGTTCATCGCCGAGCTGTCCGGACGACAGAGCTATTTCGGCGATGGCCCAGTCCGCAAGATGTTCCGCACTGCTCAGGGCTGGGGCGGGTATGCCGGCCTTATAGAAAAGCGCTATCCATACGCAGTTAAGGCCGATGGCCGATATTCGGCCTTCCGGGGCGAGTATCAGCCATCGACATACCAATTCACCGCCGGCGCCGAGGGATACATCCCCATCGGCAACAGCCTTCTGTCGCTCAATTTTGCAGGAACACGCGAAAGCTGGGCGCAAAATATAGGCGCATTCCCCAGAACACAACCCACCGACCGACCGCGCGCAGAAATATCCAACTCCGTTGCCGGAGAGGCGGCATTCAGGAGCATGCCCGGCGAGTTCACAGGGTTCGAGGTTTTCGCCAAAGGCGAGACATCGACGCGATACGAGCCTGACAGATGGCAACTCCTCCGCACAGTGATGTCCGGCGGCGGAAATCTTATTTATGACTCGCGGTGGTTGCGTCTTGCGTTGGGCGCCGGAGTTCACAGAACTTGGCGCGGAACTGCAATATCCCCGAAAATGAACTTCGAAGTGATTTGGGGAGACTTCGCGGCATTCGCGACCGTCGAGGGATACACAAAGCCGATAGAGCGATATGAGACAATCGCCACGCCGCGCGCCACGCTTCCCCCGAACGCCGAATTTATGGAAGTCCCGATAGCCGTCACAGCCGGCGGAATGATCGAGATCATTGCCGGGCAAACGCTCTCTGCCCGCGCCAAATATCTCCGCGCAGAAAACAAGCCGGTGATATGGAATCCCAAGGCAGAAGCCCCGACGGTTTCGCTCGAGGCCGCGACGCACCAGAGCTTCAACGTTAAGCTCGCAAGCGAGTTCGGGATATTGCGAAACGAGCTGTCAATAACGCTCCAGCGAGACATCGCCCTTGAGAGGCACATCCCGACGGAGCCGGAGGAAATATTTGCCGACACAGTATCGCTCCAGCTGTCGGACTTACGCGTGTTCGCCGGAGGCTATCGCAGAATGGGACAGCCATATCGAGGCAAAATGCAGGAGACGAACGTCGGACTGGGCGCGAGCTATCGTTTCGGAACGACAGTGTTATCTGCCGCAGTAGAGAACATCCTCGGCGAGGCGATTTTCGACGACATCGCCCTCGAATTCTACGACGACGTGAAATTCTCGCTCAATGTATCGCTCGACTTCTAATGGAGCTTCGCCAAAAAATAAAGCGGCTTCCCAAAAAGCCCGGAGTCTATCTTTTCAAGGACTCGAAGGGCGAAATCATATACATAGGCAAGGCCAAACAGCTCAAAAACCGCGTCTCGAGCTACTTCTCCGGCAAGCCCTCCGACCCGAAGACGGCGCGCCTCGTTGCCCGCATCACGGATTTCGAGTTCGTCGTCGTCGATAACGAGGTCGAGGCGCTGGTTCTCGAGGCAAATCTCGTTCGCGAACATCGCCCGCATTACAATGTCAACCTCAAGGACGACAAACGTTTCCCATATATTCTCGTCACCGACGAACCATACCCGCGAATCGAGGTCGAGCGTCGTAAAAGCTCCGGCGGCATGTTTTTCGGGCCATACACCGATGTCCGCGCAATGCGCCGAACTTTGGCGCTCATCCAAAAGCATTTCCGCCTGAGATGTTGCAAACACAGGCTCCCCGAGCACGCGCCGGTTCGCGCATGTCTGAATTTCGACATAGGGCGTTGCGATGCGCCGTGTCAGGGGAATATCACGCGCGAGGAGTATATCGCCCGCGTCGATGAGGCCGTGATGTTCCTCAAGGGCAAGCGCAAAGAGCTTGTCCGGCGCCTCGAGGAGCGCATGAAAGCCCTTTCCGAGGCGGAAGATTTCGAACTCGCGGCGGAAGTCCGCGACCAGATTTCCGCCATCGATTCGATTTGGCGGACGCAGAAAATCGACACAGACCTCGCCGATAGAGACTTACACGCAATCGCGCTCGGCCCCCGTAGCGGAATCGCCGTGACGATGCAGGTTAGGCAGGGACGCGTCATCTCACGCGGGGAGTTCCCGCTGTCTGTGAGCGAGGGCACGGAGAAGGACGAAGCCATGTCGGCATACCTCAAGCAGTTCTACGCCGACAACCCCAATCCCCCTAAAGAGATAGTCGTGTCGGTCATTCCGCGGGATTTGGAGGACATAGCGGAATTCGTGTCGAAATCGCGGGGGAGCAAAGTCGCAATCGTCGTCCCCTCTCGCGGCGCGAAACGCGACCTCGTGAAACTCGTCGAGCGCAACGCCGAACTACTGTTGGCGGACATGGTCGCCACAAAAAAGCAAGTCCCGCTTCCGTTCGCGATAATCGACCTCCAGAAAAACCTTCGCCTGACAACGCCGCCGCGCCGAATCGAGGCGGTGGACATCTCGCATCTCAGCGGAACGCTCGCGGTGGCGTCGCTGGTGACGTTCAACGACGGCAAGAAATATTCGCGCGGATATCGCCGTTTCCGCATCGACTCCCCCGCCGGCGACGACTACGCGGCAATTCGCGAGGTTGTGCACCGGCGGTTCTCGCGCCTCAAAGAGGAGGGCAAGGGCTACCCCGATTTGCTCCTCATCGACGGCGGCAAGGGACAGCTGTCGTCGGCGCATGGCGCGCTGGAGGAGCTTGGAATTGCAGGCGAAGTCGAGCTTGCGTCTATCGCGAAGCGGCTGGAGGAGGTCTTCCGCCCTAATTTCGAGGAGTCGATTATGTTACCGAAAGATTCCGCAGGCCTGAGGCTCTTGGTGAAAGTCCGCGACGAAGCGCACCGCTTCGCCGTCGAGTATCAACGCAAGCGCCGAACCAAGGCGTTCAGGGCGCAGGAGCTGGCAGGGATTGAGGGCATAGGCGCCATCCGCCAGAAAAAACTTCTCATGGAATTCGAATCGCTCGAAAAAATCGCCGAGGCCGACCCCTGCGAAGTCGCCGAAAAGGCCAAACTGCCAATCGAACTCGCCCGCAAAGTAGTCGAGTTTCTCAGCCCGTATAAGTCGGCTATGTTATTGGCTATATTGGGCTTATCGCTGTTTTCCGGTTGCACGCCCTCGCCGAGATATATCGGCGGTGCCAAGCCCGCCGTCGCTCGCCCGAAGAAGCCGGAACGCGTAGTTCAGCCGCCACCGACTGTCGCCGATACCGTCGCAGAACGTAAGGTCGAGCTTCCGCCGGCCAGCGGCAGATTCAACGCCGACGCCCTCATGGGCACCGTGAACCTATATCTCGGAACGCCATATAAATACGGCGGAAACAGCATGTCCGGAATCGACTGCTCGGGGTTCGTTCAAGTTGTCATGCGCTCGGCGGGCATCGATGTCCCGAGGACGAGTTCCGCGCAATACCGTCAGGGCAGGCCGATAGCGCGCCCCGATGTCGGCGATTTGGTGTTCTTCAAAATGCGCGGAAGCTCCGTCGATCATGTCGGTGTCTATCTCGGTGACAGGCGCTTTGCCCATGCAAGCTCATCGAGCGGCGTCACCATCGACTCGCTCGACGACGACTACTATAAAGCGCGATATTTGGGCGCGCGGAGATTCCAATAAGTCAAGCCATGCCGAACTTCAAGCTCACAATATCATACGACGGCACGGACTTCTGCGGCTGGCAAGTTCAGCCGAAAGACAGAACCGTGCAGGGCGAAATCGAGGCCTGCCTCGGGCGGCTATATGACCGCGAAATCTCCATTACCGGCGCGGGGAGAACGGACGCGGGAGTTCACGCAATTGGGCAGGTCGCGAGCGTCACGCTTCCCGATAAATTCGACAATCACGACCTTATGTATCGCATGAACAGCATCCTGCCCGATGATGTCGCAATCACTTCGTTGGAGCGTGTTGCCGATGACTTCTCGGCGAGATTCTCGGCGGTCGGCAAGATTTACGAATATAGCATTGTCCGGCGGAAAACGCCGCGCCTTCGGAATTTCGCATTGCTCGCGGAGCACGAATTTGACATGTCGCGCCTTCATGAAACAGCCGAGGCGATAATCGGCGTTCACGACTTCTCGGCATTCGCGGTGAAGAAATCCCTGCCGGAAAATCCCACGTGCAACATTTTCTCCGCGCGATGGCGCGAGGGCGACATCCTGCGATTCACGGTCGAGGGCAACCGCTTCCTTCACCAAATGATTCGCGGGCTTGTGGGCGCGATGCTCGACTGCTCGCGCGGGAAGTTCTCCGCCTTCCAGTTCGCAGAACTTCTTCAAAGCGGCGAGAGGAGCGTCCCTTTCGCGGTTTCGCCGCCGCACGGGCTTTGCCTTATCGAGGTCAAATACTGAGCAAATGTATTCATAGGTGTGCTTACTCCTATATACACAAGTTCGCAACCGTGTCATTTAGACCCGAAGGGAGAAATCTCCTGATCATCCAGAGATTTCTCGTCGCTATCGCACCTCGAAATGACAGGTTGGCCGTCGCTCCTCGAAATGACAGCGCGGGCGTGGAAGGCGGCGGAAGTTTCGCCGTTGTTTTTTGAGTGAAGCCCTCGAACTATTTCAGGAACACGACCTGCTTCTCGACAACTTGGTCTTCGATGCGCGCTCGCACGAGGTAAGTCCCCGAGGGCACGGTCTCTTCGGGACGCCATGTCTGCTCCCCGCCGGAGAGGACGGCGACGCTCTTGCCGTTCATGTCGAAAATCTCGACCTTCGCGCCTTCGGGCGCATGGATGGAGACGGCTGAATTGAACGGGTTGGGATGGGCTTCGAGGAAGAGCCCCTCCGGCCTCGATATTTGCTCGACAATGTCGAGAACATGGCCCGAAGGCGTGTCGAGGTAGAACGCAGTGTTGTTCGAGAAGTCGTTGACTACATAGGCGAATGTGTCGGGCACAAGCTCCGAGCAACTCGACCGCATCTCATAAGCCGAAGCTATGCCCGCGCCGGTATAGAAGAAGTTCTCATCCGGCAAATCCCCGAAATCGGGATCGTCGAAAATGATGGACGGGTCGAACCACATGTTCAGCACATTGCCGTTTATGTTATAGCCATAAGTCGAGGCGTTGCTGATTTTCGTGTATGCGCCGAGATAGTCGCTAATGCCCGCGTCTTCGCCGGGGGAAACGATTTTATAGACCCCCGGAGTAATCACAATCCCTATGCCGAGGAATGTGATGTTCACATCGGCGTAGAGGACGCCATAGAAGATTGAATCGTTGAATTCGCCCAATGGATTAATAATTGGAACGGCATAGATATGGTTAACATCGACTTTCTGCCAATAGCCGAAAGGAGAAATGCCGCAATACCGAAGATTAACGTCATTATGGGAAGTGGCAAATCCTCCGTTGGTGGTTATCTGCGCGTAAATTTTGCCGTCGGAGTATCCCATTTTGTAATTCACTAAATCCATGTTATTCCAATAATAATCCGTCCCGCCGACATTCACCGGCTCATGGTCGCCGATTGGGTCGTTGTGGATGTTCGCTATGCGGTTCGCGGGCGGCGGGAATGTCTCGACGGTATTCTTGGGCGCTTGCGAGCTGAATGTGCTGTCCGTGCCCACCTGAAAATAATAATGGACATCCTCGCCCGCAATTGGCGCGGTGTAGTCGTAATAATAAGTATCTCCGCTCAAGTTCGTAAGCTCGTATGCCGTCCACGAAGCCT
>OMKS01001651.1_pt1 | contig 19685 bp, 14 predicted proteins | sample 1674721 | NCBI WGS metagenome assembly OMKS01 (sample SAMN06264996, study PRJEB25208) | sediment metagenome | isolation source: hot spring sediment | place: USA: California | collected 2014-09-02
TTCAAGCAGAAGACGGCATACGAGATCTAGTACGGTCTCGTGGGCTCGGAGATGTGTATAAGAGACAGGCATTATAGTTTGCATAGACCGCGACGACGACATCGGCCGGCAGACCGGACTTCGCGGACCGTTGGTCGGGGTCGAGGCGAACCTGAATGCGGCCCGCAGGCTTGGACTTCAAGACCCGGAGGACACTGACGTCAACGCTCTTTTCATGGCGGTAAAGCTCGCAAAAGAATTGAATACCGAGGTCGTGACGCTCACGGGAGACAAGAACGTCGGCCTCATATCAGACCGCAAGGTCGCCGAACAGTTGGACAAGATTATGGAAAAGCTCGAGCCGGACTCCGTAATCCTCGTCACCGATGGATTGGACGACGAGCAGGTCATACCGATAATACAGTCCCGCGTCAAGATAAATTCAGTGAAGACGGTCGTGATGAGGCAGAGCAAGGAGCTTGAGAAAGCCTACTTCAAGATAACACACTTCCTCAAGGAGGTGACTGACGAGCCCGCCCTTGCAAGACTGATATTCGGCATACCGGGCATGGCCCTAATACTCTTGACGATATTCGGCATGCAGGCGATAAAGGTCGTCGGCGCGCTTGTCGGCGGATACCTGGTCATAAGGGGCATGGGTTGGGAGGAGGAGGTTTTCACCCGCTTCAACGAGTTTTTAAAGTCGCTTTCAATCGAGAGGATAAGCACGTTCATCTACGTCATCGCGTCCATAATGCTGATAGTTAGCGTCAGCTACGGATACTCTGACCTGCAGGATATCGGAGCCTTCACAACGCCCAAAAGCCTGATGGGCACCATCGCACTCCTAGTCCTAAACAGCGCTGCGGTAGGATACTTCATCTGGGCGCTTATTATCGCACTTCTTGGAAAGACTGTTGACGAATGGAGCAGGTGCAGGTTCATACAAGTAAGAAGGCTCGTAATAGGCATGGGGTTCATAGGCCTTGTAGCCTTCATAACGCGTTCTGGCGCGATGTTTTTAATAGACGAGGAATACGTTTTCGGAGGATTCGTGACGAACTCGATGATTGGCGTGGTATTCTTCGCCCTGCTCACAAAAATCACGGAACTAATGTTCAGGCAGGAGATTGCGGCGATAAAAGACATCATATACTCCGTGAAAGGCCTGAAAGTGTTTGACGGCGACGGCAGGGAATACGGCGAGGTTTCAAAAGCCTATGTAGAAGACATGAAGCTTGAAGCGATAAAAGTCGACCACAAGAGGATTCCGGCATCCAACATAGAGTCGATAGACGAGGTCGTGATAATCAGGCAAAACTCAATCTAAAAAAAATTGTTTTTGGTGAAGACGCATGGGGGGAAGACGGTATTTCGGAAAAGAGTTTCCATGCCCACCCCGAAAAGATGAAGTTTCAGGCGTTGAATTAAAAAAACTTGAACAGGAGTTGAGGCAGCCGCAATTAATCCATGAAAAAGCCCCGAAAAAACTTGATTTAGTTAAAATCGACGGACGCTGGACGCAGGTTATGGAACCGGGGAGAGAGGGGGCGAAAGTCTTATTCCTCAGTACTGGACGAGTAGAGGATGTAGATTACAAAAAGTATAGGGGGCGAAGATATAACGTCATGTCGGAAGGCGGGTATCATGATGAAAAAACGCCTGAAAACCCGTCAAAACCGAACATAAGTCCAAGATTCAAACATGAATTTGAGGGCAAGAAGACTGAGTATTCAAGAATAATCCACAATTATCCGGACATCTCAAGGGACTGCGGTGAAGAAGAAAACAATATTGCAAGAGGCGTCATGCCAGTTTGGGGGGAACTGAAAACCATGAGAAGCTGGAACCCCCCGAAAATATTCAAAAGAGGATAACCGAATTTCAAAGAACGCGAATCCGAAATTTCAGGCGCCTACAAGCAATCCGAATAGTATCTCAAAGATACTGCCGAGATAGATTGTGGCGAGAAGCGCGAACATTAGTATCGGCGCGAACTTTACGCCCCACCGTATGGTGATGTTTTCCGAAATGTCGCCCCGCCCAGCAAGACAGATAATCCGCTCAACATCCTCGCTGGTCAAACCCTCGATATTTCTTTTCGAAAAAAGCTTTTTCCCGCCGACAACAAGATCTTGCGCGAGAATGTCGCCTTCACTCAATCCTGAAACCGGAATCTCCTTCATCAAAGCCTCACGCTCGCACGTCTTCAAATACACGGTTCCGACCGTGAATACGGGAAGCATTAGATAGAGGCCGGTTGCATTCGGGATTGCGAGGATTATTGAGAGCAGGGAGGGTATGAATGAGAATCCGATGAGGAAAAGAGTCCTGTGCTCTCGAATGTTTTTCAAAAACTGTTTGAACACATTCGGCCTCATAAAACCCAAAACAAGAGTGTAGACTGCAACATAGGGTATTGAAATGAAGGCCATGTTCATCCAGTAGGCAAGATAGTATGGCGTCAGATCCATGTTAGGCCAAACATAACCCATCCTTGAGACCAAGCCCAGGAGAACGCCGACTCCCGCGGTAATCTTCACGTCGCCACCGCCCCACTGGCCGAGGAAAAAAAGTATTGCGGAAACAATGAAAAAACAGGCTCCGACGATGAAGGGTGTCGTGAACATGAAGGGGTCCCGGTTTACGAAAGCCGCGGCCGCGGAAAACAATAGTAGGCCTCCGAAAAGCGTCTTGGTTATCCTGTCGGGAATCTCGCCGGTCATCAAGTCAATCCAGGATGCGATAAACAAGAGCGCGCAAGTCAAGACGACCGCCCAAAAAACTATCATAGAAAAAGATAATGGACAGAGGGTATAAAAAAACAAGGGAGGGGATAGAAGAAAAAAAAATAAAAAAAAAGTTTGATGCAGGATTAACCTACATCATACCGCCCATCTCGTCCATTCCGCCGGGAGGCATTGGAGGCATCCTGGACTTGCCAGACGCCGAGATCACGTCGTCGATTCGGAGAATCATTTCCGCGGCCTCGCTCGCGCACTGCACCGCCTGAGTCTTGATTTTCAGCGGCTCGACAATGCCCTTGCCCCACATGTCGGCGATCTTCGCCTCGTCAACCAGAACGCCGAAGTTCTGTGAAGTCTCGTGCTTTGCCCTGAGCTTTACGAGAGTGTCTATGGCGTCCATGCCCGCTGATTCCGCGAGAGTTCTCGGGATAATCTCCAAGGCGTCCGCGAACGCGTTGACTGCAAGCTGCTCCCGTCCGCCGACACTGTCCGCGAAAGCGCGAAGCTTCTGCGCGACCTCTATTTCCGGCGCGCCTCCGCCTGAAACTATAGCGCCAACTTCGACTGCCGCGGCAACCCCGCCCAATGCGTCGGTTATCGCCCGGTCAATCTCGTCGACCACGTGTTCGGTTCCCCCGCGGACCAAGAAGCTTACGGCCTTCGGGTTCTTGCATCCGGAAACGAAAATCATCTCGTCGCCCGAAATCTTCTTCTCCTCGACAAGCTTTGCGGAACCGAGGTCGGATTTCTCGAATTCTTTGATGCTTGAAACGACTTTTCCGCCCGTCGCTTTGGCGAGTTTGTCCATGTCTGATTTCTTGACGCGCCTTACCGCGAATACGCCGGCCTTGCTCAAGTAGTGTTGCGCTAGGTCGTCGATGCCTTTTTGGCAGAACAATACGTTGGCGCCGGTGGATGCGACCGCGTCAACCATGTCTTTGAGCATCTTCTCCTCCTGCTCGACGAACGCCTGAAGCTGGTCAGGGGAGGTGATGCTGATTTCAGCGTCAGTCTCCGTGTCCTTAACCTCGATTGCCGCGTCAAGCAAGGCGATTTTCGCGCCTTCAACAGTCTTTGGCATTCCAGAGTGGACGCGCTCCTTGTCGATTATGATTCCGGAAATCATCTCGGACTCGTGCGCGCTCGCGCCCTGCTTTTTCTCGACCTTCACGTTGTCAAGGTCTACCGTGACTTTCCCGTTTTTTTCCTCGGCTATCTGGCGGATTGCTTTGACGCACTGTTTTGCGAGATGCTCTTTCGCGGATTCCGCGCCCTTGCCGGTCATCGCGGTTACCGCAATTTCCTCCAGAAGCTTCGTGTCGGATAATGTGACGGTCTGGCCTATCGACTTCAATATTTCCTGCGCCTTTTCGGCCGCCATCCGGTATCCGCGCGCGATTAGTGTGGAGTGTATTCCCATGTCGAGTAGTGACTCGGATTTTGAGAGGAGTTCTCCAGTCAGTACTACCGCGGTCGTGGTTCCGTCGCCGACTTCCTTGTCCTGTGTTTTCGCGACCTCGACGACCATTTTGGCTGCGGGGTGTTCGACGTTCATTTCCTCGACTATGGTGGTGCCGTCGTTTGTTATTGTTATGTCACCCAGGTCGTCCACCATCATCTTGTCCATGCCCCGCGGACCCAGAGTCGTCCTTACCGCTTCTGCAACTGCTTTTGCAGCCATTATATTGCTTCTTTGCGCGTCTCTTCCGGTAGTGCGGAATGCTCCTTCCGGAAGGACTAGTATTGGTTGTCCTTGTGCCATCTTTTACATCACCAAATTTTTAACAGAAAAAAATTTGAGATTAGTTATAGGTTAACGCGTATAAAAAGTTTATGATTTCTCATTGGTTTAAAAGTATAGTAAAACCTAGTTGCGTTTCGCGTAATCCTTGCGAAACACCAAAAAATCAGTCTTTTAGAAGCCGGTAGAGGTCTTTTGAAGACTTGACCTCCCTGAAATCCTTCAAACCCAACACGACAGAATCCGCATCCACCCTGCGCTCGCTCACGCAAACGCTATAACCGCCGACAAGACCCGTTATCTCCTCCACAATCTGCAGGCGCCTGCCAATCCTGCGCCAGTCATTGCTGACAACAGTATAGACTGGATCCCCGCACTTAGCCAAAACGTCGAACGGCGCGTTTGTCGCAAAAGCATCAAATCCAAGCTCCCGGAATTCCCTAAGAACCTCCCGCTTGACCTCGGTCAAATAACGCTCAAGACTCACATTCATCTGATGCTCGGGCACCTCCATCAAATCAGCCGACAACGCGTCGAGTTCCGCGAAAATACTCTTCAAACGCTCGAAAACATCCAAAGACATCGAACCGAAACGCTCATAACGATAAACACTGTGTGGTGAAACATCAAGCATCTCGGCGAGCTCCGCCTGAGTCATGCCCGTCCGCTCCCGAAGGCTTGCAAGCCTGTCCTTGTTGACGCTGACACAATACTTTCCGCGCTTGGCATGAATCTGGGGGATTTCGCCGGACACCAGCATCCCCAACGTCCCAGCGTTAGAAACCAAAACCCTGTAACGGTCATAAAGGACGCCGTCCTCAAGACTGTGAGATTTCATACGGTCGCCGACAACAACAGGGACCGCGCCAAGCGCCGCGGCAACAGACTTGAGCTCCTGCGCGACAGTCTTGTTGAACCCCTCAATGTTGGACAATACTTTGACCAGGAATATCGTGTCGCCGCGCTTTGCCAGAATGTCGAAGCAGCTTCTCGAACCACTGCAGTCTACGACCGCAAAACCGCACGACTCAAGCAGTTCCAAAACACTTGAAATAAGCCCTGCTTTCATTTCAAAGAATTACACAATAAACTTGTCGTGAAGAGCCCTAACGCACCGTTCCACATCCCCGTTGTTTATCATGAAGGCTATGTTCACTTCGCTTGAACCCTGCGCAATCATGATAAGGTTGACGCCAGCGTCGCTGACTGTTGTGAAAATTCGTGCTGCGATGCCTTTCGCTCCGTGCATTCCGGCGCCGACAACAGTTATGATGGACGTGTCCTTCATTATGGAAAGTCCGTTAACGATATCTTCCCCGAACTCGGCCTCCAAAAGGCCGACGGCCGCGTCAACGTCGGATTCCGACACTACAAAACTGAGGTTGCTCTCGCTTGAGCCTGAAATCATCATTATGTTGATGTTCGCGCACCCCAAAACTGAAAACAGCCGTCCAGCAATGTTGGGGGTTGCGGCCATGCCAACTCCAGTCAATGTGAGTATGACAACGTTTTTAGCGATTGCAACAGCCTTTATGATGCCCTCAATCTTCTCCTGCTCCCGCACAATCAACGTGCCGGCGCAGCCGGGATTGAATGTGTTTTTGACGCGGACCGGAATGTCGGCGTCCATTGCGGGTTCAATCATCTTGCTGTGTATTACTTTCGCCCCGAAGTAGCCCAAATCCAAGGCTTCAACATAGGATAACGTGCCTATCAGTTTCGCGTCTGGAACAAGTTTAGGGTCTGTCGTGAGTATGCCGTCAACGTCAGTCCAAATCTGGACTTCGTCGGCTCCAAGAGCCGCGCCCAAAAGAGATGCTGAATAGTCGCTGCCGCCGCGGCCCAAAGTCGTGATGCTGCCCTTCTCGTCGGCGGCAATGAATCCGGTTACAACAGGCGTGAAGCCGTCTTCTAAAAGAGGCTTGAGTTTCGCGGAAACCTCCTGCTTCATCATCTTGTACAATACTTTCGCCCGCCCGTGGCTTGAGTCCGTGACTATCCCCGCCTCAAATCCTGTGAGCGCGCAAGACTTCAATCCCAGCGACTCGATTGCTCCAGAAACTATGAGTGAATTCAATCGTTCTCCGAAAGACAGTATGTAGTCCGAGCTTTTAGGGCTCAAGTCTTCAAGGTATCCAACGCCCAGAAGAGCCACCTTAAGCTTGTCTGTAAAGACGATAATCTCCTCCAGGACGCGGCTTCTAGACTTCTTGTCGGATACCGCCTCCATCGCGGCCTCGCGGTGCCTTATCAAAAGCTCGCGGCAGAATGCGTCAACCTCCCGCTCCACAACGTCGGAAGGCAGGTCGATGACTTTTTTCGATATTTTCACAAGACTGTCGGTCACGCCGCTCATTGCGGACACGACAACGACTGCCGGAGGCTTCCCGGCCTTCACTAAAGCGGCTACATTCTTGATTCGCTCGCCGTCGGCAACGCTTGTGCCGCCAAACTTCATCACAATCATTTCGTTTAGGAAAAAATACGCCAAACATGTTAATAAGCGTCCCGTATTGTTTTTAGCCCGGCGTCTGCGCGCTGAACTCTTCCTCGGTGAAGACCGTCAGAATACGCTTGAAAGCGTCTGCGGAATGCTGTGTCGTATCAACCCGTATGGAGTTTTGGGCGACGCCAACACGGATTGCGCCTAAAACCCGCTCCGGACGGTTGAGGTAGTAGGTGTTTTCAGAGTCAAACTGGAGGTTGATGATGTTAAGGGATGCGAGCCTTACGCTTTCTCCATACGTCTTCATCCTGGCAGTGTCATTCCTCTCGCGGGCGAGCTCGTACGCGTAAGTCACCCCCTCAAGATAGACGCCGGTACTGCTTGAATGAGGGTATCCATATTGAGGGTAGCGGGGGTTGAAGAACCTGCCCCACACGTCTATAAACTCGGGCTTCTCCGTCTGCTGAATCTTCAAAAGCTCGTCGTTGAGGATGAAGACCGCGTCTACATAACTCTCGTTTCCAGTAATCTGGTAGAGGCGATAGAGGCTCATGGTGTGCCAAGGCACGTATGCCGGATAATAGTTTTCACCCAACCGGTCGACATACTCTACAAGGTAATAGTTCTGGCTTTTCAATGCAGCGTCCAAAAAACGCTCGTCGCCAGTCCGCCCATAATACTCCGTCAAGGCCAGTATAGCCTCTCCGCTATAGAACGTCAGGAGATAGTCTTCGTCATACGCGTAGTCGGGCTCAATCATCCACGCCTTGAAAGACCCGTCCTCGTTTTGAAGGCCGATCAGCGTGTTGGCAAGACACCCGGCCTCAACACCATACTCGTCAAGGAGCGGGCTGTAGGCTAAAGTCCTCAATGCCATGGCGGTGGCGCCAAGCTTCGACTTGTCGCTGAAATAGATGTAGCCGAAATCACCATCCCGCAGATACCAGTTTTCAAAGACGTATTCGAGGTTTCGCCTGTGCAAGTCCAAGTAAGCTTCATCCTCGCCTGCAAGCTCCGCCAAAAAACGGGAGGCCATCAACTGCCGTATCATGTTGTTGCTCGTGGAATAGCTGCCGGAACCCAGAAAATAAAGGTAGTTGAAGAACCCTTCATCATTGAGGTTTGCGGAAATCCAGCCGGACATCGCGTTAAAACTCTCGTTAACATCACGCAATCGCGGGAGTTCGTCAGTCACAATATTCCCCCGGAAAACGTCCAAAACCCTCCCGTCCCTTTCGAGCTTCATGAAATGGGTGCTTCGATGAAGACGTACGACAACACCCGGGGTATTTGCGCAAAAGCCGTCCAATCCAAGACTTCCGCACAATCTTTCAACCATCCGCTCTGGTTCGACGTCGCCCTGAATCAAAACGTCGTCAAGATAAGTCGCGTTGCCGGCTCCGTGAATAATCCGTATCGCGTGCACTCCGGGCTCGTATTCAAGGCCGTGCATCCCCGATTTTTTAACCCTGAAAATGTTCACGTCCGAAACCTCAAAACCCCTGTCCAAGATGAAGACTTCAGCCTGAAAGTCCGCGTCCTTGAGGCTTCGCCCCCCATAGCACGTCAGGGTTCCGTCACACGACTTCTCGTCCAGAATCCGGTAGGCCGCGTTATAGACGGATTCCGCAAGATTTCCGCAAGACGCCCGGCCGGCGCCCCAACGCCTGCCGTCCAGACGGAAGACGACATAAACCTCGTTGCCGACGCCGCCAAAGGAGGGGTCGAAGTCCGACCGCCTTCTGCCGGCGTAAAAGTCGTCGACCGCAGCATAGGCGACTTCCAAGAGCGCCTCCTTCTCGCCCGCCGAAAAACCGGAAACATCCCTCAAAAATATTGGAGTGCGTGAAGTTTCACCCCCGTTTCCCGCGAAAATCAAGTATGCTGAAAAAACCAAGAGTAGAACAGCCAAAAAGACGGCGATATTCCGGGTTAAACCGCGGTCAAAAGAAAACACCACCCTACCGCCCGACCCAGAATCAATTGAAGCCGACGCCGCCATTGAAGAATAAAGAAACTCCGCCATTAAATATTAAATTCCCGGCAGCGGCATATAGTCTGTCTTTTGTATGCGCCCATTTCCAGCCTAAGCCGGCGTTTGAAGACGCGCTCGGGCATTCGTCTAAGCCCCGGATTAATACGGGTTGCACCACACGGCGGGGCAGGCAATTACTCGTTTCACACCATCCGAAAAACATCTTCAGGCTAAGCCATCATTATAATAGCGTCCTTCGGAATTCTCGTCTCTAATGCAGCCTGCCGGACACTCTCGCATCCACGCCTCACGCACAAAATGTTGGTGGACAGAACTTCCTCAGAGCTGGAAATCCAGTTCGCAGATTGTGCGTTTCGCCCCGCTTCGCGGGACTCAAGCGCACTGAGCTTCTGGGACCAACTCCGGAAGCCCGACATGCCGCTACCGGAAGACAATATAGAACAAGACAAGTATAAAAACAGGACAAAACCAACTATCTAAGAATCAAAAGCTATAGACTAGTTAAACCACTTTTCCAGCACACGGGCGGTGCTTTTAGACAACCAATAGTAAATTAATGAAGGAGATGAGAGAAATGGAGATTCCAACAATCGTTAAATGGGCTGGAGGAAAGAAACAACTGTTAGACCAGTTCAAGACACTCTATCCCAAAGAATTTAACGACTACTATGAGCCGTTCATTGGCGGGGGAGCAGTCTTTTTCCACCTCAAACAATTAGATGGACATAGAAAATATTTCATCTCAGACAACAACAAGGATTTAGTTGAAGTCTATCGAGCAGTAAAAGACGATATAGACCAACTAATCAAATTGCTTGAAACATACAAGAAAAACCACATGAAAAATCCAAAGGAACATTACTATAAAATCCGCGACGACTTCAACAAAACCACAAGCGGAGTTGAAAGAGCGGCAGAATTCATTTACCTAAACAAAACCTGCTTCAACGGATTATACCGCGTGAATTCAAAAGGCGGATTTAACGTACCTATCGGGAACTACAAGAACCCAGGAATAGTAAACGAAAAAAGCCTCAGAAAAGCAAGCCGACTACTCCAGGGCGTAGAAATAGAGTGTATGCCATTTGAAGAAACATTGAAACTACCGAAAAAAGGCGACTTCATCTATTTAGACCCACCGTACCACCCCTTATCAGAAACCTCTAGCTTCACAAGCTACACGAAAGAAGACTTCACAGAAAAAGACCAGGAACGACTTTTAGAATACTACAAGAAACTGGACAGAAGAGGTTGCCTGCTAATGCTAAGCAATAGTGACACAGAGTTCATAAAACAACTCTACAGAGACTACGACCTACATAAAGTCAAGGCAAAAAGAGCGATAAGCTGTAAAGGCGAAGGAAGAGGAGAAATCAAAGAACTCGTCATAACAAACTACAAAACAAAAAAACAAACAAAATTAAATTGATTTTTTCAAACCTATTCTTTCCAACGGTAGAACTTCAAAGAAATAATCACAACCAACACTTCGTACATACTCTAAGACGTCCACATACCTTTTGTCTTTAAACCAGTTATTCAGGACGTAATAATACTCGGTATTTATACCAAGTGGTGAAAACAATTTTTGATATTGTTTTTTCTTAAAATCACAAGTTTGAAGTTTCTCATCAACAGAACCCTCGGTCTTCTGAAACTTCATTTCAACAATGTAAACAGTCCTTTTATCAAAGACAAATATAGCCTCATCAGGCAACAACTTCTTAGAGATATACTGCCTCCAGTCTAAACCCTCTTCTTTCAAAAAGCTATAAAGACGGTGTTTCTGGATTGAAACCGCAATTTTTCCCCCATTAAAGAATATAGTTCTGTCCTTAACATCATAATTCTTCAAATTGGCTATCATACTCAACAAATCTTTACGTTTCTCAAAATGTAGGCCAGTTTTAGTAGAAGAACCTCCTTTGCCGCCATCAATCATAATAATGATTGATGTGTTTTGTGTAAAAAAAGCACTTATATAAAAATTCTTAAATTTTGTTTAGTTTTTAGACAAGTTATATGTTTGGATTATGGTTGTTTGCAGAATAGAAGTTGATGTTTGGGTGTGGCGTGTTTTGCAGAATAGTTGTGAACCAAATATTAGACCTTTTTTTGTACAATACTGCTTGTCGCCAAAAGCGCACGTACACCTCGAAATATTGGGGTGTGGTTATGCGAAACGTGCCTCTAACTGAGGCAGTTCCTTTTAGAGCAACAGACTACCACTATATTGTGTGACGATTAGTACTGGTGGACTGAACATCTCGCCGAAGCTTGATGCTTACATCCCCAGCCTATCAAACCAGTCTTCTGCTGGAGTCAACACTGTATCTCGTTTTCGCGGAATGTTTCAGGCTTAGATGCTTTCAGCCTTTACCATCCAGGGCTTGGCTACCCAGCGATGCCTTGTCAGACAACTGGTAGACTAGAGGCCCCGAACCCTTGTTCCTCTCGTACTAAAGGATCCTTCCACTCAGATACACGACACTTCCAGTAGATGCCGCCAAACTGTCTCGCGACGTTCTAAACCCAGCTCACGTATCCCTTTAATGGGCGAACAACCCCACCCTTGGGTGCTTCTGCACACCCAGGATGGAATGAGCCGACAGCGAAGTAGCAAGCAGCGGGGTCGATGTGTACTCTTGCCCGCTACCACTCAGTTATCCCCGGGGTAGCTTTTCCATCAGCCCGAGCCCCCATTAATGAGGACTTCGGGGTTCGCTAGACTCGACTTTCGTCTTGGAGTTTCGTGTTGTTTGAAACGCCATCAGGCCGGCTTTTGGTCTTATCCTCTACGCCGGATTTCCGTCCCGGCTGAGCCGACCATTAGATACCGTTGATACCTTTTCAACGGTGTGGCGCCCCACCCGAACAGCCCACTTGTACGTGTCCCCTCCATCTCGCGACGGAGGGTTAGATCTGTAGTCAATAAAGGATGGTGTCTCATCGTTGGCTAAATCCCGGCCGAAACCAGAATCTCAAGCGCCTCCCATCTACACTGCGCAATAGTAACCACAAATCAACCACAAGCTGCTGTAAAGCTCCACGGGGTCTTCGCGTCCCACTGGAAGTCTCTGGCTTATACACCAGAACAGTGGGTTCACCGAGCCTCTGGTCGGGACAGTGGGGAATCTCGTTAAACCATTCATGCAAGCCGCCAATTAAGCGGTAAGGTATTACGCTACCTTAAGAGGGTCATGGTTACCCCCGCTGTTTACTGGTCCTTCGTCCCGTTGAACCGGGATTTGAGATACCAGCACTGAGCAGGTATCAGCCCCTATACAAGGCCTTTCGACTTAGCAGGGACCTACGTTTTTATTAAACAGTCGGACCCCCCTAGTTATTGCAACCAGCCTCCTTCGAGACTGGCACTCCTTAAACCGAAGCTACGGAGCTATTTTGCCGAATTCCCTAACCAGAGTTCATACTCGCTACACCTGAGCCTTCTCAGCTAGGGGCACCAGTGTCAGTTCTCGGTACGATCGCCTGTTTGTAAGCCATCATCCTTTTCATGGACACTTGGGATCGCCTGAATCCTCCTGACGGAGGACTATTCACTGTTTATCCGGCTTCTCACTGTTACAGTACTCCACCGGATCGTCCAGTTTAAACACCCAGACAAGGATGCTCAAGCTACCCGAATGTGTTGGATGGATGGTATTTTGTTGCCATACAGCCAGGCGGCACAGGAATATTAACCTGTTTCCCTTTCGATTGCCCGATTTACGGTCTTCTTAGGATCGGCTAACCCTCAACTGAAAAGCATTGTTGAGGAACCCTGGCCCTTCAGGTGTCATGGATTCTCACCATGATTTGCTGCTACTACCAACAGGATTCTCACTCCCGGCAAATCCACGCCCTCTTACGAGGACACTTCTACTCTGCCAGGACGCCACTCTACTCAATCACTCTCCTTAAGAAAGTGTGTTATGGTATCGGCAATTGGCTTAGTCCCGTCCATTTTCAGAGCCCTCAATCTCAACGAGTGAGCTGTTACGCACTCCTTAGAGGATAGCTGCTTCTAAGCTAACCTTCTCGCTGTCTCAGACCAAGGACGTCTTTTGTTACACTCAGCCAATATTTAGGGGCCTTAACCATAATCAGGGTTGATTCCCTCTCGGACTGGGAGCTTACCCCCCAGCCCCGTCTCCAACCTTCTACGGCGCTATTGGGTTCTGAGTTTGACAGGGTGGTGAGGGATTTCTCCCCCGGGCCACCCGATCAGTGCTTTACCCCAATAACCGCCTCCAGTCAGACTGGCCTAAGGGCCATGTCGAGTGGAACCTGCTATCGCCGAACTCGATTGGCATTTCACTTCTATCCCCAGGTCACCCGAACAAGTTGAGCTTAGCACCGGTAGCAGACCTCCATCCCACAGTCGTGGGACTTCGTCTTGCCCAGGGTTAGATCGTCCGGCTTCAGGTCGAGCGCACGTGATTTGAGGCTAACACCTCCTCCCTCGCATCACGAGGATGCTGCGGAGTCTTGGTTTCCCTTCAGCTTACGCTTCACCACATACGTTCACTCCCTGCTCCATGTTTCTAGACGAACGATGCAACCTCCTAAGAAGCCGCATCTAGTTTTCACCATACTAGTTCAGGTTCTTTTCACCTCCTGTTAAGGATCCTTTTCAGCTTTCCCTCGCGGTACTAGTGCGCTATCGGTCTCGGTTTGTATTTAGGGTTAGCTGTTAATGCCAGCTAGTTCACGCGCAATATCCGATGCACGCTACTCACGGAATCCGTCCAGCCGTAATCCAGTCCGGGTACGGGACTATCACCCTTTATAGTGCGACATTCCAGTCGACTTCTCCTCCTGTATTGACGGCCTTGGGACGGCCGTTCTACACCACATCTCCACACTCTTTCAAGTGGGGATTCAGTTTACCCTCTCCAGCTTTCGATCTCCTCTAATAACTGGATCGCTTTTGCTTTCTCTTCCTGCAGGTACTAAGATGTTTCAATTCCCTGCGTTTACCCTCCCCCGAAGGGGATTATTCGGACATCTCTGGTTCTAGGGCTGCATGCGCCTCGCCAGAGCTTTTCACAGCTTGCCATGTCCTTCATCGGCATTCCGAGCCAAGCCATCCATAGTATGGTTTACATTGTAATAGCAGTAGTTGCTGCATACCACACCACCAAAAGATTTTTGGTTGGTGCGTACGCTTTTATAGCGAGCAGTTTATACAAAAAAATTTTACTCGGTATAAAAATTGGTCATGTTCTTCTGCAAACACGCCTCACCCAAACGGAATTAGCCGAAAAATGTTTTTCGGAATCCTCAAGACCATGACTTGGCCTTGCGGGATCTTTGGCTTCCACACCGGGAGTTTCCCAGTGCTTCAATATTTTTTTCACAAAATGATTTTTTGTGAGAGTGAATTTTTTTTGGGAGTGGACTTGTCGGGATTTGAACCCGAGGCCTTCCGCTTGCAAAGCGGACGATCTACCGGACTGATCTACAAGCCCATAGGTCGATTTCCATCCCCAAACCAGTCCCCCAAAAAAATGTTTATTGTACGACTGAAGAACACTATCACTCAAAAACCCTGAATTTCTTTCCCATGAAATAATCCCTTAAGCCCCCGAAGACGCGGGAGTTAAAAAAAAGGTGTGCTAGAAAAAACACTATAAATTTTTTTTAGAAGCATAATACCTTTGATTATGCTTGGAGGTGATCCAGCCGCAGATTCCCCTACGGCTACCTTGTTACGACTTCACCCCCCTTGCAGACCCCAGATTCGACAGCCCCAGCTAGAGGTTGCCTCACCTAGAGTTCACTCGGTTGGTGTGACGGGCGGTGTGTGCAAGGAGCAGGGACATATTCACCGCTTTATGGTGAAAAGCGATTACTAGGGATTTCATTTTCACGAGGGTGAGTTGCAACCCTCGATCCAGACTAAGACACAGTTTAGAGATTAGCTTCCCCTTTCGGGGTGGCAACCCATTGTCTGTGCCATTGTATGCCGCGTGTAGCCCAGGAGATTCGGAGCATACAGACCTACCGTCGACCGCGCCTTCCTCTGACTCATCGCCAGCGGTCCCCATATAGTGCTCCGACTCCGTAGAATCAGTTGGCAAATATGGGCACGGGTCTCGCTCGTTAACGGACTTAACCGTACGCCTCACGGTACGAGCTGACGACGGCCATGCACTACCTCTCGGCTCCTCCGGCAAGACCTTCAGCCTGACCTTCATGGTGCCGTCGCCCCTGGTAAGTTTTCCGGGGTTGTATCCAATTAAACCGCAGCATCCACCCCTTGTGGTGCTCCCCCGCCAATTCCTTTAAGTTTCAGCCTTGCGACCATACTCCCCAGGCGGCGGACTTGACAGTTTCCCTACAGCACTGCCGTAGCTCGAGGCTTCGGCAATACTAAGTCCGCATCGTTTACGGCTAGGACTACCCGGGTATCTAATCCGGTTTGCTCCCCTAGCTTTCGTCCCTCATCGTCAGGCCCGTTCTAGGATGGCGCCTTCGCCACAGGTGGTCTTCCATGGATTATACCATTTCACCGGTACCCATGGAATACCCCATCCCCCTTCCGGCCTCAAGCCTTGTAGTATCTTCTGCTATTCCTACAGTTAAGCTGCAGGATTTCACAGAAGACTTGCAAAACCGACTACGGACGCTTTAAGCCCAATAAACGTGGCCACCACTTGAGCTGCTGGTGTTACCGCGGAGGCTGGCACCAGTCTTACCCAGCCCTTATTCCTGAAGCTTTTTGCACTTCAGAAAAGCCAGGGTTTTGCCCTGGCACTTGGGGTTCCCTCGTCACGCTTTCGCGCATTGCGAAGATTTCGCGACTGCTGCGTCCCGTAGGACCTGGATCTTTGTCTCAGTATCCATCTCCCGGCCCCATCTCTCAATGCCGGTACGGATCAAAGGCATGGTGGGCCATTACCCCGCCATCAACCTAATCCGCCGCAGACCCATCTTAAGGCGAATGCAAGCGGCAATAGCTTGCAACATTTGGGCGGCAGTCATTCCAGAGCTTGCCGTCTATAGAGTATTGTCCTCAGTTTCCCGAGGTTATCCTCTTCCTTAAGGCAGGTTGTCCACGTGTTACTGAGCTGTGCGCCTCCCATCCTTGCCGGATGGGATGGACATGCATGTCTTAGTCAAACCCCAATAGCAGTAGCCTCGAGCAGGATCAACTCGAGTTTACTTTATGGTCACATGGAAAAAGAAACTTTTTCCAAATTAGCGTTCTTTTTAGCACACTATAAATTTTTTTTATTCCGTATCGCGTTCCGGGTTTAGCCAGAATCACTTCACGGTTTAAAAAAAATTCAAGGTTTGGTGTATATTTTTCTTCAATCGTACTGTTCGAATGCTTGTTTCATGCGAAAAGCATCCACATTATCATCCGACGCCCGATGCCACATAGAGCATGAACCCTAAACTCTTTGCTGTCAGCCTAGAATCTTTCTATGCGAGGCGTTTTCCGAACTCGGTCGGCATTAACCCCAACCAGCCCCCCACGCTTTGCACACTTGGGGACCTCGGGGTACTGCTTCTTCCCGAATGGAATCAAAACAAACGCGTCCTGTAAAAACGCGCGGATATATAATATACAAGTAGTCTTTAAAAATGCTTTTCAGCGGGTTACCGTGCTTCCCTGCTTTTTTATATTCCCTGAATTCCCTAATAATTCCCTTTAACCAGTGTAAGACATGCACATGGCCGCGATGGGGTAGCCATGGCAACCCTTTCCACTCGCATTGCTCGTGCAATGCGTTGGCGGAAAAGAGTTATCATGGAATCCTAAAGCGGGAAAAACACAATGGCCGCGATGGGGTAGCCTGGTTATCCTCCTGGACTGTGGATCCGGTGACGTGAGTTCAAATCTCGCTCGCGGCCCATTATTGTTTTTTTATTCCAGTGGTTTTACGAGTCGGATTCGTTCTCCAGACTCGTGTTGTTGGCAGTATGTTTCTTGGAATCCCGCGTTTTGGAATAAGTTAAGCGCTATTTCATTGTGTTCGTCTACGTCGGCTTCCATGAACTTGAATCCTTCTTTTCTCGCCTGTTTTTCAGCATGTTGTAGCAGTATCGTCCCGTATCCCCGGCCCTGGAATTGCGGTTCTGTGATTAAAGACATGATGTACATAGTTTTTCCGAGTCCGTTGTCTGTTTCATGGTATTTGAAGTAGGAGATTTCCGTTCCCGTCTTTTTTTCTACGAGCGAGCCTTTCCCGTCCTCGTCAAGGTATTTGAAGTTGGTTTTTGGCTTTTGAACCCGGTCTTTTTCGGAGAGTTCCCCGAATTTTTTGACGGCCTGACCGTCCGTTAGTTTTCCCAAAAGCCATTCGTCGGTTATCCTGTCTGCGGGAGTCTTTTCTGATTCGGGAAGCCTTATTTTATTGGAATCTCTTTTTGTCAGGCGCGGATTTTGCTTTGACATTTTCTCATTCTCCGATTACTTTTTTCTGGGTTATCATTGTTCCGGTTCCCGTGACCGTCAGTATTTCTTCTAGGAGGGCGTGGTATCCTGCTTTTATTATGTGTGTGCGTTCGACGCCGTTTTCGAGGGCGTGTATGCAGGCTTTTAGTTTCGGCGTCATCCCGCCGGTTATCACGTCAGTGTCGAGGAGTTTTTTTGTTTCAGGGACTGTCAGTCGTTTTATGAGTTTGCCGTTTTTGTCGAGGACGCCGTCGACCGCCGTCATGAGGATGAGTTTGCTTGCGTTGAGTGATACTGCAAGCTCTGACGCTGAGGTGTCGGCGTTGATATTCAGACTTTCGCCGTCTGCCCCGATTCCTATTGGCGAGATTATGGGGATGTAGTTGTTTTGTATTTGGGCTTGGACTATCGCCGGATTCACCTTCGTGATTTCCCCGACAAGGCCCAAATCAACCTTCTGCTTTTTCTTCTTGGCTTCGAAGAGGTGTCCGCTTTTGCCGGAAAGCCCTACCGGGTCGCCCCCGAGTTTGGAGATTGTTGACACCAGTTGGGTGTTGTTTTTTCCCGTCAAAACCATCTCTACTATGTCCATGGTCTCCTTGTCTGTGACCCGCAGTCCCTCAACGAACTTTGGTTTTTTCCCGAATTTTTCCATGGCGTTGGTGATGTCTGCCCCGCCTCCGTGGACGACGGCGGTCTTGATGCCCACCATGTTTAGGAATATCAGGTCTTGTGCGACGGATTTCACGACTTTCTCGTCTACTAGGACTTCGCCCCCGAGTTTGACGATGAAAACCTTGTTTCGGAATTGTTTGATGTAGTTTAGGGCGTCTATCAGTATCTCAGACCGTAATTCTTCCATCGCGTCTCCCGTATATTGTATATTTCTAGTTATTTAGTGGAGGCCGGATTTATAAAGTGGAACCGTGATAGAATAAAACCCGAAGATGTACATCATTTTAGTTGGAGGCGGTGGGATAGGCAAGGCTTTGGCGAATCATCTTGCAAGCGAGGGCCATGAAATGGTTATCGTTGAAAAGGACGCTGACCGCGCCAAATACCTTGCGGAATCACTCGACTGCATTATAATACACGGGGACGGGAGCGTTACCGACGTCTTGAAGGACGCTGGAATCGAGAAGGCGGACGCTGTTGTCGCACTGACGCCAGACGACAACATCAACCTGACGGTCTGCCAGATAGTCAAGAAATTCGGGGTCGAAAAGATTGTCGCCCGCGTGAACGAGCCGAGCAAAAAAGACTTGTATATCGACTTGGAGATTACCGCCTCAATCAGCCTGGTCGCAGCGGCCGTATCACACTTCAAAAACACTATAACCCAGGAGTCGGGGCGGAGCATGCTCTCGATTGCCGGCGGAAACGCGGAAGTATTGGAAGTCAAGGTGACCAACGAGGCCGCCGACAAGAAGAAGATAAAGGACATCGGACTCCCAAACGACTCGCTTATAGCCGTCGTCTACCGTAACGGGGAGGCCATGATAGCCAGACCAGACACAATCCTCAAAAAAGGCGACGTCGTCACGCTAATCACAAAAGCGAATAGCATCCAGGACGCGATAGAAATACTGAAGTAAGACTATTTTCTCAAATGAACTTGAAGTAGTCTAATACCATGAGGCTTAGTATGCCGGGTATTCCGAGTATTCCAGTGATTAGTATCGTGATGAGTGTTACCGGAATCGTGAAGTAATAGTAGTTCAGGACCAAGAGTGCGGCAAGCCCGAAAAGACTGTTTAAGACCAGTATTGTAAGCCTTTTCACCAAAGGCTTGATGACTTTCAAGATTATGTAGAAGAGGATGCCCCACAGTAGGAGGCCGAGCAAGACCGCGACAATAATCTCCAACTCCATGACTCAGTATAATATTTTGAATAAACGCCTTTAAAACCAAGAATACGTATAATAAAAAAAAAACATTCAAAAAAAAACAAAACAAAAACCACTAAGGGTCCGTGGGGTAGCCGTGGCAACGGCTCGCTCCGCAAAGCACGTTCCGTACTTGCGCACGAACACGAGTGTTCGTTGCGTTGACACACACGGCGTCCCCTTTGGGGACACCATAAAAAGATGAAGCCCGAAAAAGGCGGATAAACAAAAAAAACCCTACGGGTCCGTGGGGTAGCTTGGTATCCTTCTAGCTTTGGGAGCTAGTGACCTGAGTTCGAATCTCAGCGGACCCATTAAACCGAACCTCGGTTTACGCGGAAGCGAATAGCGGGATTTCCGCTTCGCTCCAACCCCGCATGCACTATCAACAATATTTAGTTGTATTTCGATACTGTTTGCAGTAATTTAAAAGAATCTTTAGTTCTCCCCTAATGAATGAAATAGTTAGCAAAATAAAAAAT
>OMKS01001652.1_pt1 | contig 19684 bp, 14 predicted proteins | sample 1674721 | NCBI WGS metagenome assembly OMKS01 (sample SAMN06264996, study PRJEB25208) | sediment metagenome | isolation source: hot spring sediment | place: USA: California | collected 2014-09-02
TTGCCGGATCGTGTTTTCCCAGTTGTCAGCCTTGCCATTGGCTACGCGCATGAATGGGAAGACCAATTCCCGCCCCGCCCGCGTTACCCCATCGAATTCACCTGTTTTGAGGATTCTTATCCGGAAATGAGCGATGATCAAATCGAACGCTCTATGCAGCAGATGGATGAAGGTTATCTTGCCCAGGACTACTACCGCAAAATGGATGCGATGATACCGGTGCGAGGCGTGCGTGAGGAGAATTGCACCTATGACGATTACTCCTGGTGTGAACATATCAGCCGCAAATGCGCTCTCTACACAGACATGAATCTGTTAAATGCTTACCAGGCAGTTGGTTTCCGCCTGCCACCTTCCTCTATATAACTGGGGATGCCTGCCCTTTTCAACACCCTGTCTTGACAGCCAGAACCCAATTTGATACCATCACCTTGCTTGCGTGAGCGCTCACGTAAGCAAGGTGAATGATGCAAGAGAAGAAAATAACCATAGATGATGTTGCAACGGCGGCGGGTGTCTCCCGCCAGACGGTTTCACGCGCCATTAATGACCTTGACGGCATCAGCAGTGCCACCCGCCAGCGCATTCTATCCATCGCCGCCGAATTAGGCTACCAACCATCTCGGCTGGCGCGTGGTCTGGCAAGCGCCAGCCAGCAGACACGCACATTGGGCGTGGTGCTGCCCAGTGTGGATAACGAATTCTACGCCACCGTCCTGCGCGGTATAGAAGCCAAAGCCAGCCTGTATGGATATCAATTGCTGTTGTGCTCTACGGATGAAGACCCCTCCATCGAACATGCCAAAATTCACTCGCTTTTCAGCGCCTGGATCGACGGCTTGATCCTGCTTTCTTCCCGCATGACCGATGAGCAGCTAACTGACATCTGCACGCGCACACGTCCGGTGGTGTTGATCAACCGGGCATTCACCCACCCTAACGCTGGCAACGTGGTGATTAATGATGTCAGTGCTACTTACACAGCCGTGATGCACCTCATCAATCAAGGTCACAAAAAAATTGCTTTCATACTGGGCCTACCTTTTGCCCGCTCCAGCCAATTGCGCCAGCGTGGCTATCAAACCGCTTTGAAAGACAATGATATTCCCCTGGTTCCCGCCTACCAGCGGCACACAGACACCCATATTGAGAGCGGTTATACGACGGCAAAAAAGTTGTTGTACGACCATCCAGAAATCACCGCCCTGTTGGTGTATAACGATGTGCGTGCCGCCGGAGTGTTGCGCGCCTGTAAAGAATTGGAAATATCTGTGCCGGAGCAGCTCAGCATCATCAGCCATGACAATATCGCCCTCAGTTCGCTGCTCATTCCTTCCTTAACCACCGTTGATATCCCCAAACAATCCCTGGGCGAAGCCGCCATCGACATGATGTTAAGCATGATGGAAAATCCAACAATCACCCCTGAAACCCGCTCTTTCACCCCAAAACTGATCATACGTGAATCCTGCCCATAATTTTTTTCATGGAGAACCCTATGCCCTACCAATTGAACCCGGACCGTTACTTCTCTGTCAATCCTGACCAGCGCAACCTGGCGCGCCAACTCTACGAACTGCTCAAAGACCTGCCCATCATCAGCCCGCATGGCCATGTCGATCCTGCTTTGTTTAGCCGTCCAGATGCCACTTTTGGCACCCCCACAGATCTCTTCATCATTCCTGACCATTATGTCTTCCGCATGTTGTATTCCCAGGGAATCCCGCTGGAATCACTCGGCATCCCACGAATCGATGGCGGATCTGTTGAGCAAGACCACCGTAAAATCTGGCAGATCTTTGCCGACAACTACCACCTTTTCCGCGGTACCCCCTCTGGTGGCTGGATCGACCATGCGTTGCATGCAAATCTTGGCGTTCCGGAACGCTTAACTGGCGAGAATGCACAGTCCATCTACGACCACATCCAGGATCGTTTGAGCAGTGCTGAGTTTCAACCCCAAAAATTGTTGTCCGGGTTGAATATTGAAGTCCTTTGCACCACAGACGCGGCCGCTGATACCCTCACTGACTTGCAAAGCATGCGCAGCCAGGGTTTTGGAAACAACATCTATCCTACCTTCCGGCCAGATGCCCTCGTCAATATCTGCGCGCCGGATTGGCTGCCGCAGGTAGAACTGCTCTCACAGGTCTCAGGCATTAACGTAACCAATTTTAGGGCTTTTATCCAGGCCTTGCTGCAGCGCAGAGAATTTTTCAAACAAATGGGCGCCCACGCCACCGATCACGGCGTACTGACCGCCTACACCAACCCACTCTCTGAAGCCGAAGCAGGCACCATCTTCCGCCATGCTCTGGCAGGCAAAGCCACCCCGCAGGAAGAAGCCGCCTTCAACGGTCACATGTTGATGGAAATGGCACGTATGTCAATCGAAGACGGCCTGGTGATGCAAATCCATGTAGGTGCTTTCCGCAATCACAATCCTCTTATTTTTCACACCTTCGGTCGTGACAAAGGCGCCGACATTCCCATTGCCAGCGAATTCACCCAAAATCTGAAACCGCTGCTGGATCAGTATGGCACTGACCCGCGCCTTAATATCATTCTCTTCACCGTGGATGAGGATGCGTATTCGCGCGAACTCGCCACCCTGGCAGGGGTATATCCCTCCCTCAAAGTCGGACCGCCCTGGTGGTTCCACGACAGCCCCAACGGTATGCGCCGTTACTTTGACCAGATCCTCGAAACCGCTGGCATCTATAACACCGCCGGGTTCAACGACGATACGCGTGCATTTCTCTCGATCCCTGCGCGCCACGATGTCTGGCGCCGGGTTAGCTGTGACTGGCTGGCGGGCATGGTCCTGCAAGGCCGTATTGATGAAGAGGACGCTCCAGAGATCGCCACCGACTTTGCCTGCGGACTTGCCAAATGCGCCTATCATTTTGAATGAGGTAATCGATGAACCTGACTATCTACGAAAATTCTGTACATGAAAAAAATGGTATCCGCTATTACCTTGCCCGCAATCAAACCGGGCAAAAGGTATTTGTGGTGGAAGGCAAAGACACCACCCGCTGGCAGGGCGACTGGCACGGAGATCTATTGGTCGGGCCGCTCAGCGATGTGAACGCCAACCACTTGCGCAAAAAATTCTCCTGGCTGCGCCCAACCACGCTTGGATTGCAAACCTCCGCCGGTACCGGCGACCGTCTCGGCTGTGCCACCCCCGGCCACATTGCCGCCTTCAACCAGGTAGGTGGGAATATCGCCCCCATCTTCGCCCAACAATCGATGCGTGAAAATGCCCGCACACTGCGCCCGCCCCGCAAAGTGATGGATGATGCCTTGTGGGGCATCTTTCAGGCGGGTTGGAACAAACCCTGGGCGGCAGATGCTGACCACCTGAAAACATTGGAGGATGTCATCAAGTGCGGCAAGTCCGGTTATACCTTCTTCACCGTCGATCCATTCGACTATGTCGACAATGAAGCCCACACCGCTTCCATCGTTATGCTCGAAATGAAAACCCAATCTTTGCCATGGGACGCGCTCGAAACCTCTCTCGATGATGTCACCAAACGCTATCTCAACAAAACTATCCTACTGGGGGACCTCGAAATCTATTTCAATCGGCTTGATTTGCTGCGCGCGCTGTGCAAATACGGCGCTGCCATCGCACATGCCAGAAGAATGTACGACCAGGCATGCGCCTGCATCAAAGAACAACCCTGGGAGATGGAAATCTCCGTAGATGAAACCGCAACCCCCACCTCACCCCTCGAACATTACTTCATCGTAAGTGAATTGAACCGGCTGGGCGTGGAATTCGTCAGTCTGGCACCCCGCTTCGTGGGTCGCTTCGAAAAAGGCGTTGATTACATCGGTGATCTTGCGGTGTTCGAACAGGAACTGCAAAAACACGCCGCCGTACAGAAACACTTCGGCACCTATAAACTCTCCATACACTCCGGCTCCGATAAATTCTCCCTCTACCCGCTGTTTGCCCGTCACACCGAAGGCAAGGTTCATCTCAAAACCGCCGGTACCAGCTATCTGGAAGCCCTGCGCGTGATGGCAATCCATGCGCCGGATTTCTTCCGCGATATCAGCCAGTTTTCCATTGATCGTTATTTGGTAGAACGCGCCAGTTATCATGTCAGTGCAGAATTGACCAATGTTCCAGCTCTTAAAACACTATCAGATGAACAACTACCAGCGTTGTTAGACCAGTTCGACTTGCGTCAGGTGCTGCACGTCAGCTTTGGGTCAGTTCTGGCGCAATTCGGCGGGGAATTGTTGAACCACCTCGATCAACGTGAAGCAGAATACCACGAAGTCTTGCGGACACATTTCGTCAAACACCTGCAACCATTCGCTCGCTAAGGAGAACCATCATGGAAAATGTATACACGCAATTTGATATCAAAAACCAGGTAATCGCCATCACCGGCGGATCCGGCGTGCTGGGCAGTGTTATCGCCAGCGCCCTGGCAAACGCCGGCGCCAAAGTAGTTATCATGGCGCGCAACCTTGCACGCTCCCAGCAGGTAGCAGACCAGATCATGGCTGACGGCGGAGAAGCCATGGCGCTTGCCTGCGATGTGCTTGACAAAGACTCTGTCGAAACCGCCGCAAACGCCATCCTTGAACGCTGGCAGCGCGTGGACGCCCTCATCAACGGCGCGGGCGGCAACCGCAAAGACGCCACCACCAACGCGGATCTGTCATTCTTTGACCTGCCGCAATCAGCTTTAGAAGATGTCTTTGACCTGAACATCATCGGCTCGATCCTGCCAGCCCAAATTTTCGGCAAATGCATGGCGCAGCAAAAAAGCGGTGTGATCATCAATATTTCTTCCATGGCTGCCTTCACTCCCCTCACCCGCATCCCCGCTTACTCCGCCGCCAAAGCCGGCATCAACAACTTCACCCAATGGCTGGCCGTGCACATGGCACAGGAGTATTCACCACACATCCGCGTGAACGCCATCGCCCCCGGCTTCTTCCTCACCGAACAGAACCGCTTTCTATTGACCGAAGAAGAAAGCGGTGCATTGACACCCCGCGGCTGTTCCATCATCGACCACACCCCCATGGCGCGCTTCGGCAATCCTGAGGAACTGGTCGGGGCAGTGATGTGGCTGCTTTCGCCGGCCTCACGTTTCGTCACCGGCATTGTTGTGCCCATTGACGGCGGTTTCAGCGCCTTCAGCGGGGTCTGACACAATGATTTTCCTCCCTTGATAGAACCGCTCACTTGATTTATAATGCGTCTTATAATCGGGAGCGTGGCTCAGTTGGTTAGAGCGCACGGTTCACATCCGTGAGGTCCTGGGTTCGAGTCCCAGCGTTCCCATCACCGCAGGTCTGCAACGACCTGCGGTGTTTTCGTTAATTGCTATACATCCAATAGCGATTCTCTTTTTTGGTGCTACACTAAAAGCAACACACACTCGTTCACATCTTTACGCCAGGAGGAAAATAACTGATGGCAACTGTTCCAACCCTTGAAGGGATCACTTCAAAGATGGTCGCTACTGACCGCATCAACACCCACGTCTTGTTCAGCGGACCCGAAGATGGCATCCCCATTGTGTTTGTGCATGGCAACTTCTCTGCCGCCACCTATTGGGAAGAAACCATGCTGATGATGCCCAAAACCTATCGCTGTATCGCCCCCGACCTGCGTGGTTACGGAGACACCGAAGACCTGCTGATCGATGCCACCCGCGGCGCTCGGGACTGGTCCGATGATCTCAAAGCCCTGTCTGATACGCTCGGTGACAAGCCAGCGCACCTTATCGGCTGGTCGTTGGGATCTGCCGTCTTGATGCAATTCGCGATGGATTATCCAGCTTTGGTTCGCACCCTTACTTTCCTCAGCCCGGTAAGCCCCTTCGGCTTCGGGGGTACCAAAGGCGAAGATGGGCAGCCATGTTTTGCTGATTGCGCCGGCTCAGGCGGTGGCGTGGTCAATCCTGAGTTCGTACAACTCATCAAAGACGGCGACCGCAGCGCTGAGAGTCCTAACTCGCCACGCAACGTGATCGCTGCTTTCTACTACAAACCGCCCTTCCAACCTGACCGCGAAGAAGAATTTCTCACGGCTGCTTTGCTTGAAAAAACGGGCGATCAGAAATACCCCGGCGACATGGTACCTTCGGAGAATTGGCCCAATGTGGCACCCGGTAACTGGGGCCCCATTAATGCCACTTCACCCAAACATTTCGATGCCAGCGGAATCGCTGAGATGCACCCGCAATTCCCCATTCTATGGATTCGCGGCGATGCCGACCAGATCGTCTCCGACAACTCGATGTTTGACCTGGGTGCGCTTGGTAAACTCGGTTTTGTGCCGGGTTGGCCCGGCGACGAGGTATACCCTCCCCAGCCGATGGTGAGCCAGATGCGATATGTTCTGGAGCGCTACAAAGACAATGGCGGCAGTTACAAAGAATATGTCATTGCCGACGCCGGGCACGGCTGTCACATTGAAAAACCCGAAGAATTTCTCAAGGTGTTCCTTGACCATATCGGTTGAAAAGGCTCAAACATATGATAGAAAAATGGGGCCCCCTCGAAATGGAGGGAGCCCCTTTTAGTTATTGACCGAGATCAGTCGTCAGGCTGTTTTTCGGGCTTTTACCTGCCGTGCAATCAATTTGCGGATTTCATCAGCGATAAAGACTGAACTGGATACCAGGAAAATGGAGCCCCAATCCTCCAGTCTGAGCGGGGCTGTTCCCAATGCTCTCTGCATAAATGGCACATACACCGCCGCAATTTGAAACAGTATCGAAGCGACAATCGCTATGAACAGATAGGGATTCTTGAAGAAACCCAATTGAAACACAGATTTATCGCGTGAACGGCAGTTAAAGGAGTTAAACACCTGGAACATCGCCAGCGTGGTGAACACTTTGGTCTGGGTGTAGGCCAGGTTGCCGTTCTGGCGGCTGTTATACGCCATCAGCAATGTGCCTGCCGCCATGAAAAAAGCCACAAAGACAATGTTTATAATAATTTCTTTATTGATAATCCGTGCATCCGGCTCGCGCGGCGGTTCTGCCATCACGTCTTTTTCTTTGGGTTCCATCGCCAGGGTGATGTCCAGAATACCATCGGTCACCAGGTTGACAAACAGTATCTGCACCGGTGAGATGATCAAATCAGGGGCAAATAAGACCAGCGATGACAACAAAGTCAGGTCTTCACCGATGTTGGTCGCCAGCAGAAATTTGACCACCTTGCGCACATTCATGAACATCACACGGCCTTCTTCAACAGCAGCCACTATGCTGGCAAAGTTATCATCAGCCAGCACCATCTCAGCTACCTCTTTGGTCACATCTGTTCCCGTAATGCCCATGGCAATGCCGATTTGGGCGGCTTGCAGCGCCGGCGCGTCGTTGACCCCATCACCGGTCATGGCAACCACATGTCCCAATCGCTGCAAGGATTCCACGATGCGATGTTTATGCTCTGGCGCAACGCGGGCAAACACAGTGGCTTTTTCCAGCGCTTCATCCAATTCATCATTGCTCATGTCATCCACTTCATGCCCGGTGAAAACGAGATCGCCTTCGCGCAAGATGCCAACCTCCGTGGCAATGGCCTTGCCAGTGATCTTGTGATCACCCGTCGCCATTATCACCCGCACGCCAGCATCCTGGCAAAGCTTCACCGCTCCCGGTACTTCTGCTCGCGGCGGATCCATCATACCAGCCAGACCAACGAAGATTAATTCGGCTTCGTGCTCATATTCCAACGATTCTTTAAAGTCATCAATCTCTTCAGGCTTTATGATCTGGTAGGCCAGCCCCAATACCCGTAGGGCTTCTTCCGCCATGCGGTGATTGTGTTCGTCGATCAATGCTCGGTCATCATCGGACAATGCCCGCACCTCGCCATTGTCCTGGATCTGCGGGCAGCGCTTCAAGATCGTCTCTGGCGCGCCTTTTACAAAAACGAAGATCCTGCCATCCTCAGCCCTATGGAAGGTAGCCATAAAACGCGTTTTCGATGAAAATGGCAGTTCATCCACCCGATGGTACTCTTTTTCCAAATACTCCTTGTGGTGGCCGGTTTTGGCGGCAGCCACAATTAACGCGCCTTCGGTCGGGTCACCGAAAATCTCCCACCGATTGTCATCATTTTTCTTATTCTTTACAAGCCTTGAGTCATTGCACAACGCACCAATGTGTAGTGCCAGATCCAAATCGGGATGGTCTGTCGGATCAATCTGTTCATCATCCAGCAAAAACTTCCCTTCCGGATCGAATCCAGAGCCGGTGAGATGAACCACCTTACCACCGGTCAGAATTTGCTGAACAGTCATCTGGTTGGTGGTAAGTGTACCGGTCTTGTCTGTGCAAATCACACTGGCAGCACCGAGTGTATCAACAGCGGGCAGACGGCGGATAATGGCATTTCTCTTTGCCATGCGATTCACACCAATTGCCAGGGCTATACTCATCACCGCAGGCAGCCCTTCCGGGATGGAAGAAACCGCTGAAGCCAGCGCGAACAAAAAGATTTCTTGCAGATCAAGCTGCATGATCAAACCCAAAACCATGGTCGCCGCAGCAATGCTAAGCGCTAACAAGCCAAGAATTTTTCCAAGTTTTGCGGTTTGCTGCTGCAGCGGAGAGATGACCTTTTCTGTTTCTTGAATTAAAGTGGCGATTTTGCCCATCTGGGTCTCTTTGCCCGTGGCATACACCACCGCCCGGCCGCGGCCATTGGTGATGATCGTGCCACCGAACACCAGGTTGGTTCGTTCTGCCACATCCAGATTGCCCGACAATGGTTCAACTGTCTTGCGTACGCTGAGGCTCTCGCCAGTCAACATGGCTTCCTCAACCTCAAGATTTGCCACCTCAATCAGGCGCGCATCCGCCGGGACCTTGGTTCCCGCCGTTAACAGTATGACATCACCCGGCACAATTTCGACAGTAGGCACGGTCATCTCGATGTATTCAGTCTCCCCAGCCGGTTGGCGGATCACATCTGCCTCCGGAGCGGCTTCGGCTTTCAATTTCTCTAAAGCAGCCTCAGCTTTGGATTCCTGGAAATAACCAATCAGAGAATTTACCACAATGACGATGCCGATCACGACCGCATCAGCATTTTTCCCGGCGATCAATGAGATGATACCAGCCACGATCAGTACGATCACCAATGGATTATTAAGCTGCGCAATCAGGATTTTAAATTTACTGACCTTCTCGCCGCTTTCGATCTCATTCAGGCCATATTTTTCAAGGCGTTCCTCAGCTTCTGCTTCGCTGATGCCGTCGTAGTGAGAGTCAAGCTCCTCATACGTTTCATCAATACCTAAGCTGTGCCAAAATTTTTCGTCGCTCATATTCCCTCACTGTAGTTTTTAGAAATTCCTTTTTCCCCCTGTAGAATTCTACCATGCCCAAAATCAGCGATATCAACGCTTATATAATTATAATATTTTCACTAAAGTAACAGAAAAGATCAGAGTGAGAAACTTGCGAAATCTTACTGCCTGGTCTCGCTACGCAAATCCAGCCAGGCGCATTCCTCTGCTGTCAATGAAATGTCAAACGCTTTGAGATTGTCTTCCATTTCTTTCTCATTGTAGGATGCCACCAATGGATACACATCCAACGCTGAATGCAGACTATATGCAATAGCGATTTGGGGGACAGTCGCACCCTTCTCCTGCGCTAAAACCTCTACCCGCGCCAGCCGTTCATAGTTGACCGGATGGCCATAGGCATGGATCGCCACTGCCTCCAGAATTTCTTCAGCCTTCTGTTGTTCATCAGAACGAAACCGTCCGGAGAAAAAGCCGCGTGCCAAACTCGAATAAGCGAACACCGGCATATCATGCTTCAGATACCATTGGCGCGCTTCTTCTTCCTGCGGCCCCGCCAGCGTGACACAGCCCGGCCCCCACGGGTTCAGTACCTGTTCTGCCAGCCCGAAGTTAGGGCTGCTGACCGTCATCGGAACCAGTCCGTGTTTGTCTGCATAAGCATTGGCCTCTGCCAGACGGGTGTGATGCCAGTTGGATCCGCCAAAACCGCGAATACGCCCTGCTGCATAATGTTCATTTAGTGTCTCAACGATGGGCCCCACCGGCATGTCTGGATTGTCACGGTGTAATACGTACAGATCAATGTAATCTGATTTTAAACGTGCCAGCGAATCCATCAGGTCAGCTGTCAGGTCATAGGGTGTCACGCGTTTGCGGTCCTGGTTGTGATGGCAGCCTTTAGATAGGATGACTACCTGCTCGCGGTTACCGTGCTTTTGCATCCATTCACCCATCACCCGTTCGCTTTGTCCGCCGCCATAAACGTGCGCGCAATCAAAGGTCGTTACACCATGCGCAAAGACCATATCCAATAATGCGATCCCTTCCTCCATCCTGTCGGTGGAAAGCATCATCGTTCCCTGCACGATGCGCGATACCTGTTTGTCAATTCCTTTGATATTTCCATATTGCATTGTCATTGTTATCTTCCTCTTATTCCATGGGGTATTTCAAACCGATCAAAACACGCACTGCATCCATGGTACGCATGATATCGATGGTCTCGTCCAAAGGCATTTCTTCGCTCTCCAGTCTGCCATTACGCACACACTGCATCACTTCCGCCGCCTCAAAATGGTAACCACTCTCACCTGTTGCCTTCTCCGTTGTCCCATCAGCCTTGACCAGTGTGGCTTCAGTAGCATGCCAGAAATCCGGCACCGTAATGCTCCCTTCGGTACCCGAGATTCTTACTCGCTGCTCGGTGGTAACCCTGATGGCGCTGGTCAATTGCGCCTGCGCACCATCTGCATAAGTGAACAGTTCTGCATTTTGTTCGTCCACCCCGGTTTCACCAAGGGTAGCATCTGCCTGAATCCTCTCCGGTTGGCTGCCGAAGACCATGGAAGCATAACTGAGGGTGTAAATGCCCACATCCAGTAAAGCCCCGCCGCCCAACGCAGGATCAAACAGCCTGCTCTCAGGGTTGAATCCTGCCCGAAAACCGAAATCACAAACCAAAGACAAAGGCTCACCGATCATTCCCTCCGCCAGCCATTCGCGAACCTTCATCTGTACTGGCAGGAAGCGCGTCCACATTGCCTCCATCAGAAAGACCTTGTGTTCACGCGCCCGTTGCACCATTTCTATGCTGTCAGCTGAATTGATCGCAAACGGTTTTTCACACAGCACCGGTTTGCCGGCAGCAAGGCAGGCAAGGGTATTCTCCTTATGGAAGGGATGCGGGGTGGCGATGTAAATAGCATCCACCTCAGGATCTGCCATTAATCCCTCATAACTGTCATAATTCTTGGCAGTATTGAATCGATTACCAAACCGTTGCGCTGATTCCATGCTCCGCGAACCCACGGCATAACAAACAGCATCTGGCAAACGCCCAAGGTCAGTCGCAAACTTACTCGCAATCGACCCTGTGCCCAAAATACCCCAATGAAATGTCTTTCTCATAATTTCCTTTAATTCCTTTTCTATAAACTAAGTTATTTTCCCAACAAAAAAGTCAACGGTACCTCAATGCGCGCCTGCCAACATTCTTCATGGTGCCGATCACCCTTATATACCCTGGTCAGCCAACCCACCTCTGGTTGATAGCCTTTGTTCAGCATAACCGCATCTACCTTCTTCTGCCAGCGTCCATAACTCTTATCCAGGTCAACAGTGCCATGGTCAAAGTAAATCCGGTGGTCTTCCGGCGAAGGCAGGTGATCTTGTAAATAGGGTAAGATCACCCATTTAACTGCGGGCCAATGGGGCGAAACACAACCTGCCCCGCCAAATACCTGCGGATGCTCGCAGATTGCATAGAGCGAAATCAACCCACCCATGCTGGAACCCATGATAAAGGTATTGTGAAGATCGGGTTTGGTGCGATAGTTTCCATCAATCATCGGTTTCAGGCTTTCCACTATGAACCGCAAATACTGGTCGGCACTGAACTTGACATCCCCCATTCCTTTCCTGCGTTCCATGCGTTTGACGATCCGTTCGCCTTTCGGTGTATGAAAGGGTCTGGTTGGCTGATAATCACCAAACCGGTTTTCTGTGTTCCAGATACCAACCACGATCGCCGGTTCGATTCTGCCTTCGGTACTCAAACGCTCGATCGCCTCCGCCACACCCCAGGTTACGCCGGTATAGGCTTTTTCAGGTTCAAACAAGTTCTGCCCATCGTGCATATAGATGACCGGAAAAGCGCAGTCTACATTTTCCGCATAGGCTGACGGCACCCACACATCCACATTGCGTGGCAGCAAGCCATCAAACGTTAATTGTTCATAGTGGTCCAATTGCATTCGTCTCGTTCTCCTTATTGATTTTTGGCACCTTTCAATCATACAATAAAAGTATGCAATGTGTGGGCGCTATTTTTCTGTTTTGCGGAACAAAAGCTATGACCTGCGCGTCTAAGAAGTAAAGTGTCATTTGAAAATGGAAAGGAAAAGGAAATGAAAATGTTGTTGAGTTTAGGTGCAATTCTGGTGTTGCTGCTGGCCGCCTGTGCTGAGGCGGAAGATATCGTTGATGACCCGGCAGGCATCCCCAATCCCGCTTCCGAGTATTGTGAAGCACAGGGCGGCAGGTCAGAACTGCGCGCCAACCAAGATGGCAGCGTGACGGGGTATTGCGTTTTTGAAGATGGTTCAGCGTGTGAAGAGTGGGCATTCAACAATGGTGAATGCCAACCCGGCGAAGACCAGGCATCCGTGACAGGGCCTATCCCTGCAGGCGCATTGCCCGGCAATGCTTTCGTGAATGAGACTTCTCTCTCCATCGCAGAAAGTTTCCCTGTGCAGATTTTTATCACCATCACTGGTGATCTGCCAGACCCCTGCCACAGTCTCCACATCGACATCGCTGAACCAGATGCTGAAAACAGAATCAATATCACGGTGAGTTCTTATAAGGCAGACACCGATCTGATGTGCATCCAGGTACTGGAACCCTTCGAAGAAACGATCAACCTGCCGACACAGGACCTGCCTGATGGCTCTTACACCGTGTTTGTCAACGGCGAAGAGGTCGGAAGCTTCGACTTCCCCGGCTGAAAACCACATACTGAACAAACGAGGTGTTTCTCAATAAGGCACCTCGTTTTAATTTAACCGCAAAAGATACTGCCGATCGCAATAATGAATTTTTTTTTAGAATATTTGAAGCCCTCTAAGAGTTAGAAATTGGCAGAGTATAGTATAGTTAGTATGTATTGGTAATAATCCTTCTCTACCATCTGCCAATTTTGTTTTGCATTTTCTCTCCTAATTAACCTGAGTGCTCCTGATGCCAGAATTGTTTTTACAAATCCACTTGGCTCACCACACACTGGGGATCAACGCGAAAAACATTATTCGCATCGTTCCTATGGTTGCCCTTGTCACGCCACCTAACACCCCGCCAGAATTTGAGGGTTTTCTCAATATTGGCGGGAAATATGGAACAGTTTTTAATCTCTGGCAGCTGTTGTCAATCGCCACACCGCACATGCGTGTGCATGATTTCCTGGTTATCTTTTCTTGCCCGGAAGAAGCCTGCTTTGGCGCATTCAGAATTGATGTGCTGCCTGCCATAATAAGCGCAGAAATCATAAAGCACCGCTCGATCGATGAGACCATCTTTGATGGATTCACTCACACCGCCAATGGGCAATCGTTGATCCTGAAGCCTGCTTTCTTTTTCACAGATTCGCTAACGCAACATTCGCAGTTGTTGATCCAAAGCCTGGAAGAACTTGACCGCCAATTAGAAACAGATACTGTTGAGAGCATACGATGATGTTGCAGCAAGTTCGAGAATCAATCACCAAAAAGATGGGCTGGTCACTGGATCGTTTCTCTGACCAGGAACTGGAAGAGAAACTGCTCAAAGCCGGTGCAGAGTTGGGATTCAACCACTTTGGAGATTTTGCGAAGCACCTGCTGCAAACCAACCTGAGTGATACCGAAATACAAGCCATCGCCCTGTATTTTACTGTGGGCGAATCTTTCTTTTTCCGCTATCGCAGCGATTTTGAAGTGCTGACCGGTCAGGTAATCCCACCGTTGTTAAAAGACAAACCGCGCAATACGCCCATCCAAATCTGGTGCGCCGGGTGCAGTTCTGGTGAAGAACCCTATACCATGGCCATCTATCTGGCAAACCATTTTGCCTATCTACCAGAAAATCGCATCAAGATATTTGCGACAGATATCAATCCCTTTGCCCTGCGCAAAGCACGTCTGGCAAAATACACCAACTGGTCGCTGCGTGATACCACCATGAAAGAAAAGTTGCGCTTTTTTACCCCTTTGGCCCAAAACAACTGGCAATTGGATCAAATGATTATGGAAAAGGTTAACTTTTCTTACCAGAACCTCGCCGATGACAATTATTATATTTCACAAGCCCCAACGCAGAAGTTTGACATCATTTTTTGCCGAAATGTGTTGATCTACTTCACAGAGCAGAACCTGCAACGGGTATTGCGCCAGCTAAAGACAATGTTAACACCCGACGGCGTGTTGATACTCAGCCCCTGTGAGAGCAGCCTCGCGCCCAACACTCTGTTTGAACACAACATCTCTAACGCTACCACATTGCTTCGGCCGTTGAATGGGAAGGTAAAGACCAGCAATCTTCAAACAAAAACCTGGCTGCTCAAGACCGATCCCTCACGTAAAAGAAAAACCGCATTGTTGAGATTAAGGCAGGAAAGCAAACCACCCGCGCCAGAAAAACCAAAGACATATGACTATCGCCAACAAGCCCGTGACCTTTATCAACAAGGGGCTTATGAAAGTGCGGCAGGCGTGATGCTTATGATGGCACGGTCAGACCTGACATCACTCCTTGACAGCGATTTTGTGTTCCTCGTTCAGACCCTGGTGAACGCCGGCAGACCGAAGGAAGCCCTCGAATGGTGCGAAAAAGGGCTGGTTGCCTCCAAAATGAATCACGACCTGCGCCAACTCAAAGCCTCCATTCTGCAGGAACGCGGACAGGTTGAAGCAGCCAGACAAACTTATGAAGAAATTCTTTTTTTTGACCAGAATTACACGGGAGCCTTGTTCATGTTAGGCTGTCTCGAACAACAATTGGGCAATATAAAAGCAGGAAGTAATCTTCTTTTACAAGCGGAAAAAACATTGTCTGATCAACAGGAAACCGAACCAGCTGTTGGCATGGATGGCATCTCGGTGAAAGAAGCCAAAAACATCATAAAGGGAATGCATCATGGATGAGTTAACCCTGGATATTTTACGGAAAAGAGCCGAACAGCTGGCAACACCGGCGCCAAAGAAAGACTTTTCAACAGCCTCGCAAGAATTTCTCGTCTTCACTCTTGGGAATGCAGAGTATGGGCTGCCTGCTTCGAATGTAGTCAAAGTGCTCAATCGCAAAACCATCTACCCCGTTCCAGGCGTTCCACCGTTCATCGTCGGCCTGATCAACGATGGAGGAAAAATTTTCTCCGTGAATGATGTTCACCAATTATTCGGGCTGGAGAAAGCCGCCAACATCAAAGACACGGCTATTATTGTTTTGTCCGATGGAGTTCGTAGTTTTGGCATTCTGGTTGATAGTGTCCTTGGTCTTCGTACTTTACACGAAGAACAGATAGATAGCCACTTTTTTTCAGAACAACAAACCATTCATTTCTCCGGCATAACTGCTGACAACATCATCATTCTAAACTTGAAAGAAATCTTGAATAATCGCGAATTGATCGTGAATCAAACCCTGAATGCTTAACCAGCCAGAGGAGGGCGTTTCCTGATGAAAGAAAAAAAATCCATCACTTTGAAGCAAAGATTATTGGCGACATTTTTATTAATTGCTATCCTTCCAACCATCATCATTGGCGGTGCCACGCAGGTAATTGCCGGGCAGTCGTTGGAGCGAGAGCTCAACCTGAAAATTCAGGAAAATGCTTATTTTCGCGCACAAATATTGGATGAAGTTTTCCGCATTAAGCTGGCAGCCCTTGACATGGCCGCCAAAGCTCCTTGCATGGTGGAAGTGGCACAATCCCCCGAACCCGTCAACATCGAAGACAATCAGCAGGCAAATGCTTTCTTTAATGCTTTGCTGTTTGATTATGGCTTTGGGTACATTATGTTGACCAATAACAAGGGCGAAATCATCGTCACAAAGAGCGATCCCACCTGGGCGAATGCCTACCAGCGCCTGATCATCAATATTCAGAACAACCGCAATCAGTACGGAACGGAATGGATTGTGGAGGAACTCGGGCAGAATGCGGGCATTTTCATATCGGCCCCGATCAATGGTGGTTCATTAAGCGGCGTCATTCCTGTTTCCACTTTTGAGTCAGCCCTCTCTGCCAGATTTGAAGATGGCAATACATCATTATTCGCTACTAACCAGCGCAATCAAGTCCTTTTTTCAGAATCACACATCGAAGTTGAACCTGTGATGAAATTATTCAGCGACAGCACAGTTGCCAGCCAGCCTGACGGCACCTGGCGCAATACTGCCGGTAAACGGTTCCTGTACTCGTATGAAGATACAGCCTTGCCGTATGCAGATTTTCAATGGCGTGTCTATCAAATCATTTCCTTTGAGGATGCATTCCATGCCATCATCAATTGGGCGATTATTCAGGGTATCTTACTTGCCCTTGTAATAGCAGCAGTGGTTGCGGTTAGTTTGTTCACAAGCCGGGTCCTGGCAGATCCGATCACCAGGATTGCCGCTGTTACCGATAAAATGGCGCAAGGCATGATCAAAGTCTTCATCCCCACCAACGACAGCACGTATGAGATCGCTCAACTCACCAGCGCTGTGAAGAAATTACAATCCAGCCTTATGTACCAAATTACGAGTATGTCAGAGATGGCAGACCAAATCGGTCACACTGTGATGAACGTTTCTGCTTCGATTTCCGAATTGGCTTCTACTACCGCAGAAACAACCTCATCCATCACCGAGATCAGTGCAACCGTAGAGGAAGCGCGTGAAACCTCCGCCATTTCCGCCTCCAAGGCCCAGAACGTTTCGATGAATGCAGAAGGCGTATTGGAAATTGCAGACGAAGGTAAGCAAGCAACAGACAATGCTGTAAATGGTATGGAACTGATTCGCCAGGAAATGGATGCCATGGCAAATCGTATCTCGCAACTCAGCGAGCAAACCCAGAGCATCGGCTCGATCATCAACAGTGTCGAAGACATTGCCGAACAATCCAACCTGTTAGCCGTCAACGCCGCTATTGAGGCAGCCAAAGCAGGTGAAGCAGGCGCAGGATTTGCGGTGGTTGCCCAGGAAGTGAAAAGCCTGGCCGAACAATCAAAATCTGCCGTTGAGCGAGTAAGAGGTATTTTGGATGACATCCGTAAAGCCACATCAGCGGCCGTATTAGCTGCTGAACGTTCCTCAAAGGCGGTGGAGGCGGGCGCCCAAAAAACCGAACAGGTCGGCCAAACCATCTCGCAACTGGCAAAGGGTCTGGCAGACTCCGCCGAAACCTCCATGGAAATATCTATCTCCAGCCAGGAGGAATTAAGCGGGATGAACCAGTTGGTGATTGCTATTGAGGCCATTCAAACAGCTTCTAACCAAAACGTGGACGCCACCCAACAAATTGAAAAAGCCATTGGCACTTTGGCGCAGATGGTGCAAAATCTTGATAAATTGGTAGCCGAATTCGATCTATAAGAGCTGGCATGAGCGACCTCCCTCCCGATCTACTGAAAGAGTTAAACACTGTATTCCTGGCAGAAACCGAAGAACGCCTGCTGCGAATGACTAACCTGTTAACATCCATCCAAATGGGTGCTCTTACAGACGAGGAATCGCTCGATGCTGTCGAAACTCTATCGCGTGAAGCCCACAGCCTGAAAGGAGCTGCGGGTGCCATCGGCAAAGCCGAGATCATGCAGCTGTTGCAAACCGTTGAAGACATCTTTTCTGAGATAAAAGCGGGACAATTGCACAACAGTAAACCAATGATCGACAGCCTCTTCGAAGCAATGGACATTGTGGACGACTATGCTGGCATGGATATGGTTAGCGATCAACGCTGGCAGACATCCATTGAACAATTGTCTTCTTTTTTGAATGAAAGCGACGAAGAAGCCTTTGGTGTATTGGGGTCTCTGGGTGATTACAGGCTTAACACTATCGAAGAAGAACAGGAACCCTCCCCAGAGATTTCACCCGAGCCCTTCGATGCTGAAACAGTGAAACCAAAGAGCAAGCGAGTAGAGAATCCTAATTTATCAACCGGGGATTTTGAAGCAAAGCGCATCAATAGCGTGCGTATCAATGCCGACAGGTTGGAACATCTTATCAACCAGACCGAAGAATTATTATCACTCCAGCAAATTTCCAATGTGCGCAAAGAACAGATACAGCATCTACAGAACCAATTCCACCAAACACATCGCCAATATCAAAACCTGCGCACCCAAATAGAATCATTCAATGATCATCTGTCGATACATACCCCGGCCAAAACAGGGCTATTCGCTGAACAAATCAAGGAAACCGTTGCAGAAGTTGAACAAGGTTTCGCTTCTTTGAGCGATAGTTTATTCCACCTCGTCAATCAAGCAAAACAACATGAACGGCAACAGAAACTTCTGATAAAGAATGTGCTTGATGAAGCCCTGAATACCGGAATGCTTTCCTTTAATGAATTATTCAGGAACTATCCTACCCTGATGCGCCGATTAGCTACCGAAACAGGCAAAGATTTTGTCTTCACCATGCAGGGTGACCAGATCGAAGTTGATCGTATGATTCTTGAATCTCTCAACGACCCGATGGTTCACTTGTTGCGTAATGCGGTGGATCATGGCATGGAGTATCCAGAAGAGCGCGCCGCGGCGGGAAAACCTCCCAGAGGCGAAATTCAACTGCAGGTTCATCAGATCGATGGGCAAACCGTTGAAATCGTCCTTTCAGATGACGGCAAAGGGCTTGACCGCGAGAAGATATTAAAAACCGCAGTTGACCGAGGGCTCTGCCCGCCCGACACCTACGCTGCGTTAAGTGATGAAATGGTGTTTGATTTCATCTTCCGCTCTGGTTTCTCAACCAAAGGAATTGTCACCGCCGTTTCTGGCCGCGGACTGGGCATGGCAATTGTCAAAGATACCCTCATGAGCATCGGCGGCAAACTCACGATCGAAAGTGAATGGGGCAAAGGCACCACCTTTCGCATGCAGCTGCCCATCTCCCGGTCGATCTTTCATGGCCTGTTACTAAAAGTCGGTGGACGTCCTTTCATCATCCCGGAAGACAATCTTAAAGCGGTCATAAAGATAACCAATAATGAGATCATCAGCACTGGCAAGCTGAAAACCATCAGTTATCATGGAAAGCCAATGCAAATGATCGATCTGGCTGGCTTCTTCGGATTGCCTAACACCAGCCAACCGGGTAAGAACGCCTCTTTGATCATAATCGCTACTGCTTTCACCGACCGATTGGCTATTAAAGTCGATGAAATTGTCGGCATACAGGAAGTGGTTGTCAAATCCATGGGCAGTCAATTGAAGAATATCAATGGCGTGGCTGCTGTGACCATTCTTGGTGAAGGTGAGATCGTGCCGATCCTGCGCTTATCTGACATTATCCATATCGCAAAGCGACAATCTGACGCTGCACCCGCTATTGTCCTGTCCGAATACATCAGAAACCCCGATGAAGACAAACAAAAACGACTTCTGGTAGCAGATGATTCCACAA
>OMKS01001653.1_pt1 | contig 19678 bp, 22 predicted proteins | sample 1674721 | NCBI WGS metagenome assembly OMKS01 (sample SAMN06264996, study PRJEB25208) | sediment metagenome | isolation source: hot spring sediment | place: USA: California | collected 2014-09-02
GCGGGGCGCCTGATCAGTATCGGGCTCATCGTCGCCGGGATTGTCGGCCTGAAGCTCGCGAGCCATGGTTGAGTAAGTCGCAAGTCGCAAGTCGCAAGTTGCAAGTTACGAGTTGCAAGTCGCAAGTTTGGTTTGAGACTGGGAGATATGCAGTGAGTGAATTACCCAATTGCCCGCAATGTGGCTCGGAATACACCTATGAAGATGGGGCCATGTATGTGTGCCCGGAATGCGGGCACGAGTGGTCCAGGGATGCGGCGAGTGAGGTGGCCGATGACGTGCGTGTGGTGCGTGACGCCAACGGCAACGAGCTGGCGGACGGCGACACCGTCACGGTCATCAAGGACCTGAAGGTGAAGGGTTCCTCGCTGGTGGTCAAGGTCGGCACCAAGGTGAAGAACATCCGCCTGGTCGAAGGCGACCATGACATCGACTGCCGGATCGACGGCATCGGCCCGATGCAGCTGAAGTCGGAGTTCGTGAAAAAGGCATAACCCGACGACTGTGCCGGGAAGTCCTGTCCGGGGGACTGGCCCGCTGCTTGGCATGAAACGAGATTCCCGGCTATAGATAAGGGAACGTCAGGTTGCGGCCGGATGGCCACGGAGTAGTCATGGATTCGACATCGTTGGAGCGCTTGTTGTCGCCCGGGTGGATGGAGGCGGCCGCGCGCCGCCGCGGGTGGCTGGCGGCGGGTGTTGCGCTGTTGCTGCTCGCCGGGGCGGGCCTGGTGTACCTGACCGGCGGCACGCGCTTTGCCTACCTGCATGTGATGTACGTGCCGATCATCCTGGCGGCCGCCTTCTTCGGCATGCGCGGCGGGATGCTGGCGGCCATTGCGGCGGGGTTGCTGGTCGGGCCCTTCATGCCCATCCATGTCGACAGCGGGCTCGGTCAGTCGCTGGTGAACTGGCTGTCGCGGCTGGCGGCCTTTGTCGGCATCGGCGCGTTTGCGGGCTGGCTCGCCGGCCGACTGATGGACGAGGTGCGGCACCTGCGTTGGGTCGCCACCCACGACCTCGACACTGGGCTGGCCAATCGCCGCGCGCTGTCGCGGGACCTGCGGCCGGTGCTCGCCGCCGAGAACGACGGCCAGGGCGTGCACCTCATGGTGCTGCGCATCGAGAACCTCGCGGAGATCCTCAACACGCTGGGCTACTCCGTGGGCAATGCACTGCTGCGCGCGGTGGCCGAACGCCTGCGCGAGACGCTGCCTGCCGAGTCGTGCGTCTATCACATCGCCGGCGACCGGCTGGCGGCGATGATCCCGGTGGAGGCGGATGCCGCTCATCCCGGGGAACTCGCGCAGTCCGTGCTACGGGCGATGCGTGCCTCGTTCCCGGCCGGTGGGCTCAACGTGCATGCCTCGGTGAGCGTGGGCATGGCACACCTGCACGACGCCGAGGGCGACCCGGCCGCCCTGATCCGCCGCGCCGACATCGCCCTCTACTCGGGCCGGCACCGGGGCCTGCGCTACGCCCTGTATGACATCCACACCGACCGCACCAGCCGCGCCAACCTGGCCCTGATGGGCGAGCTCCTGGTGGCAATTCGCGAACGCCAGCTGCTGTTGCACTACCAGCCCAAGCTGAATCTCGCAAGCGGCCGGGTCGAGGGTGTCGAGGCGCTGGTGCGCTGGCGTCACCCCGCCCGGGGCATGGTGCCGCCCGGCGATTTCATCCCCAATGTCGAGAATACCGACCTCATCTCGCCGCTCTCGCGCTGGGTGGTGGAGGAGGCCATCGGCCAGCTCGCGTGATGGAAGGCGACGGGCTTCGACATCGGCATGGCCGTCAACGTCCCGGTGGAGAACCTGCACGACGAGTGGCTGCCGGATGTGATCGGCGAGCGCCTCGACGATCACGGGCTGCCGCCGGGCTGCCTGCAGCTCGAGGTGACCATCGACGACTTCGGCACCGGCTATTCCTCGCTCTCCTACCTGCACGAGATTCCCGCCAACACCGTCAAGATCGATCGGTCCCTCGTCACGCGCATGCTCGAGAACCGGCGCGTCGGCCGCATCGTGGAGTCCACGATCGCGCTCTCGCACTACCTCAACATGACGGTGGTCGCCGAGGGGGTGGACGGTCAGGCGGAGATGGATGCGCTCGCGGCCTACGGCTGCGACATGGCCCAGGGCTATTACCTGGCACGTCCCATGGAGGCGCTGGCCGTGGAACACTGGCTGGGTCAGGGCGCCTGGCCGAAGGCCCGGACCGCAGCTTCCGTCGGCACGGTGTGGGCGCCGCGAGCCGAACGCTAGCCCTTCACGCGCCGCGCCACCCGCCTGGGGCGCCGATGGACTAATTGGCCGCGTCTGCTCGTCTATCGGTAACACGCAACGACGAGAAGATGAAGGGTTGTCATGGTCAGGTCCATCCTAGTACTCGTGTTGACGCTGCTGGCGCTTTCGGCCCGGGCTGAACCCGTGGCGCCCTGGGGCGTCAGCAAGTCGGTCGACTATCCCTACGCCGCCCAGCGGGTGGTGTTCGATGTCACCACCGCCAGCGCCGAGGAGTTCAATGATGTGCTCGGCCGGGTGAGCGAGCTGAACAGGCTGTATGGCGCCAACCCGTTCGAGATGTCGATCGTCGTCCTCATTCACGGCAACGCGATTCCCTTCTTCACGCTCGGCAAGCTCGATGGCTACGGACCGCTGATGGCCCGGGCCGAGAGCCTTGCTGCCGCCGGACCGATCGAATTTCGGATGTGCCAGCTGGCCGCGCGCGTGCGTTACGATTTGTTACCCAGGGATATCCACGGTTTCGTCACCATGGTACCCAATGGGGATGCCGAGCTGATCCGCCTGCAGCGGGAAGAGGGTTACGCGTACATGCGCTGAGCGCGCTGCGCGATCGTCTCTGGCGCGCTTGCGCCACCCGCCACCGATCGCGGGTCTCCCGTTCCCGCCCTGTCTATTACCTGTCATCCACAGGCGTTATCATGGACCCCGGCATGCATCATGCCGCGTAGAACCGCGCTGGCGTCCTGTTACTGCAGGCCTGCGTGCCGGCGCCCCCTTCGCCCGACCCTGACCGACGTCCCGGATGACGAGCCCTGGATAACGAATTCGAACAGTTTCTGAGCGAGATCCGCGAGCTTCTCGACCGCGAGGACTGGCCGCGCCTGCACGACGTGCTGGACCTGATGCGTATCCAGGACATCGCGCGTGCGCTGATGGCGCTGGACGAGGCGCAGATTCCGCGCGTGTTCGATGCCCTGCCCCGCGGCCGCAAGGTCGATGTGTTCTCCTACCTGGAGCCGTCCTGCCAGTATCGCCTGCTGGCGGGCATGTCGCCGCGCGCGGCGCGCCACGTGCTCTCGGAGCTGGCCCCGGACGACCTGACGGCACTGCTCGAAGACCTGCCTCCCGACGAGGTGCGCCGCCTGTTGCGGTTGCTGCCCTTTGGGGCCGTGCGCCGTGCCCTAACCCTGCTGGGTTATCCCGAGCACAGTGTCGGGCGCCTGATGACACCGGAGTTCGTGACCGTGCGTCCGGACTGGACGGTGACTGACAGCCTGGCTCATATCCGCGAGCACAGCGCCCGGGGCGAGACGGTGAACGTGATCCTGGTCGTGGATGAGGATCGCCACCTGATGCACACCCTGCCGCTCAAGCATTTCATCCTCCGGCGTGCCACCGATCCGGTGGAGAAGCTGCCGCCCGGGCCCGCCGTCTCGATCAACGCCCAGGCCGACCGCACCGAGGCCGCGCGCCTGATCCAGCACTATGACATCGAGGTGCTGCCCGTGGTGGACGACGACAACGTCGTGCTCGGCATCGTTACCGTCGACGACGTGATGGACGTGGTCGAGGAGGAGACGACGGAGGACTTCCACAAGTTCGGTTCGGTGGGGGCCCTCAATCTCAGCCTGCGCGATGCGGGCTTGTCACTGCTGTATCGCAAGCGCATCGGCTGGTTGCTGGTGCTGGTCGCGCTGAACCTCGTCGGTGGCGCCATCATGGCGGGCTTCGCGGAGACGATCGAGGCGCTGGTGGTGCTGGTGGTGTTCCTGCCCCTGATCATCGCTGGCGGCGGGAACGCCGGTGCGCAATCCGCCACGCTGATGGTGCGCGCGCTGGCCACCGGCGACGTGGAGGCGCGTGACTGGTTGCGCCTGTGGGGACGCGAGCTCTTCGTCTCGGTGGCGCTCGGGCTCACCATGGGGCTGGCCATCGCCCTGCTGGGATTCTGGCGCGGCGGGGCGGAGCTCGCCCTGCTGGTGGCCGTCGCCATGACCCTGGTGGTCACCATGGGCAGCCTGGTGGGCATGATGCTGCCACTGATCCTCCAGCGCCTGCGCCTGGATCCGGCCACCGCCAGTGTGCCGCTGGTGACCTCCGCCGCCGACATCGTCGGCATCCTCCTCTACTTCTCCCTGGCCGTGGCGCTGCTCGAGCTGCCCGGGACGGGGGGCTGAGGAGATCCCATGGCCGAGACCGCTGCCACGCCGCCCGAGTCCCTGCCCGAGCTGATCGCGACCCGGGACTGGGACGCGCTGCGCGGCATCCTGGCTCCCATCGCCGACCAGGACATCGCTCGTGTCGTCCCCGAGCTGCCCTCCGAGGAGCGCGAGCACCTCTTCGCCCACCTGCTTGGTCGCGAGCGCGCGGCGAACGTCTTCTCCTACCTGCCCACCGAACTGCAGGGGCAGGTGCTCGAGGCGCTGACGGACGAGGACAAGGCGCGGCTCGTTGGCGAGCTGCACTACGACGATGCCGCGGCGCTGCTGGACGAACTGCCGGACGAGCACACCGAGTTGCTCATGGACATGCTGCCGGTGGCGGATCAGCAGGTGCTGCAGGCCCTGCTCACCTACCCCGAGGACAGCGTCGGGCGCCTGATGACACCCGAGTTCGTCGCGGTGCGCCCCGAGTGGACCGTGGGCCGGGCGCTGGACCACGTCCGTGAGCAGCACGACGCAGGGGAGACGGTGAACACCGTGTTCGTCACCGACGAGGGCGGGGTCCTGCGTGGCATGGTCGGCCTGCGCGAACTGCTGCTGGGCCACCCCTGGAGCAAGGTCGAGGAACTCGCGGCTGACGACGTCGTGCGCATCGGTACCGACGAAGACCAGGAGGAGGCCGCACGCGTGATCCGTCATTACGACGTCGAGGTACTGCCGGTGGTCGACGCCGAAGGGATGCTGCGGGGCATCGTCACCGTGGACGACATTCTCGACGTGGTGGAGGAGGAGACCACGGAGGACTTTCACAAGCTCGGTTCCATGAGCGCCGTGGGCCTGAGCCTGAATCGCGCGAGCGCGGGGCTGCTGTACCGCAAGCGCATTGGCTGGCTGATCGTGCTGGTGGTGGTGAACATCCTCAGCGGCACGGCCATCGCCCTGTTCGAGGCGGCGATCGAGACCGTGGTGGCGCTGGTGTTCTTCCTGCCGCTGGTCATCGCCAGCGGCGGTAACGCGGGCGCCCAGTCCTCCACGCTCATGGTGCGCGCACTGGCCACCGGCGACGTACAGGCGCGGGACTGGCTGCGCCTCTTGGGCAAGGAGGCGGCCGTCTCCGCCGCGCTGGGCGCGACCCTGGGAATTGGCGTAATGGGCGCCGGCTCCTGGCTTGGTGGCCCCGACGTCGGCTTCGCTGTGGCCATCTCCATGCTGCTGGTCGTGGTCCTGGCCAGCATGTTCGGCATGCTACTGCCGTTCGCGCTGAACCGTTTTGGGCTCGACCCGGCATCCGCCAGCGCTCCGCTGATCACCTCGGTGGTCGACGTGTTCGGCATCCTGGTCTACTTCTCGGTCGCCACCGTGCTGCTGCTCTGAGGCTCGCGCCGGGCAGGCACGATGCCTTCGCGCACACTTGACGCCGCGAGGGCCACACAGGGCAGTCCCGTCGTCGATGCGGCACTCGCCGAGACACAGGACGTGCGGTGCGCAGTTGTCCGTATGAAGGTGATCTCTTCTGTTGGCTCATGGCATGAAAAGGCCCGCGCGATGCGCGGGCCTTTTCATGCGGGGCTTCCCGGTGAACGTCGCGGAAACCCGAGCTCAGTCGTCCAGCGTCATCAACGGGTAGACGCCATTCTCGTCGTGCGTCTCGGGACCCACCACCGGCGGGTTGAAGACGCAGATCATGCGCATGTCCTTGCGGGCGCGCAGGTAGTGACGCTCGTGGCCGTTCAGCGCGTAGAGCGTGCCGTCGCTGATCTGCGTCGTGACGCCGTTGTCGAGATCCTCGATCTCGCCCTCGCCGGCTACGCAGTACACGGCCTCGAGATGGTTGGCATAGTGAATGTAGGTCTCGGTGCCGGCGCGAATGGTGGTGTCGTGCATGGAAAAGCCCATGCCGTCGCCCGCCAGCAGCAGGCGGCGGCTGACCCAGTTGCCGTTCTCGGCTTCCACGTCGCGGTCGGTACCGATCACTTCATCGAGGCGTCGGATAATCACGCAGCCTCCTTGTCGAATTTTTCCACGGCCGCTTTCACGGACTCCTCGAGCAGCTTCAGGCCCTCGTCCAGTTCCTTCTCGCTGATGGTCAGCGGGGCGAGGAACTTGAGCACCTGGTCGCCGGCGCCGGCGGTCTCCATCAGCAGGCCGCGTTCGAAGGCCTGGTGCGAGACTTCGCCGCAGAAGCCCTCGGTTTCGGACTCCAGCCCCCAGATCATGCCGAGCCCGCGGGCGTCGACGATGTAGTTGGGGTGCTGCTCCTGCAGTTTCCTGAAGGCCGCGCCCACCTTTTCGCCCTTGGCGCGGATCTCCTTGCTGAAGTTGTCGGTCTTCCAGCGCTCCAGCGCGGTGGCGCCGGCGATGAAGGCCAGGCTGTTGCCGCGGAAGGTGCCGGTGTGCTCACCCGGTTCCCACTGGTCGATCTCGGGACGCATCAGCACAATGGACATGGGCAGGCCGGTGCCGATGGACTTGGAGAGCGTGATGATGTCCGGCTTGATGCCGGCACGCTCGAAACTGAAGAAGTCGCCGGTTCGACCATTGCCCACCTGGATGTCGTCGATGACGAGCAGGATGTCCTTTTCCTGGCACAGTTTCGAGAGCTTTTGCAGCCACTTCACGCTGGCGATGTTGATGCCGCCCTCGCCCTGGATGGTCTCGACGATCACGGCCGCCGGCAGGTCGAAGCCGGAGCTGGCGTCTCCCAGGTAGTGGCTCAGCATGTCCATGCTATCCATGCCCTGGTCGAAGTAGTTGTCGTACGGCAGCTTGTTGACGTTGAGCGGTACGCCGTAATAGTTGTCATGATAGAACTCGTTGCCGGTTACCGCCAGCGCGCCCAGGGTATGGCCGTGATAGGCGTTGGTAAAGGCAATCACGTTGGAACGCTCCTTCACCTTGCGCGCGAGCTTGAGCGCGGTCTCCACCGCATTGGTGCCGGTGGGACCGACGAACTGGATCTTGTACTCCATGTCGCGCGGCTTGAGGATGGTCTCCTGGAAGGCGACGATGAAGTCGTGCTTGGCCTTGGTGGCCTTGTCCAGCGCGTTGGTGATGCCGTCGTTCTGGATGTACTCGATCAGCGCGGCCTTCACGGCCGGGTCGTTGTGCCCGTAGTTGAGCGAGCCGGCGCCGCCGAAGAAGTCGATGTACGTCTTGCCCTTGTCATCCATGATGGTGGAGTTCTTCGCGGTGGTGAAGATGGTCGGGAACGAGCGGATGTAGCCGCGCACGTTCGACTCGTATTGTTCAAAAATTCCGATGTCCATGGGGGGTCTCCAGGTCTTTATTTCAAGTTCATCGAATACAGCAGTTCGGGTTCGTGCGAGGCGCCCAGGTTCTCTTCGGTGAGGTAGGGCTGCGTCTCGAGCGTGGTGCCCAGGCGTTCGGCCCAGCGGGCGAACAACGTCTGCGACGCCATGTTCGAGGGCGAGATCGTCAGTTCGATGCGACGGATCTCGTCGAAGAAGGGGCGTTTCTCGTATTCCTGCAGCATGGTCGAGGCGACACCCTGGCCGCGCGCGCTGGCATCGACGCCGATCTGCCAGACGAACAGCGTGTCGGGTCGGGCGGGCAGGCGGTAGGCGGAAACAAAGCCGATGAGCTGGCCGTCGCGCTCGGCGACCACGCAGGTATCGCTGAAGTGATCGGCCAGCAGGAAATAGAGATAGGCCGAGTTGAGGTCCAGGGTCTTGCTGTCCCGGATGAGCTGGTGGATCGACTGGCCGTCCGGCTTGGACGGCGGTCTGTAGTTAATTGTCATGTCGGGTGATCTCGGCAGCCGGCGGCTGGGGAAGCTGGTCCCGAAAATCCCATTATGAATCAGGCAGCAGGCGCCGGATTGATAGTGGGATTTTGCTGTCGGCCGGAGAGAAGTCCTCCTTTAAGGGTTCAGGGAAAGCGCATCAGTATACCACAGGCGGCCGGGGCCGGCCAACGTAACCTGCTGATCAATAAGGAAAACCGTCCCGGGACGCCCGCAATCCCGCACGCGGCAAGGCCTTGCGGGGCCGGCCCTCCTCCCGCCGGTCGGCGTTCAGTCGCTTGCCAGCCGCACCGTGGCCTGGCCGGTGCCGCGATCAATATCGACCAGCACCTCGCAGTACTCGGTGTTCTCGTCCAGCGGCGTGGGGTCGTCGGCACAGGCGCAGCCGGCGATGATGCTGGTGTAGAAGAGGCCGGCCCGCACGTGCAGCTCCTGCGGCGCCTCGTTGACACCGATGATCATGGCGCTGAGCTTGTCGTCGCGCGCGATGCTGCCGGTCTGCAGGCCCTGCTGCAGCGGAAGGCCGTCGAGGCCGAGCTGCTCGATTTCGCGTCGGGCCGTGGCCTCGAAGTCGGCAGTACCGAAGGCGGCGAGCGACTGGCTGAGTGTGGTCATGGCGGTGAGTCCTGCAATCGGTCACGGATGATCTGTTCTAGCCTCGCTTTGGCGGGCTGTCAAAGCGGGGGGGCTCACAGGTTCAGCTCGGCGACCAGCGGCAGGTGATCCGAGGCGATGCGGGCGGCGGGGCTGTCGTGTACGTGGATGGCGTCGATGACCGCCAGCGGCTTCACCCACAGCCGGTCGAGGGCGAACCAGGGACGGTGGGCGGGGAAGGTGGCCGGGGCAGGCAGGTGGCCGAACACGCGACGCAGCCAGTGCAGCGGCCGGCCCCAGAGAAACCATTCATTGAGGTCGCCGAGCAGGATGTTCACCTCGCTGCCGGGGCCTTCCAGCAGCGGTAGCAGCGTGCGGATCTGGTCGCGGCGTTCGCCCGGGTGCAGGCCGAGGTGGGTGGCGATGAGCTGGATGTCGATCTGGTTGATGGTGAGCGCGAACTCGATGGCGCCACGTGGCTCGCGCCCCGGCACGCTGAGGTCATGGCGGCTGATGCCGGTCACCGGCAGGCGCGTGAGCACGGCGTTGCCGTAGTGGCCGCGCTCGTCGGTAAAGGTCACGCCATCGATCACCTGTGCGCCGAGCGTGTCGCCCAGGTACTCCAGCAGGTGGCCGGGGGTGTCGGGGTGATAGCCGACCTCCTGCAGGGCGACGACGTCGGCGTCGATTTCCCGGAGCACGTGGGCGATGCGTGCGGCTTCCTCGCGGCGGTCGCGACCGATGGCGCGGTGGATGTTGTAGCTCCCGATGCGCAGCATCACGCGGCGTCGGATTCCTTCCCGCCGCCGCCGCGTTTGCGGCGCAGCCAGTACCGGAGACCTGTCATGGCGAGGATCACCAGGCCGATGGCCGCGAGCAGGATGAGGATCTGGGTGGGTGTGGGGTCGCGCAGCGAGGCGACGATGCGGTCGGCCAGAAAGGCCGTGGCGATGACGCCGGGCAGCAGGCCGATGAGGCCGCCGATGGCGAAGTCGCGCAGGCGAATGTCGGAGACCCCGGCGATGACGTTGATCACCGAGAAGGGCGCCACCGGAATGATGCGCAAGGCGATGGTGCTGAGGATGCCCCGCTGGCCCAGGGTGCGGCTGATGCGGTGGACGCGTTCGCGCCGGCCAGGCGTGCGACGGCGTCGCGCCCGAGCAGGTGGCCGACGCCGAAGGTGACCAGCGCAGAGATCTCCGCCCCGACCAGCGAGTAGATCGCTCCCGTCCAGGCCCCGAAGACCATCACCGTGTCGATGAACATGAGCGTGATCGGCATCACGGCGAGCCCGGCGAGGACGTAGGCGCCGATCACCAGCAGCGGCGTGGCGGGCCTGTCGTCGATCCATTGCCCGATATCGGCCAGCCGGTCCACGCCGAGCCAGTCACCCACCGGCGTCCAGCGCCAGAGGGCCGCCAGGCCGAGCACCCCGATGATCAGCACGGCGACCTTGAGGAAGTGCTGCCAGGCCGGTGTCTGCTGATCGGGGTCGACGATCTGGTCGAAGAGCTCCTGCGGGGCGACGGGCTTCTCCGGGTCGAGCAGGCCCGCGTCGGGCACCCACTCGTCCACTTCGGCGGGTACCTCGGCGTCCAGCGGCTCCAGCGTGCGTTCGCCATCGCGCAGCGATTCGACTGCCGCGATCAGCGAGCCGTGTTTCGCCTCGGCCCGGGACAGGTCTGCGACGTCTGCGCCCAGGTGCTCGGCGAGCAGGCGGCGGCGGAAGGCGGCAATGGGTTCGGCCAGGTCGCGGCCGGGGCTGGAGGCGACGGCGAGGTCGCATTCGGAGTCCAGCCCCATGGAGCGGTTGCTGAGGTTGGAGGAGGCCACCCGGGCGAAGGCGTCGTCGATGACCATCACCTTGGCGTGGACCATGAGCGAGACGTGGGGGTCCTGCGACAGGCGCGCGTAGTAGACGCGCAGCCGGTCGTGCCGGTCCGTCTCGCGCAGGTCTTGCAGCACGCGTCCGCGCAGCACGTCCATGGTGTGTTGCTCCAGCCAGCCGCCGGTCTGTTCGGGCATCACCAGGATCACCTCGGGCCCGTCGGGTTCGCGCACGCGCTCGGCCAGGGCTGCACTGATGCGGTGCGAGCTTAAGTACTGGTTCTCGATGTAGATGAAGCGCCGCGCCGCGCCGATGCTGTCGAGGTACAGCCTTTCGACCTCGCGGATCTCGCCTCGGTCGCGGTAGGCGGGCAGGCTGCGGGCGATGGCCACCTCGAGGTTGGTGAGGGTGGGCCGCACGCCAGGCGGCCAGGGGTCGTGATCGGCGCTGCGCGGCTCGACCGGTTCCGCCTCGCTGCCGGCGAAGCGCCAGCGCTCGCGGGCGAGGCGGCCCAGCGCGGCGGCGGCCTCGCCGTCTACCACCATCTGCACGTCGTGAAACGGCGGGTAGGGCGCGCCGTTGGGGTCAATGCGCCGCTCGTCATCGGGCCGGTGTGCGGAGGTATCCCAGCGCCACTTGCTGAGGTCGAGTCCGCCCGAGAACGCGACCGCGTCGTCGACCACCACGATCTTCTGGTGCTGCGAAGCCCCCAGCGGATGTTCGCCATCCAGGCAGAAGTGCACGCGGTCGTGGGATCGCCAGCGCAGCTTGTAGCGCGGGAAGAACTCGCGTTCCAGCGCGTAGATCATGGCGAAGTCCCAGCTCAGGATGTAGACGTGCAGGTCGGGTCGTTCGCTCGCCACGGCATCGAGCAGGGCAACCAGAGTGACGGGATAGCCGTCGTCCGGCGGCGTTTCCTCGCGCACCAGGCGCAGTTCGCTGTGGATGTCCCAGCCGACGATAAAGATGGAGTGGCGCGCGCGGCAGAAGGCCTCGCGCACGGCGCGAAAGTAATCCGCGCCGTCGACGACGAAGGCGGCGCGCTGTGCCCGGACGACGCGCCAGCAGTTGTGGCCGGGTGCCAGTAGGCTGTCCATGTGTTACGCGCCCGCTTGCGCCGGGCGGGTCCGTGGGAATGCCTCCAGAGACTAACCCAATCGTGCGAGAAGTTCAGGGGTGGGCCTGGCTGTAGAACAGGATGCCGATATAGTGCGCGGCGCTGGCGGCGAGCACGAACAGGTGCCAGATGCCGTGTGCCCCGGGGCGCCAGTGCGAGACGATGAAGAACGCGATGCCGCCGGTGTAGAGCAGGCCGCCGGCGAGCAGCCAGCCGAAGCCCGCCGGCGAGATGCGTGCCAGCAACGGGTCCAGTGCCAACACGATGGACCAGCCCATGGCGACGTAGATGATGACGGGGACGATGCGTGGCCCCCGCTGCCAGAGTACTTCGTACACCACGCCGAGGATGGCCATGCCCCAGGTGATGCCAAACAGGGTCCAGCCCCAGGCGGTATCGCGCAGCGTGTCCAGCGTGAAGGGCGTGTAGGTGCCGGCGATGAGCAGGTAGATCGCCTGGTGGTCGAGGACCTGGAACACGCCCTTGGGCCTGCCGTTCAGGCCGTGGTAGAGGGCCGAGACCAGGTACAGCAGGAACAGCGTGACGCCATAGACGGAGAAGGCGACGATCTCGCGCGCATCGCCGTTGAGGCTCGCGTACACCACCAGCACGACGGCGGCGGGGAAGGCGAGCGCCGCGCCGACCACGTGGCTGATGGCGTTGAAGCGCTCGGCGCGCTGCTCGGCCGCGTGTCGGTCAAACGGGTGCATGGCTCGGGGTATCGCGGATCAGTTGCAGCTTGGCCGCGCGCGGCAACTGCTTGATGGCGGCCTCGCGCCGGCAGGCGGCGGCCCGCCCGTCGGCCGTCTCGACGTGGGCCAGGGTCACGGGGCGCCGGCTGGCCGTGTAGCGTGCGCCGCCCGGCAGTTCACCGTTGTGCTCGCGCAGGCGGCGCACGATGTCCACCGTCACTCCTGTGTACAGGCTGCCGTCGGCGCAGCGCAGGATGTACACGCACCAGCCACTCACGCGCAGGCCTCCCAGCCCAGCCGGTCGAGCACCTGGCGAAAATCCGCCTGCAGCGGCGCCTCGATCACGAGCGGCGCGTCCGTGTGCGGATGGGTGAGGGTGAGGCCGGTGGCGGCCAGCAACAGGCGATGGCTGTCGAGCCGCTCGCGGAAGAAGCGATTGTGGCGGCCGTGGCCGTGGGTGGTGTCGCCCAGCACCGGATGGAAGATGTGCTTCATGTGCCGGCGGATCTGGTGCTTGCGGCCGGTCTCGGGGATCAGGCGCAGCAGCGAGTAGCGCGCCGTAGGGTAGCGGCCCACGGCATGCGGCAGCTCCACGGTGGCCAGGCGCGTCCAGGGCGTGACGGCCGGCTGAGCCGCCTTGCCGGGGTCGGCCAGCGCGTCGGTCATCCGGTCGAGCTCCTCGCGCAGGGCGTAGTCGACCACTCCGGCCTCCTCCGTGTGGCCGCGCACCACGGCGAGGTAGGTCTTTTGCACTGCACCCCCGGTGAAGGCCGCCGTAAGCCGCCGGGCGGTCTCGGGGTCGAGCGCGAACAGCAGCGCGCCCGAGGTGGGCTTGTCCAGGCGATGCACCGGATAGACGCGTCGCCCGATGCGGTCGCGCACCAGTTGCAGGGCGAAGCGCGTCTCGCGCCGGTCGATCAGGCTGCGGTGCACGAGCAGGCCGGCCGGCTTGTGTATGGCCACCAGCCAGTCGTCCTGAAAGAGGATGTCGGGTTCGATCACGCGCAGTGTGGGCTCAGACGGTTTAATAACCCCGGGCGTTTCATGGTTGCCATCCACGCCCGGGTCGGCCAAAGTGCGGCCTTTATGGTCGGTCGCCGCCGGTCCCGATGCAACCGCTATCATTAGAAAAGATCCCGGCGACCCGAGTGATGACGAACCATGCATCGCCACGAACATTCCGAACACCCGACCCCCGCCATCGACAAGCCCGCCCTGGTGCGCCGGCTGCGCGAGCTGCTGCCCGCCGAGGCGGTGCTCTCGACGGAGGAGGACCTGCGCCCCTACGAGTGCGACGGGCTGTCGGCCTACCGCCGCCTGCCGATGGTGGCGGTGCTGCCCGAGACCGTGGACCAGGTGCAGGCCATCCTGAAGCTTTGCCACCAGCACAACGTGCCGGTGGTCGCGCGCGGTGCGGGCACGGGCCTTTCCGGTGGCGCGCTGCCTTACGAGCAGGGTCTGCTGCTGAGCCTGGCCAAGTTCAAGCAGATCCTCGAGATCGACACCACGCGGCGCACGGCACGCGTGCAGCCCGGGGTGCGCAATCTCGCCATCTCCCAGGCGGTGGAGGAGTTCGGGCTGTACTACGCCCCCGATCCCTCCTCGCAGATCGCCTGCACCATCGGCGGCAACGTGGCCGAGAACTCGGGTGGTGTGCACTGCCTCAAGTACGGCCTCACGGTGCACAACATCCATAAGCTCAAGGTTGTGACCATCGACGGCGAGCTGCTGGAGATCGGCGGTGATGGACTGGACAGCCCCGGCTACGACCTGCTCGCGTTGCTGACCGGCTCCGAGGGCATGCTGGCGGTGATCGTCGAGGTGACGGTGAAGCTGCTGCCCAGGCCCGAGCGCGCCCAGGTGCTGCTGGCCGCCTTCGACGACGTGGTGAAGGCGGGCGTGGCGGTGGGCAACATCATCGCCGCCGGCATCATCCCGGCGGGCCTGGAGATGATGGACCGGCTCGCCATCCAGGCCGCCGAGGACTTCGTACACGCGGGTTATCCGCGCGATGCCGAGGCCATCCTGCTCTGCGAGCTCGACGGCACCAACGAGGAGGTTTCGGAGCACATCTTCGCCGTGCGCCAGATCCTCCAGCAGAGCGGCGCCACCGAGGTGCGCACCGCGCGCGACGACGCCGAGCGCCTGACCTTCTGGAAGGGCCGCAAGGCCGCCTTCCCGGCCGTGGGCCGCATCTCGCCCGACTACTACTGCATGGACGGCACCATCCCGCGCAAGCAGCTGCCCGAGGTGCTCCGGCGCATGGGCGAGCTCTCGCAGGAATACGATCTGGCCGTGGCCAACGTCTTCCATGCCGGCGACGGCAACCTGCACCCGCTCATTCTTTACGATGCCAACAAGCCCGGCGAGCTCGAGCGTACCGAGGAGTTCGGCGGCCGGATCCTGGAGCTCTGCGTGGAGGTTGGCGGCACCATCACCGGCGAACACGGCGTGGGCATGGAGAAGATCAACCAGATGTGCGTGCAGTTCGATGCCCTGGAGCTGACCCAGTTTCACGCCATCAAGCACGCCTTCGACCCCGAGGGCCTGCTGAACCCGGGCAAGGCCGTGCCCACGCTGCATCGCTGCGCCGAGTTCGGCGCCATGCACGTGCATCGCGGCGAGCTGCCCTTCCCCGAGCTGGAGCGCTTCTGATGAGCGACCGGTTGGCCGAGCTGCGCGACCAGGTGCGGGCCGCCGCCGCAGACGGAACGCCGCTGCGCATCGTCGGCGGCGACACCAAGCACTTCCTCGGGCGCGCGACAGCGGGCGAGGCCCTGGCCACGGCCGGTCATCGCGGCATCGTGCACTACGAACCCACCGAACTCGTCGTCACCGCCCGCGCCGGCACGCCGCTGGCCGAGATCGATGCGGCGCTGGCCGAGCACAACCAGATCCTGGGCTTCGAGCCGCCGCACCTGGGCGCGGGCGCCACCGTCGGCGGCACCGTGGCCTGCAACCTCTCCGGGCCGCGTCGGGCCTACGCGGGGGCGGCGCGCGACTTCGTGCTGGGCACGAAGCTGCTGAACGGTCGTGGCGAGATCCTCTCCTTCGGCGGCGAGGTGATGAAGAACGTGGCGGGCTACGACGTCTCGCGCCTGATGGCCGGGGCCATGGGCACGCTGGGCGTGCTGCTGGAGGTCTCGCTGCGCGTGATCCCGCGCCCCGAGACGCACATCACCCTGGCGCGCAGGACCACCGACCAGGAGGCCCTGTTCCTGCTGCACCGCTGGGCGGGCCGGCAGCTGCCCATCACCGCCACCTGTTTTCACGGCGACACCTTATATATTCGCCTCTGCGGCACGCCCAAGGGTGTGGCGGCCGCGCGCCAGCGCGTGGGCGGGGACCTCGTCAAGGACAGCGCCGGTTTCTGGACCAGACTGCGTGAGCAGCGCCACGCCTTCTTCACGACGAAGCGGCCGATCTGGCGCCTCTCCATTGCCTCGGATACACCGCCGGGCGAGATCGAGGGCAAGTGGCTGTACGAATGGGGCGGGGCGCAGCGCTGGCTGGTGAGCGACGCCCCGGCCGACGAGATCCGCGCCTGGGCGCGGGCCGCCGGAGGCCACGCCACCCTGGTGCACAACAAGCCGGCGGGCGCCGAGGCCGGCGAGGTCTTCCAGCCGCTGGCCCCGGGCCTGATGGCCCTGCACCGTCGACTCAAGGCGGCCTTCGATCCCGAGGGCATTCTCAACCCCGGCCGCCTCTACGCGGGGCTCTAGGCATGCAGACGCAGATCAGCGCCAGATACCGCGATACCCGGCAGGGCCTGGAGGCCGAGCGCATCCTGCGCGCCTGCGTGCACTGTGGTTTCTGCACCGCCACCTGCCCGACCTACCAGTTGCTGGGCGACGAGCTCGACGGCCCGCGCGGGCGCATCTACCTCATCAAGCAGCTGCTCGAGGGTGGCGAGGTGAGCGAGAAGACGCAGACCCACCTCGACCGCTGCCTGACCTGCCGCTCCTGCGAGACCACCTGCCCTTCCGGCGTGCAGTACGGCCGGCTGGTGGACCTCGGCCGCGAGCTGGTCGAGGCCGAGGTCCCGCGCCCGGCCGGCGCGCGCCTCACTCGCTGGCTGCTGCGAAAGATACTCCCCTACCCGGCGCGTTTCGCCCCGCTGCTGACCCTGGGCCGCCTGGCGCGCCCGCTGCTACCCGCGGCCCTGCGCCGCAAGGTGCCGGTCGCCCAGCCGGTGGGCACGCGACCGGCACCGGGCCATGCCCGCCAGATGCTGGTGCTGGAGGGGTGTGCCCAGAGCGTGGCCACCCCGGCGACCAACGCCGCGACCGCCCGCGTGCTCGACCGGCTCGGCATTACGCTGGTCACGCCGCGTGGGGCCGGCTGCTGCGGGGCCGTGAGCCAGCACCTGGCGGCCCCGGCCGAGGCGCTGGGTTTCGTGCGGCGCAACATCGACGCCTGGTGGCCGCACATCGAGGCGGGCGCCGAGGCCATCATCATCACCGCCAGCGGTTGCGGGGCGATGGTGAAGGAGTACGGTCACCTGCTGAAGGACGACCCGGACTATGCCGACAAGGCCGCGCGCGTCACGGCACTCGCGGAGGACATCGCCGAGGTGCTGCGCGACGAGCCGCTGCCAAAGGAACGTCTGCAGCCACGGCCGCGCAAGATCGCCTTCCAGAGCCCCTGCACCCTGCAGCACGGGCAGCAGCTCGCCGGCGTGGTCGAGGGCATACTGACCCGCGCGGGCTTCACCCTCACCCCCGTGGCCGATGCCCACCTGTGCTGCGGCTCGGCCGGCACCTATTCCATCCTCCAGCCCGGGCTGTCGCAGCAGCTGCGCGACAACAAGCTGGCGGCGCTCGGCAAGGGCGCACCCGAGGTCATCGCCACGGCCAACGCCGGCTGCCAGCTGCACCTGGCCACCGGCACCGACACGCCGGTGCGGCACTGGATCGAGCTGCTGGACGAGGCCTTCGCGGACCGCTAGCCGGGCGGGCCGGGGCACTGCCCGGACAGGCGGTGGCCCCGGCGGCCCCATTCTCCCGCCCCAGCTGCTATCTTTTCTCTGGGGTCCACCTCCCCGCCATTACATAAACGATAAGAACGGCGGCCGCGCACAAGGCCCGGCTGCTTCCCAAAGGAGGTTACTGATGAGCGATTTCCGCGATACCCGTTCCGGCTCGCGCCGCAAATTTCTGAAGGGTCTGGCCGCCGCCGGCGGCGCCACCATTCTCGGCGCGCCGTACATCAGCAATGCCCAGGCGGCCAAGGGCCACACCTGGAAGGTCCAGTCCGTCTGAGACGCCGGCACCACCGACTACGCCCTGTTCGAGAACTGGTGTAACAGCATCAAGGAGAAGTCGGGCGGCGAGCTCGACATCAAGCCCTTCGCCGCCAAGGCGGTGGCCGCCGACAACAACGCGCTGTTCGACGCCGTGCGTTCCGGCGTGCTGCAGGGCATGAACCCCTTCACCCTCTACTGGCCCGGCAAGATCCCGGCCTGCGTGTTCCTCTCCTCCTATCCGCTCGGCCTGGATCAGCCGGCGCAGTGGGACACCATGTACTATGGCCTCGGTATGCTGGAGATGGCGCGCGAGATCTATGCCAAGTTCGGCCTGATGTTCGTCGGCCCCATCCAGCACGATGCCAACATCATCCACTCGAAGAAGCCCGTGAACTCGGTGGAAGACCTCAAGGGCATGAAGATCCGCCTGCCGGGTGGCATGGTGGCCGAGGTGTTCCAGCAGTTCGGCGTCTCCACCGTCTCCTTGCCGGGCTCGGACATCTTCCCTGCGCTGGAGAAGGGCACCATCGATGCCGCCGACTACGTCGGTCCGGCGGTGAACTACGACCTTGGCTTCCACCAGGTGACGGACTACATCCTGTTCGGGCCGCCCGGCACCATGTCGATCTACCAGCCCTGCGACGTGATGGACCTGACGGTGAACATGCACGCCTGGAAGGCCCTGTCGCCGAAGATGCAGCAGTTCGTCGAGGAGCAGGTGTACATCTACTCGCGCGACCACTACAACGGCATCCAGAAGAAGAACATCGAGGCCATGGGCAAGTTCAAGGCCGCCGGCAACACGGTCTCGCGCCTGAGTGCCGAGGACGTGGCCAAGTTCCGCGCCGCCGCGATCCCGGTCTGGTTCAAGTGGGCGAAGAAGGACGCCGACGCCGCCCGCGTGTTCAAGCTGCAGCTGGATTACATGATGAACGATGTCATGGGCTACGTGACGCCGGAGGACATCAAGGGCTACAGCATCTGATCGGAAGCCTGTTTCTCATCCGGTGCGGGCGGCGATCATCGCCGCCCGCCTTCTCCTAAAGTTACGCGGAGTCGGCTGCACATGTCCGATCAGGAAGGTTTCGGTTTTGTCATGCCCCACTGGCTGTATGGGGCTGGCTGGCCATCATGCCGCTGGTGATGATCTGGCTGGCCAATCGCCACGAGAAAAAGCACCCTCCCCTCGCCCCCATCCCCGGGGAAGATCTCGCCCAGAAACTGCTCGCTACGGAAGACCCGACCCGGGGCTGGCCCGGCAACTGGTTTACCAGATTCATCGACTGGCTAAGCAACGCCACCGGCATCTTCGTCGCGTTCTGGACCGTGAACGCGGTGGTCTTCTACTTCTTCGAGGTGGTGATGCGCTACCTCTTCAACATGCCGACCATCTGGGTGCACGAGGGCTCCTACCTGCTCTTCGGCATGCAGTACCTGCTGGCCGGGGCCTATGCCCTGCTGCACGGTGCACATGTGCGGGTCGACATCCTCTACGTGAAGTTTCCGTTACGCGCCCGCGTGGGTGTGGACATCTGCACCTCAGTCTTCTTCTTCATCTTCGCCGTGGCGCTGATGGGGACCTCGTTCCGTTTCTTCATGGATTCCTACAACATGAGTGAAGTCACCATGGAGACCTGGGGCATCCAGCACTGGCCGGTGAAGGGCATGATGTTGCTGGGTTCGATCCTGATCCTGCTGGCGGGGCTGTCCAAGCTCGTCAAGGACATCGTGCTCTTTCACAAGCTTGGGAGGGCGCGCGCATGAGCCAGGCCATGGCCGCACCCACGCTTGGAAGTCGCATCGGCACCTGGCTGACCTACGCGCTCACGCTGCTGGCGGTGTTTGTCGTCGGTGTCGAGATCATCAATATCCTGTTCTACGATCCCTGGGGCGACGAGGTCTTCCTGTTCCGCTCGGCGGGCACGCTGGCGGATGTGGACATCGCCACGCTCACGTGGATCATGTTCGGCAGCCTGTTCGTGCTGCTGATGCTGGGCCTGCCACTGGCCTTCGTCACCGGCGGTCTCGGGGT
>OMKS01001654.1_pt1 | contig 19669 bp, 14 predicted proteins | sample 1674721 | NCBI WGS metagenome assembly OMKS01 (sample SAMN06264996, study PRJEB25208) | sediment metagenome | isolation source: hot spring sediment | place: USA: California | collected 2014-09-02
TAAGTAAGAAGAAGGGTGAAAAAAAGTACAACGTCCCATCGAGCCTTGCTCTTTTGGATAGAGGTTTGGAAAACGACGCCCATGCCGGGGATAAAATCAGGCAGTTAAGTCTTCTGGCGGCGGAGAGCATTGAAAAAATCCGCAGTAAAGTCCTGAATGTAAATTACGGCGATTTCGCCGAAAATCTTACCACACAGGGAATAGAATTGCATTTATTACCTGCAGGCACAAAAGTAAGAATCGTCAATGATGTTATTGTGGAAGTAACACAAATCGGTAAATCTTGTGTCAAACCTTGCACGATTTTCCACGCCGTCGGCGACTAGGTCATGCCCCGGGAAGGAATCTTCGCCCGGGTAATCTCCGAAGGTGTTATCTCCCGCCAAGACACAGTAAGCATCTTAAGGTAATTTCATTATAATTACTTATTCGGAAATTTTCTTTCCAAATAAATTCTGAAAGTGTATAATGCTATTAAGCTTCTGCTCGTAGTCGGTCTGGATAGCGACACTTACTCAAAAGTATCAGGGAGGGTAATCTAATGACGGATAAATCCAAGTCGGGCGGCAAAACCAAAGCAGTAAAAAAACCCGTAAAAACAGCCAAAAATAAAGCACCGCTTAAAACAAAACCCCGGCGCAAAGAAACGACCGGATTTTATAAGGATATTTTAGATGACATCGGCGTGGGAACTTATATTGCCCAGAACAAGAAGTTTGTCTATATAAACCCCCTGTTCGAAAAAATCAGCGGCTACAACAAAACATTTCTTATCGGGAAAAACACCGCAGATTTTGTTTTTCCCGAAGATAAAGATAGAATCAGGCGGATGGCCATAAACAATCTGAAGGTCCTGAGCGCCGAGCCTTACGAATACAGGTTTATCAAAAAAAACGGCGAAATCATCTGGGTCATGGAGAAGGTTTCTTCTGTAAAATATGACGGAAAGCGCGCGGTCCTGGGCAGCTTTATGGATGTTACCGAGCGCAAAAGCGCGGAAGAAAAAGTGCGCCATAGCGAAGATATGTACCGCTCCATTCTGGAAAACATAAATGACGGCTATTTCGAAGCAGATCTTTCCGGTCGTTTTACTTATGTGAATGCTCCTTTGTGCGAGATTCACGGTTATTCCGAAAAAGAATTAATCGGCATGGACAATCGTCAATACGCGGATATTGAAACTACAAAAAGAGTTTTCGCGTCGTTTAATGAAATATACAAAACGGGAAAAAGAGGCTCAATATTTGATTATGAAATCACGAGGAAAGACGGCGGCAAAAGACAGATTGAAGTATCTGCGTCTTTAATCAAAGACTTATCGGGAAAACCCGTAGGTTTCTGGGGAATAACGCGCGATGTCACACAGCGTAAAAAGAAAGAAGAAGAGTTGCGTGATAGCGAAGCAAGATACCGCAGCATAATCGAGAGCATTGTCGATGCCTATTTTGAGATAGACCTGACGGGGAAATTTACCTTTGTCAATGATGTTGTTTGCCAGCATCTTGGTTACTCCCGCGAAGAACTGATGACGATGAGCAACCTCAGCGTGCAAAGCCCCAAAGACGCGAAGAAAAGTTATCAGGCCTTCAGAAAAGTATATGAAACCGGACAACAGGTCAAAGCGCTGGAATACCGGGCAAGACGCAAAGACGGCTCCATTGGCATTTATGAATTATCCATTTCTCTGATGAAAAACGGCGGGGACAAACCTGTCGGTTTTCGAGGTATTTCCCGCGACATCACCGACCGTAAGAAAATGGAAGAAGCCCTGAAACTATCCGAAGAAAGATACCGGACAATACTGGAAGAAATGAATGACGGCTATTTCGAGGTAGATTTAGCCGGAAAATATATCTTTGTCACGGAGACCAACGCCCGCCTGATCAAATATTCAGCGGAAGAGCTTATCGGAAAGGACTCTTCCGCTTACATGGTTAAAGAAGATGTTCCTATTGTCACTAAAGCTTTTACAAAGATATACAAAACAGGTAAACCCGAAAGAAACATAGTTTACAGAGCCATCCATAAAGATGGCTTCATAGGCATTGCCGATCTCACCGGGTTTCCTCTAAAAAACAACAAAGGGGAAATTATCGGCTTTCGCGGCATCGCGCGCGATATCACCGAACGCAAACAGATGGAGGAACAAATCCGCCAGTCCGAAGAAAGGTACCGCACCATCATTGAACAAATGGAGGATGGCTATTTTGAAACGGATCTTAAAGGTAATTTTACTTTTGTCAACGAGGCGGAGTGCCGCAATCTCGGCTACAGTCATGAGGAGCTTATTGGCATGCGCCGCCGTCAATACACCGATGAAAAAAATGCCACTGTCCTGTTCCATCTTTTTAACGGCGTGTATAAAACCGGCAACCCGGTCAGAGCCCATGATCTGGAAATCATCAGAAAAGACGGCACCAAATCATTCAACGAAATCTCCGTGGGACTGATCAGAAATGAAAAAGGCGAACCGGTGGGCTTCCGGGGAATAGCGCGTGATGTTAGCGAACGCAAGCGCCAGGAAGAAAAAATCCAGTACATGGCCACGCATGACGCGCTGACCGGTCTGCCCAACCGCCTGATGTTCAGCCAGCTTTTGAATCATTCTCTTGAAAGCGCAAAACGTTATAAAAGGAAACTGGCCGTCTTTTTCATTGACCTGGACCGTTTCAAGATTATCAACGATACGCTGGGGCATGACGCGGGTGATCAGCTTCTGCAGGAAATAGCCGCGCGTTTCCGCCAGACACTGCGCGCCATGGATGTTGTCGCGCGCCTGGGCGGCGATGAATTTGTCGTAATGATTGAGGAAATAGATAATTTGGGGCAGGTGGAAACAGTCGCCCGTAAACTACTGGCCGCGGCGATGAAGCCTGTTTCCATTATGTCGGAAGAATGCCGTGTCACGGCCAGTATCGGCATCAGTGTCCATCCGAAAGACGGGGAAGATGAACAGAGCCTGATGAAAAATGCCGATATCGCCATGTACTTCGCGAAAGAAGAAGGGAAAAATAATTTCCAGTTCTACTCCAAGGACATCAAATCACAGTCATTCGAAAGGCTGTCGATTGAAACAAATTTGCGCTTTGCGTTGGAAAGAAACGAACTGTCACTGGCCTATCAGGCCAAATTGGATTTCAAAACCGGCGCGATTAACGGTGTTGAGGCTCTTTTGCGCTGGAACAGCCCTTATTTGGGCGAAGTGACTCCGACGCAATTCATTCCGGTAGCGGAAGAAACGGGTCTAATCGTCCCCATCGGACGATGGGTCATGAAAACAGCCTGCGAGCAAAATGTCGCATGGCAGGAGCAGGGACTTCCCCCTGTATGCATAGCGGTTAACCTTTCTCTGCGACAACTTGTCGATGACGCCCTGATTTACGATATTAACAAAGCACTCAAGGATTCCGGAATGGCTGCGCATCTTTTGGAGCTGGAAATCACGGAAAGTATGGTGATGCACAACCCCGGCCGCATGATCGGCGTTCTGGCCAGAATTAAAGAGTTAGACGTACGTCTGGCCATCGATGATTTCGGCACTGGTTATTCATCTTTGGCCCAAATCAAGCACTTTCCGGTGGACACGCTGAAAGTAGACCGTTCTTTCATCCGGAATATACCGGATAATAAGGAAGATAAAGCCATTGCCGAAGCCATAATTGCGATGGGCAAAACTTTGAGTCTTACGGTAGTGGCCGAAGGCGTCGAAACAGAAGAACAAATGCAATATCTGCACAGCCATTCCTGCGATGAGATGCAGGGATTTTATTTCAGTAAACCTGTGCTGCCGGAGAAGTTCGCTGATTTGTTGCGCCAGCATGTTCCTTCCACAACATTTAAATAATAAACATCCGGCAAGTCTATTCTTTTATTAATTATATTTTATTGATTTGCGCAGGACTGATTCCAGAAAGGAGACATGCCGCGCAAACGTTCGATGATGCCCGGCATCTTTTCGATAACAAAATCTATCTCTTTTTCCGTATTGTAGATGCTCAGGCTGAACCGCACGGAACCATGCGCCATCGTAAAAGGGACTCCCATCGCGCGCAGAACATGCGATGGCTGTAATGAACCGGACGTGCAGGCCGAACCGGAAGAAGCGCAGATACCCAGCTCATTCATCAGTAAAAGTATCGCCTCCCCTTCCACATATTCAAAGCTGATGTTAGTCGTATTAGGCAGGCGGTTGTCCGTATCGCCATTGACACGGCTCTGCGGGATTCTTTCTAAGAGCTCTTTCTCCAGTTTATCGCGCAGTGATTTCACGTTATTATTTTCTTTTTGTATATTCGCAGCAGCCAGTTCACATGCCCTGCCAAGCCCTATGATGCCCGGAACATTTTCCGTTCCACCGCGGCGTTCTTTTTCCTGGTGTCCTCCGACCATGAATGGAAAATATTTTGTCCCGCGCCGGATATACAAAACACCGACACCTTTGGGCGCGTGAAGCTTATGACCAGATAGAGAAAGCATATCTATTCCATTGTTTTTCATATTTATCGGGATTTTACCTACCGCCTGCACGGCATCCGTATGAAACAGAATACCTTTCTCTTGCGCCATTTTCGCCGCCTCTTCGACGGGAAAAATAACTCCTGTTTCGTTGTTTCCCCACATTAAAGAAACAATCGCGGTATCGGGGGTCATGCTTTTTTCCAGGTTTTCCAAGTCAAGTACACCGTTTTTATCAACGGGAAGTTCCGTAACGCGGTATCCCTGGGTAGCCAGCTGGGCGCACAGGGCGCGGACAGCCGGGTGTTCCACGCGGCTGGTAATAATATGTTTTCTATCAGGGTGAGTAGCCAAAGCGGAGCGGATGGCGGAATTATCGCTTTCAGTGCCGCAGCTGGTAAAAATTATTTCTTCAGGAATAGCGCCGATGAGAGCGGCAACCTGCTCCCTGGCCGCGCGAATTTTCTGGCCTACCTGACCGCCGAAAGTATGCATGCTGGATGGATTGCCGTAGTATTCTCTGAAGTAAGGAAGCATGCTTTCCATTACTTCTTTTGCCACCTGTGTTGTCGCGTTGTTATCCAGATAAATCACATTCACTTTTCCACCTCCTCCACCACCAAATCCGGCGACACAAACTCACGCAATTTAAGTTCCACGAAATTCTTTAAAGTGATATTAGACGCCTTGCATGTGGCGCAGGCGCCGCGCGTGGCCACCAGAATACGGTTGCCGATAATATCGATAATTTCAATATCTCCTCCATCATGTTGGAGCGACGGTCTTATTTCCCTGTCTATTGTTTCCTGAATCAGTTGTATTTTATGAAGATTCGTCATTTTCGGCTTGGGTTCCTGTTTCATTTCGCTGCGCACTCTGTCAATAATTTTCTGAATATCTTCATGACAGCCTCCGCATCCCCCACCGGCCTTGGTATAATTGGTTACTTCCTCTACGCTCGTAAGATTATTTTCCCGTATTGCTTTTTCAATTTCTTTGTCCGTAACTCCAAAACATTCACAGATAATTTTTTCACCGGTTTGCGCCGCGGGCACACCTTTATAGTTTTCAACGGCCTTTTCCAGTGCCTGTTTGCCCAGAACCGAACAATGCATCTTTTCATCCGGCAGCCCGCCCAGATATTTGGCAATATCTTTATTCGTCACTTTCAGCGCCTCATCCACGGTCATCCCTTTGATGATTTCGGTAAGCGCCGATGACGAGGCAATAGCGCTGGCACAGCCAAAAGTTTTAAACTTGGCGTCTTTGATCCTTTTGTTCTCATCAAGTTTAAAAGTCAGCTTGAGGGCATCACCGCAGGCCAGCGAACCAACCTCGGCCACGCCGTCGGCATTTTCAATTTCCCCGACATTGCGGGGATTGAGAAAATGTTCTTTAACCTTATCTGTGTATTCCCACATATATTTCCCTCATTATCAATGATTTGGAAAGTATAACATTTTGGTGGAGGCGGCGGGAGTCGAACCCGCGTCCGAAAACCTTCCGCTGGAGAATCTACGCACATAGCCTCAGATTTAAATTCGCGCCGGATTGCTCCCTAAGGCCGGATCGCACCGCGCTATCCTGAAAGTATTTCGCCTCGCTTCCCCAGGAAAAAAGTTTGGCTATCCTGTCTGAATGACGTTCTGTTCCAGCCAACAGGAAAACCGGGCAGAACGTTAGCCGTCTTAAGCGGCTAAAGCGTAATCGTAGTTGTCTGCGATTATATGTTTCCTACCTATTTAACGAGGCCTGTAGGAACCTCGGTACGCATCTACAACTTCAAATGTCCCCGTCGAAACCGTGACGCCCCCCTTTCTTTCATTTAGGTTAATATATTATCTTATTTAGTGATTGTCAAAAGAAAACAGATTTTCCACATGTCCCAAAGGAAGCTTATATCGTGGATTTTTTTAAAGTTTGGCTGTCTTATTTGACCTTAATCATCTTTGACTTGAACGTCCGCTCAATATCTCGACGCTCTTCGCGCTTTTTTATATCCTGGCGCCGGTCGTGCTGTTTTTTGCCCTTGCCTATACCCAACTCCACCTTAACCTTGCCGTTTTTGAAATATAGCTTGAGTGGAATCAGAGATAAACCCTTTTCACGCGATTTACCGTAAAGTTTACGAATTTCGCGCTTATGCAAAAGAAGTTTGCGTTGCCGCAGGGGCTCATGGTTAGAGCGATTGCCGTGTTCATACGGGCTGATATGCAGCTCGCGCAGGAATACTTCCCCGTCGTTCACAATGGCGTAACTATCCTTCAGGTTCGCTTTGCCGGCGCGCAGGGATTTAACTTCTGTTCCGGTCAAAACCATACCCGCCTCATAAGTGTCTGTTATTTCATAATCGCGGCGTGCGGTCTTGTTGGGTACAATCAATTTCTGAGCTGTTTTATCTTTTGCCATGTTTTATTATGACATTAATCAGTGTCTATTTCTATCTCTATTTGATAAAGGAAGTAAATAATCAGGCTTTACGTGGCTCATGGCCTTAAAAATATTTTCACGGATATCTTTATTATCCCTGGACAACTTGTCCAATAGTTTTTTTACATAGACTCTTTTTGATATTCTGCTGGTCGGGCAGGCATTTTTTATCACGGGAAACTGACGCTCTTTACAGTATTTTTTAATCAACTCCTCTCGCAATAGCGTCATCGGCCGGATGATATGCATTTTCCCGCCAAAAATTCTTTGTTTGGGAACCATAGTGCTGATTTCACGGCCGTAAAACATGTTAATCAACAAAGTTTCAATGATATCGTCTCGATGATGAGCGAAAGCAATTTTATTGCAACCTTCTTCAGCTGCAATTTCAAATATTCTTTTACGGCGAAGACGCGAACACAAAAAACAGGGATTTTTCTTATTATACTCAGAATGCGATACAGGGCCGATATCTGTTTTTTCCATCACATAGCGGTAATTATTTTTCCGCAGATATTTTTCCAATATTTTGTATCCACGGTAAGAATTATCGAATCCCATGTCAATATTAACCGCGATAAATGAAAAAGCGGGAACAAAAATCATGGAGGAATCCAGCAAATCCAGTAGAACTAAACTGTCCGCCCCACCGGACACTCCCACCAGCAGTTTGTCGCCTTTTTCAATCATATTATAATCGCAAATGGCGATTTCAAGCCACTTTTTCAGATGGAGATACAGACGGCTATTTCTTATTTCTTTGTTTTCTGCCATAAATTTGATCAGCCACAGCTATTAATAATAAAATTATAAGGGAAGAGTTATTAACTATAAGCAGAAATAATTATCGAATAATATTATTTTCAGTGATGAAGCACACGAGATTATTCTTCTACAATAATTTAAAAATACGACGGCGCAATACTTCCATTTCCGCTCTGTTTCCGGTCAGCGAATATAAGACTTCTCTCTTTTGCGCTTTTTCTTCCTTGACAATCGCGCTGATTATCTCAGCATCTTCCAGAAACCTGATTGCATTGATGTAATTGACATGGGATAAGGATTCCATGCGCAATACTTCACCTTTGCGGTAGAGCCTGTTTCCGAGGGAACGAATTTTTTTATGCCACTCCTTTTCCTCTATAATAGATTTTTTAAGATAATAGCAGCTTCTTATAACAATCCAGTAAGATTCCAGATAATTATGAATTAAACCGGCGAAGAATTTGAGTTTCATCCGCCCCCTTCCCTTGATTTCTATCCACGCGCCATCTTCACGTTCTTCCGCTTTAATCATTTTTCTTTGAAATAAATATTCCAGAACGTTATTAACTTCATCCACATCATCTGTCTTTTCATCAAAAATGAACTCATTCCATAAGAGCTTCTTAAGGAATTTATAATCGGCCATAATTTTTCCCAGGGACATGATATCTTCATTGCTCTTCATCATTGACGTTGCCACAAAGCTCAAAGCCACGAAAAAATGCAGTACATTATTTTTGTAATATTCCAGATAAAGCCTGTTCTCGTCGGCCAGAGAATAGACAACATCAAGCATGTCTTCCAGTTGATCTTCTTCTGTTTCTACTTTACTAATAATTCCATCTTGAATAAAAACATTAACGGCGTCAATTATGGCTTTATCCTTCTGCGCGAATGTGGCAGCCAGCTTTACTTTTCTCATTACCAGATATTCATAAAATTCGTTAAACACATCGGACAAATCATCATGGGAAATTCCCCTGCGGTCATGACTCAGAATCACAGCCGCAACAAGCGAAAAAGGCGTTACCAGTGAAACTTTGTTGATTTCCAAAACAATTTCATAGCCTATTTTCCGGTAAAGGCCCTGCCTTTCATCCAGAGTCATCTGTTCTATATGCTTTTCCTGCGCCGCCAGGTAATCCTTCATAATTATCGGCTCGCCAATGTTTAAATAAACACGTCCGTAACGTTTGCGCAATATGCTGCCGGTCTTGATTATCTCAGCCGTGTTTTCCGGAGTTTTTGGTTCTCCGGATATTTCTTTCAGATACGACCTTTCCTCGATTACACGGTCATAACCCAGATAAACAGGGATTGCGGCAAAGTTATCGCAGTATTTATCCTGCAGAGCCTGAATAACCATGGAAAGAAGGCCGTATTTGGGCATAACCATTTTTCCGGAACGACTGCGCCCCCCTTCAATAAAAAACTCAATTGCATAACCTTCTTTCAGGAGAATGGCCATGTATTTTGCGAATACTTCCGAATAAAGCTCATTTCCCCTAAAACTGCGCCGCATAAAAAAAGCGCCTGACTTACGAAAAATATAGCCCATCGGGAAAAAAGATAAATTATTGCCGGCGGCGATAAAGGTCAATTGAATATTATTGACGTATAAAACGTATGAAAAAATAAGATAATCGATATGGGAACGATGGCAGGGAATAACGATGAACGGCATTTTTTTGGAAATATTTCTGAGCTTGGCCAACCCTTCCTGATCAACAACTAAACCGTCAAAAATATTCATCCAAAGCCAGCGGAGCAGTTTAAGCCATATCTGAATCATTGTTTCGCTGTAATCAGCCGTGATTTCATAAAGATACTTTTTTGCTTCTTTTTCCACAGCGGCAATTTCCTTCTTTTCTTTGAGCGTGTAATCTGCAATGAATTGCTGCATATTTTTATCGCTTAAAACCATCCCGATGAACGCCTCACGCGATTTCAGCACCGGCCCGACAACTGCTGTTTTTTCTTTTTCAATGCGCTCAATTAACTCCGCCCGCAGATCTCGAACAATCGTTTTCTTGGGAGTATTATCACTACAGACATTCAGATAATTTAATAAGTTTATAGATTCGGAAGTTATCACAAACGCTTTACTAGCATAGCGCATAAAAGTTATCAGCCTTCGTATTGCTCCGGTGTGCTCCGTTTGCCCGAAAAGAATATTAATGAGGCTTTCATCTTCTTTTTCACGCCTGCGACCGTAAGAAACCAAAATAGGCACGATAAAAATCGGAAAATCAACTGATTTCTGAGCATTAATCAAGCTGGATATTCCCGTTTCAGCGGTCCTACTGTTAATGAATTCCGATTGGCCTAGATGTATAATTACAGAATTTTTCCGTCTGATTATCCTTTCCAAATACGAAAGTTTTTTCTTCCACGCTTTTTTTTCACCGGAAAAAAGCCGTAGGAAGGAAGACCAAAGCAATTTAATCATCCGGCAAATCGGATGCCAAAAGGACATATTCATGCCGTGGCAATATAAAGGCTGCGGGAGTCCCTTCCTGCCCGCAAGCTCATAAAGAATAAGGCTGTTAAGCTTGCTTTTTTGCCTTAAAGCATAAACGACAAGACCCTCTTCGGACAATCTTTTTATTGTTTCCACATATTCATCGGCAATCGAAATACGGGAAAGAAATATCTTCGCAAGTTGGAAACGAAAAAAATCCTGTTTTTCGTAAATGCGGCCGGAGAAGTATTCCTTGTCAAGATATTTTTTTACAACTTCAATCCTATTAATCATGAATATTTCTCTTTAATTTTTTTTTACGCGAACCTGTTATTGTTCGCGTTAACTTAATTATACATACTAAAATAATGGCTACGATTACCGGAAAATCTCTTCAGGAGGAATTTTCTTATTGTTGTAAATTATTAATTGATCCTCTTCATTCTGGAATTCTTCGGGAAACCGTTCCATCATGTAATTCTGTACGTAATTGCGTACCTCACGAGAAGTGTTGAATTTCAAAACTTTTTTCAGTACTAATTTCGATTCCTCAAGCGTTGATTCACGAATGATTCTCTTAATTCGCGGAATAGCTAAATGGTTCATGCTCAATTCATCCAACTCTAATCCAAGCAGCACCATGGCACACAAGGGATCACCCGCCATTTCTCCGCACATGGCAACGGGTATATTTGCTTCATGCGCCGCGTCCGTAACTCTTTTAATTAATCTCAATATTGCAGGATGAAGTGGTTCATACAAATAAGAAAGGCGCTCGTTTGCGCGGTCAATCGCCAATGCGTATTGAGTTAAATCGTTTGTGCCGATACTAAAGAAGTCTACTTCGCGCGCCAATTTATCGGCAATTTCCACGGCTGCCGGCACCTCTATCATCACCCCTATTTCCATTCTTGAAGCGATTTCCACATCCTGCTCCAAAAGTTCTCTGCGTGCTTCTTCCATCATTTTTTTTGCTTCACGAATCTCCTCTACACCGGAAATCATCGGAAAAAGAATTTTAACGTTTCCCGCAGCGCTCACCCGCCATATTGCCCTTAGCTGAGTCTTAAAAAGCTCTGTTTCCTTCAGGCAAAAACGAATCGCGCGCAGGCCCATCTGCGGATTCAGTTCTTTTACATGTTTTTCATCGGGAGTAATCTTATCGCCACCCAAATCAAAAGTCCTTATTGTTGACCAATTCAAACCTCTTGCCTTTACGACCTGGAGATAATTATCGACATGATCATCCTCCGAGGGCAAATCATGGCGGTTTATATAGATGAATTCTGTCCTGTAAAGTCCAATATGCTCCGCTCCATGAGCGATGGCGGAAGGTATCTCTTCCACAAATTCAATATTACTGCCAATTTTCACATGATAGTTGTCCCGGGTAACCGCGGGCAAATTCGCGTACTGAAGATATTCTTCATCTATCGCGCAGTAATGTATTCTCTTTTCTTCATATCTCTTAATCATATCGGGGTAGGGATTAACGATAACCATTCCCGAAATGCCGTCGACTATTATTTCGTCCCCGGTTTTAACAAGCTGAGTAATATTACCCAGCCCGGCAACGGCGGGCAATTCCATGGCGCGGGATACAATAGCCGTATGTGAGGTTCTGCCGCCGGTATCGGTCGCGAAACCGATTACTTTATCCATTTTCATCTGTGCTGTATCAGCCGGTGAAAGGTCATGGGCAATGACGATTACTTCACCGCCGATCTCCAGGACAACTTGCCTTTTTTCCCCGGCAAGATTCCTCAATATTCTCTGGGCGATGTACTGTACATCGCTGATACGGTCACGGATGTAGGCATCATCAACCCCTTCAAATATTTCCTTATAATGGTCTAGCGTCAGGCGCACTGCCCATTCCGCGTTGATACCTAATCTTCGTATGTATTTAATTGTCCGGTTAATAAATTTTTTATCTTTTAGAATCAAAATATGAACATCAATAATGTAAAGAGGCTCTTTGATGCTTGCTTCCTTCAGGTTTTCCTGAATCTGCAGCAATTGTTTTTCCGATTCTTTCAGGGCATCTTTAAACCTTTGAATTTCTGCGGAAATAGATGAAGGCTTCTTAAGCTTATAAAACGAAATTTGGCTGTCCAGAGGGTCAAAGAGATAGACCTTGCCGATAACTATACCCGGAGAAACCCCTAAACCTTTTAAGGCAAAAGGTTTTTTTTGCTGTTCTGCGCTCATATGTGTTTAATATTCCCCAAATTTACTTTCAATAAGCTGCTCCAGCGCTTTGAGCGCCTGCTGCGCGTCATCACCCTGAGCTTTAACCGTCAACTCGCCGCCAAACGGACAGGCAAGCGTAAGAATCCCCAGAATACTTTTGCCGTTTGCCGCTTCTCCGTTATATTCAACTTTTATCTGCGATTTAAACTGCTCGGCAACTTTAACAAAAGCGGCCGCCGCGCGCGCGTGCATTCCCAATTTATTTTTTAATTTATAATTCCCAATCTCTATCAACTAATTATTTCCCTTACGTAAACTAAAATAAAAAATAATCCAACCGCGCCGTAAATAATATAAATCTGAGACAATACCTTTTTAATCAGGAAATAGGAAAACATAACTATACCTATTGCGCCCACAGCCATAAAAATGTCGGGGGCATTGACAAACAGCGAATATTCCGAGTATGAAAGCCAAACGGTAAAAACCGCCAGTATCACCACCGATAACCAGCGGGTTATCGCCGTTGCGCGCGGTAAATTTAATCCCCGGATAAACTCAATCCCTTGCTTCCCCCTTGTGTATCCCTCAAAAAAACCTTTTAGCCTCACCAAAAGATGAGCCGGCGTATAAATCAACAAAAAAGCAAAAGGCGCTATAATCAATCCTTTAAAAGCCAAAACTACGGCTACTATCCCGGCAAAAGGCCTCAACGCCCCCCAGAAAAAATAATCACCTATCGCGGCATAGGGCCCCATTAATCCTTTCTTAAACGACAATACATCATAGGCATCCCCTGCGCCTTTTTTTTCTTCTTCCATTCTTACAACCGACCCGAGCAATGGCCCGGAAAAATAGGGATGGCTGTTGTACATTTGCAAATGCCTCGCCAGCATTGCCCCTGCATCCTTTTTCCCCATTTCCCACGCGCGAATAAGCGGAATTATCGAAAACGCAAAGCCCATATTCTGCATCCGGCGAAAATTAAGGGCCGCGTGTATAAAGAATGAACGCAACAATATTTTCAGCAGTAACGTCTTTTTCATTGACCTAAAACTTAAATAATTTATTTAAATACTTATAACATCTAATACGGCGAATTTAGCTAACATAAATGGCTGGTTGTGTCAATTTATGAAAACGATGTAATTCTTTGTGATTGTTCATAATTTACAGATAATAGCGCAGTATCACGTTGGTTTCGCGCGCCTGGTTTCTTGAAGCGCCCCAAAATAATTGTCATTGTATTAAAAAAAAAGCGGCCTGATAATTTTACAAGCCGCCTTTTTATTTGATGAAAATCGATAAAATATTATTAAATCAGCTTCTTAAACATGGTGATGGTATAAACGGCAGAGATACCCACCAGAATATAAACCACCCTTGCCAAAACGGACATAGCTCCAAAAATCGTTGCGACCAAATCAAAGTCAAATATACCTACTAAACCCCAGTTAATCCCTCCGACAATTACCAGAATAACCGCTATTATGTTTACTGCCTTCATTTGATTCACCCCTCTTTTTGAAAAAAAGTATTTACCCCGGTAACCAGGCCTCTGTACGGTTCACTAAAAGCCTTGTCCGGCGCATTGCTACTTGCCCTTTTTTGTGTTTCTGGCGATATCTGCCAGGACGACAACCGCTTCTGAGAGAAAATAAAAAATAGCCAAGGCAAAAAATGCGGTCATTATTCCTCCGATAATGAATACGAGCCCGCCCAGAAAATCTGTTCCTGCACCAAATCCATGTTTGAAAATAGTAACCTGCTTGATGATGCCAAAAGCTTTACGGCCGATAAAGCAAATGAGAATTCCGCCGGCCAGAGAAATTACTGCCGAGAAAGCCGCGTACGCTTCCCCAAACAGCTTGAAGAAAACAGAAGCAATGGAAATAACAGGGTAATCTCCATCCGGCAGTTCAGCAACATCTTTGGCGCGTATAAAGAATACGTGCACCACCATGTAAAGAGCCACAATAACCAGGAATTGAAAAATGATAATTCCCAAAACCGTCGCAACATCTGCGCCGGAAAGTGATTTCCATACCTTGACCCACGCCACAACACCTGCAAGCGCAATCACCGCCGCCAAGACACGCAGAAAAAGCGCGAATGCCTTTTTAAAAAAATCTCCCCTAGAAATATACTCAATAACCGGTTTCATAAATAAAAACTTTCCCATAATTAAATCACCTCCTGAATATTTTTTTTAATCTGAACATGCAAAATCGAAGAAAGATTAATGCTGATTTTACTAGACAATTATAAGTTTTTTGTCAATAAAACATTGCCGGTTTTATTTCTTTTTTACCAGCCGGTTAAGTAAGTCTAAAACCTCCGCATTATTGCGCAAGTTAAACCTGGCGTAAGATTGCGTCATGCCCACCCGGATGGAATAAGCATTCTGTGGAAGAACTTTAAAAAGATACTCATCTGTCCAGTCACCTCCAATGGCCATAATGAAGTCATATGTTTTGCCAGAAAGCCAGTGAAGACCCGCGCTGCTTTTATTCACATCCACGTCCGTTATTTCTATTACTTTATGCCCCTGCATCACCTGAATATCGATATTTGCCGTGAAGTCAATTAAATAATCCAACAGTTCCTTGGCGATAAGCGAACCCATTTCCGCATTCACACGTCGGTAATGCCAAACCAGTGAATACTCTTTTTCTTCCACAAAAGAACCGGGAAGTCTGCCGGCGTAGGTTTCCAGTACAGGAATTATTTCCTCCTTCCACTCGCTGTTGAGAGGTTTTATTAGCCGCCACTTTTTATTTTTTTCTTTAAGCCATATACCGTGCTCGGCAATCAAACCAATATCCAACTCGCCAAACCAGCTCTGCAGGGTGTGTTTATCCCTGCCGCTGGTCAGAATAATCTGAGTTTTTTTATCCGCTGCAAGTCGCTCCAACATCCTGAGAAGTTTTTTATCCGGCCTGGCCTCCAGAGGGTTTTCAGAAAACGGTATGAGTGTTCCGTCATAATCCAGGAAAATAAGTCTATTTTTTGCGTTCATGAAATCCTTTATCAGCAGTTTTCTGGCCGCGGGCCCCATTATTTTATCATGGAATCTCTTTTGTTCCTCTTTGAGCGCTGCCAAATCCTTGATGAAGCTTTCCGCCCATTTGCTTACATCATAAAATTCCAGCCTTCTTTGCAGCACCTGATTGCGCCTGATTTGTTCTTCTTTAGGCATTTCCATCGCCTCTTCCAGCGCATCCACAATTTCTTCAATGTTATTGGGATTCATGATCAGCGCTTCGCCCATTTCGTGGGAAGCGCCCGTCATTTCGCTTAAGATAAGAACTCCGGTTTTATCCTTTTTTGCCGCGACATATTCTTTTGCAATGAGATTCATACCGTCGCGCAGGGGAGTTAGCAAGGCCACATCGCCCGCGCTGTAAAGGGCAACAAGCGAATTAAATGCCAGGGATTTATACTGATAGATAATCGGCGTCCAACTTAAAGTACCAAACCTGCCGTTTATTCTTCCCGCCAGGGCATCTATCTGCTTCTTCATCTCCTGATAATGCTCCACGGCTATTCGTGAAGGGACAACAACCATGACCATTACCACCTTTGTATGCCACTGATGATTTTTTTCCAGAAAGGCTTCGTAGGCCTGAAGGCGGTTAAGAATACCTTTTGAATAATCAAGGCGATCAATAGAAAGAATTACCTTATAATCACCCAGGGTTTTTTCCAGTTCTTTTTTGTGTCTCTGAACGGCTTTTGTGCACGCGGCACTGTTATATTTTTTAAAATCTATGCCCATGGGATAAGTATCCGCTTTGATAACCCGGTCTCCGACGATAATTTTTCCCATATTGTGTTCATAACCCAGAATACGGTGAACACAGCGCAGAAAATACTGCGTATAATCATGCGTGTGAAAACCGATAAGATGCGCGCCCAGAAGGCCTTCCAGTATACGTGCGCGCCATTTTCCCGGCAGTAGACGAAACATTTCAAAGCTTGGGAAAGGAATATGCAGGAAAAAACCGATAGGGTTTTTCAACTTTTCTCGCAGCATCATGGGAAGGAGCATCAGATGATAATCATGTATCCAGATAATATCGCCGGGTTTCACCACTTCCAGCACCGCGTCACGGAAATTTTGGTTCATCTTAATGTATGTTTCCCAGTATTCCTCGTCATAAACAGTATAAGACGGAAAATAATGAAATAACGGCCAAATTGTTTTGTTGCAAAAGCCATGATAAAAATTATCCATGGCCTTTTCGGAAATAAAAACGGGATAAGAATCAACTTCGGACAGTAATTTTTCTTTTACTTCTTTTTTTTTCTTTTCCGCCACTGGCACGCCCGGCCAGCCTACCCAAAGATATTTTTTTTCGATAATCGAGGAACTTTTCAAAGAATCCAGGTAGACACTTAAACCGGAAACAAGCCCACCGGGGCTTTTCTGGAATTTTATCTGGCCTTTTCTTTCCGCGACTGTAACGGGCAATCTGTTTGAAACAACCAGCAGTCTCATCTCTTTACCTCCGCAAGCGAACCTCGGGATTAGCAACAGTAACCAACGCAAGTAACATCTTACGTACCGCCCAGCATGATAAATAATTCAGATTTTTCCCCGGTTCAGGTTCAGAATAAAAAAAATTCGTTTGTTGCCGCAATGTTTCGAACAACTGATTGATAATTCATATACTTTCTTGAAAGGCGTAAGTCAATCTTATTTGCCCATTATTTTTATAAATACCTGATATAACGTGGTTATTTATGAGTGGCAAACTCTGTCTTATTGCCGGTACTTTTTGGGAGCCGAAGCAGCCTCGCGTTGATGGCAACGATAACAGTGCTGAGCGACATCAAAACCGCGCCGATCGCTGGGCTGATGATAATTCCTGAATTATAAAGAACACCGGCGGCGAGAGGTATGGCCACAACGTTATATCCTGTCGCCCAGGCCAGATTCTGCACCAGCTTGCGATATGTTGCTTTAGCCAGTCTGATAATATTCAGCACATCATCCGGATTAGAGCGCACCAAAATAATATCCGCCGATTCAATCGCCACATCCGTGCCCGCGCCCACGGCAATGCCCACATCCGCCTGCGCCAGCGCCGGCGCGTCGTTAATGCCGTCTCCGGTCATCGCCACAACATAGCCGCGGGATTGCACCTCTTTTACTTTTTGCGCTTTTTGCTGCGGCAGAACTTCGGCAAAATATTCATCAAGGCCGATTTCATCGGATACCCATTTGGCCACCATGCGGTTATCACCGGTGAGCATCATGCATTTAATGCCCTGGTTCTGTAAGCTGACAATTGCTTGTTTCGCTTCCGGCCGCAGCAAATCCGCCAGCGCGATGGCGCCCGCGATTTTTCCCTCCAGCAATACGTAAACTACTGTTTTCCCCTGCGCGTGCAGCCCAACAATTCTTTTATCCTGCGCCTCAGATATATTTTCCTTTACGTAAACCGGGCTTACCACCTGCACTAATTTTCCCGCAACTTTCCCCTGCGCGCCGCTTCCCGCGATTGCTTTAAATTCTTCCGGATGAACAGTTTTTTTCGCCGCCGCGACAATGCCTTTGGCGATGGGATGTTCTGAGTGCATTTCTACGGATGCCGCATACATCAACAATTCTTCTCTCTCCAAGCCATCAGCAAAAATCAAAACATCCGTCACGCCGAATTTGCCTTGCGTCAGCGTGCCTGTTTTATCAAAAATCATCGCGTCGATTTTGCGCGCGTTTTCAAAAGCCGCCCTGTTGCGGATTAAAAGGCCATTGACTGCCGCGATGGATGTGGAAACAGCGACAACCAGCGGCACCGCCAGTCCCAGCGCGTGCGGGCAGGCGATTACCATTACCGTCACCGCTCTTTCCAGAGAAAAAGCAAACTCTTTATTCATGATGAAAAACCAGACAAAAATTGTGAGTATGCCCACCGTTATCGCGACAATAGTCAGATAAAAAGCAAAACGATTTGCCATATCCTGTGTTTTTGATTTACTCTCCTGCGCCTCCTTAACCAGTTGAATAACCTGCGCCAAAAAGGAATCCTTGCCCAGCTTTTTAATCAGCACGGTAATCGCACCCTCGCCGTTAAGCGATCCGCCGATAACTTCCGCGCCTTTCTTTTTGGGCACCGGATTGGATTCGCCGGTGAGCATCGCTTCATTGATATAAGTTTCCCCTTCCTGAATCTCACCGTCCGCCGGTATTTTTTCGCCAGGCTTTACCACCACCCGGTCATTTAGATTTAATTCGGCAAGAGGCACTTCTTTTATGCTTCCATCGCTCATAAGCTTGTGCGCCTCTGAGGGCATGAGGCGGGAAAGTTCTTCCAGCGCGCGGGAAGCACCCATCACCGAGCGCATTTCAATCCAGTGCCCCAAAAGCATGATGTCTATTAAAGTCGCCAATTCCCAGAAAAAGATTGAACCGGGCAGGCCAAAGACAACCACCGAGCTATACAGATATGCCGTGGTGATGGCGACGGCGATCAGCGTCATCATACCGGGCTGCGCGGCTCTGCATTCGGTAACAATGCCTTTTAAAAACGGCCAGCCGCCGTAGAAGAAAATAATCGAGGCTAAAACAAAGAGAACATATTCATCTCCGGGAAAGCGCAATGCATCGCCCAACCCCAAAAACATTTGAATCATGGGTGTGAGCAGCAATACGGGTACGGTGAGCGCAAGCGTAACAAAGAATCTTTTTTTGAAATCGTCAATCATGTGCGCATGGCCGTTTTTATGGTCACTCTGATGTTCGGGCGGATGTTGATGAGCCGGTTGTTTTTGCTTGGTTTCTTCATGCGCGGCGGCATTTTGCCCGTGCATATGGTCGTGATGCTCGTGATGATTATGTTCAGCCATGACGTAATCCAGAACGGTGAATCGCTGTAATTATAAGTCTAATTATTTATTAGAAATAAAATACGGCAGTTGCCTTTACTTTTTATACATAGACAGCCTCACGGTCGATTCTTGCTTTCATATATTTATTCATCAATTCCCGATAGCGAATCACGTCCACAGGCATTTTAAAACTCTCTTCCAACGCCGCTTTTATGTGTACCATGTAGAACAAATCCGGCTCGCGCATTTCCAGGACAACGTCTATGTCGCTGTCTTCACGAATTTCATTGCGGGCAAAAGAGCCGAAAATGCCTATTTTTGTAACGCCATAGCGCTTGGCGAAATCAGGCTTCATTTTTCGCAATTCATCAAGAATAGCTTCCCGGTTTTTTATTTTCATGTTTTTTCCTGAATATCTAATTGACTGTATTATAACATAAAAGTATTTATTTACTAACTTAGGCTCAAGAATCTAGCGCAACACTTTGGTATTCTATGGTGGATATTGAAGGGAGGCGTTAGAGATGGAAG
>OMKS01001655.1_pt1 | contig 19662 bp, 17 predicted proteins | sample 1674721 | NCBI WGS metagenome assembly OMKS01 (sample SAMN06264996, study PRJEB25208) | sediment metagenome | isolation source: hot spring sediment | place: USA: California | collected 2014-09-02
GCTCGGGTGACAGTCCACACGTGAGCAATCTCCATCTTCTCTTTAAGAGACGCCTTTCCTATGCCCAAAGCATTGCCGACATCAACCAAGCCGTCGGTGTGCTGAAGCCCTGTTATCGCCAGCAGGAAGGCGAGGGTCATGAAGCTTGCAAGCCCCTTGGCAGCAAACTCGAAGAATAGTTGATGAGCGCCTGAGAATATTATCGTGTTTACGGAGTCGAAGAGAAGAAACAGAACGTTGCTTGCAAAGAAGCAGTAGACGCCAGCAAGAACTCCTATCACTGCTCCTATCGTCGGAAACAGGAACATGAATCTGGCGGAGATATCCAAGAAGCTCTCGTCCATCTTGAATGGGATGGCTGTGAGAAAAGCCATCAGCCCCCTGAAGACTCTTACTGCCTTCACCTTCAACCCCACTGTGAACTCATGGATTGTCTGCTTGTGGACGCGTGAACTCCCAGCAGACGTTATATCTCCATATGTCGCCCAGCTTTGTTAACCTTATCTCCTGCTCGTCAGCCTCGATTAAGCCCCTTTTCTTCAGTCTGTCAATTGTGGCTTCGAAGGCTTCTTCAGGCAATTTTCCGAAGCGCCTCTTGAACTCCCTTTTGTTGACGGGCAGCCGGATATACAGCCGCATCATCATCTTGCCCATCTCATCCTCCACCGAACTCACCGCCAGCTTTAATAACGGAAACCTTCCATCCCTAACCGCCTCAAGGTAAGCTTCGGCGGGCTCGATGTCCACGTAAGAGAATTTTCCCAGCGTTCCCATGAAGGAGCCTGCGCCGGTGCTGAGAATCTCCATGCACGGCTCTTGGAAGTCCTCTGGTATTCTGGAGAAGCGGTTGTGGCATGTAGGCTTGTATCCCGCCTCCTTGAATGTACTCTGCGCCTCAAGATACATCTCTGTTTCAGCATCAACGTCTCCTCTAGGCGGCAAATCGCCAGACTGAAGCTGCTGGGATAGCTTCGTTTCCGGGTAAACATCCAAAACATAGCAGTCCACGCTTTCCACACCCAGTTCCAAGGCTCTTTGAACGTCCCTGTTCCAGACTTTCAGGGTCTGCCCCGGAATGTTATACATCAGGTCGATGCTTACCCGAAGCCCCAGCTTATGCGCAGTCTTAACCGTCTCCTCTGCACTTCTCGCGGTGTCCCGCAGATTGAACATTCTTCTTGTGTCATCGTCAAAGGTCTGTATCCCCACATCCAGCTGGTCCACCCCATATTCTGCCAGCGCCTTCAGTTTCTCGTAGCCGAAATCGTGGGTGCAGCCTGTAATCTTGATTTCTCGGCTGTCATCGAAATTGAAGTTATTTTCACAGAACGACAACAGGTCGATTGTCTGTTGGGTGGACATGAGGCTTGGGGTTCCACCCGCCACGTATATCTCAGAGAACTCGCTTGTCCTAACGTACTTTGTTTCCGCATACATTTTCAGAGCTTTCTTCAGCGCAGAAAGATACTTTTCCATCTCGTTGTTGGACATCAGTTCTGTGGGGAAATAGCAGAAGCTGCACTTCATGGTGCAGAACGGTACCCACGGCTGCAGTTCCTTTCTTTCGCTGCTGGTGTTCTCGGTTCCCAAAAAGTCTATGAATGCTTGCAGAGTTTCAGGCGCAACCTCGGGATAGTCTCTGTAGGTGTAGGGCGGCCAGTGCTTGGTTTCTTCGTAGACAACTGGCATTTTAGCGTGTTTGTCTGTCATTCTTTTGTGGTGTCTCCGTTTTCTCGGTTTTTAATTCAATGTTAATTAATGGCATAACAGTTTCGGAAATTTTTTCGATTGAGTTTCCTCCATGCCTTTTATGCCAATTCCCTTGCTGTTTCTTGGAGCGTTTTCCTGTTTTAATGGTTTGCAACTTTTAAAAACTTATGCCAACGAAGCTTTGACAGAAAGCTTATATAGAATTCTGTGCCAGAACCGTTTCTCTAACAATTGTGGAAAACAAACACTGGTGAACTGGTTTGATTTATTTTGTGATTGGTTTTGTGGTGCTATTTGTTTTGATGCTGTTTGTGGGCATCAACGACCCTACTGGCAGAACAAGCATGAAGGGCTGGTGCTACCAATATCTGGCTGTGGCGCTGGTGTTTGATGCACTTGCAGTTTTTGCCCTGTTCTACCAAAATGCGATACTTACTGAATTGCTGCTCGGCGTCGCCGCAGGCTCCGCAACCGTGCTAGGCATCCACGTGGCAAACCACATAAAAGAAGAGAACCAAGGACACGGGCACAAGCATTAACTGGAAACCTCCAAAAAGGTCGCCGCTTGTTCACTTTAAGGAATTGATTTAAGCCTATTCAGGTTAAGTATATTCGAGGGGTTTTGTTATGAAAGAGTACGATTTAATTTCGATTGGCACAGGCTCCGCAATGAGTGTTGTGGAGGCAACGATTCGGGAGAACCCAGAGATTAGGGTTGCGGTCATAGACAAAGATGAGCCTGGCGGCATCTGCTTAACAAGAGGCTGCATCCCCTCCAAACTGCTTCTTTACCCCGCAGAGTTGGTGAGAACAGTCGAAAAGGCGAGAACGTTCGGAATAGACTCGGAAATAAAAAAGGTAGACTTCAAGAAAGTCATGGAAAGGATGAGAAACATAATCTACGGGGACATCAACAAGGTCCGCCAAGGGCTTTCTCACTCCAAAAACGTGGACTATTACCCCGAAACCGCAGAGTTTGTCGCCCCCTACACCCTGAAGGTTGGGGACGAAATAATCACCGCCAAGATGATAATTTTGGGCACAGGATCGAAACCCGCTGTACCTCCCATAAAGGGAATAGAGGAAACGGGCTACCTCACCAGCGACACTATCCTCAAAATAACTGAACTGCCCAAGAGCATTATTATCATAGGCGGCGGATACATAGCCGCGGAATACGGCCACTTCCTCTCATCCATGGGCGCAAAGGTCACCATAATCGGCAGAAATCCCCAGTTTATCCCCGAGGAGGAACCGGAAGTTTCGACGTTAGCCCAGAGAGAACTTGGAAAGCACGTGACAATATATACTAACCATGAAGCTCGGGAGACAAAGTTGACGTCAAAAGGCAAGAAGATGGTTGTTGCCGTCAACAGGGAGAACGGAAAAACGTTGGAACTAACCGCCGACGAACTGTTACTAGCCACTGGAAGGGCTCCCCTTTCAGACATACTTCATCCCGAAAAGGGAGGAATAAAGACTGACAGCCACGGCTGGATCATCGTTAACGAGTATCTGGAGACCTCTCAGCCTAACGTTTGGGCTCTCGGAGACGCCAACGGCAAACACCCCTTCAAGCATGTAGCCAACTACGAAGCAGCAATTGTATACCATAACACTGTGCTGAAGAAAAACATGAAGGCTGACTATCACGCCGTGCCCCACGCCATATTCACGCATCCCGAGATTGCGGCGGTTGGTTTAGGAGAGAAGGAGGCTATAGAAAAATTTGGCGCGGATAAGCTGCTGATTGGGTTCTATAGGTACGAGGATACGGCTAAAGGAGAAGCCATGGACGCGAAAGACTATTTCGTCAAAGTTATTGTGGAGAGGGGCGCAATGAAGATTATTGGAGCCCACATCATCGGACCCTCCGCCTCGGTTCTAATCCACGAAATCATACCCATGATGTACACTGGCGAGCAAAGCGCCAAACCCATACGCGATGCGATGCACATCCACCCTGCACTAAGCGAAGTGGTTGACCGTGCCTTCCGTTCCCTGATGCCCCCAGAACATTACCACCACGTGATTGAAGACCACTACAAACTCCTACCCTAAACAAAATGGGCGCAGAAATTAGGAGATTATTTGTGTTTGGCTTTGATGCGTGGGATGCTGAACTGTTTTTCTGTTTGTTTCCTGTAGAACATGTTGTATACGCAGAAGGGTATGATTCTGTTGGCCGGCGTTATGTAGTGGATGACGCAGTGGTGTGCCCGTTCCACGTCGAAGGTGTATGGGTCCATAAATGCCATGCAGCCAATCAGCAGTAGTCTCCGCCTGAGGTACCCAAGAGAATCGTAGGATGGGTCGGTGTGTATCTTAACCAAAGTCTTCACTGCGTTCAGAAGGCCAGCTTCCCGCTGCACCTTCCTCCAATCTAATGAACGAAAAGAGGCGAAGAATAGCCGCAGATAAATTCCGATTTTGCTGACTTTTTTGTTCTCAATCACGCTGTTCAATGTTTTCAGGTCGGACATGAATTGCTCGAAATTTAGGAAGCGGTTGATGGGCGTGAACAGGTGTTTTCCTCTTTTGGAAACCAGAATCCAGTTCCAGAGTCCACAGTATGGGGTGGGCGTGAATGGAGGCCATGCTTTTTCTAAGAAGGTGTTCATGACCTTCAGGGGCGGGTCCATAACTGAAACCGGGAACAGGTCCTCTTCTTGTATCATTCCGTTTGTTTGTTCTTGGATTTTCTGGGCAAGCAGAGAGTTGTCGATTCTGTCTTTTCTGGAGACGTATTCCGCGGTTCTTCCAGTGAATGACATTGGCTGAAACACTATTCCTCTTATGATGTCCACGTTTTCTGCGGCGAATCTGATTATGTCTCCCACTTCGTTGTCGTTTATGTTGCCCTGCAGGGTTGGAACCAGAATAATTTCTATGTCATGTTTCCGGCAGAGTTCAACCAGCCTCAGCTTGTTCGGAAGCAGTTTTGCTCCTCTCAGCTTCTGGTAGGGCGAATCCGTGAGCCCATCAAACTGCAGGTACACGATGTTTAACCCAGCCCTCTTCAGTTTTCTGACAAGCTCCGGCTCGTTGGACATTCTGATGCCGTTAGTTGCCAGAAGAATCATGTATTTCAGGTCATGAGCCATCTTCACGATTTCAACTATGTCGTCGCGGACTGTGGGTTCTCCGCCGGCGAACATTACTGCTAGGGGAGGCGGCTCCTGCTTCTTCAGAAACTGCAGCATGCTGTGGATGTTTTCTAGGGTTGGCTTGTACAGGTCGGGTGGCTGTGCCGCGTTTGCGAAGCATATTGGGCACTTTAGGTCGCATTCGTTGGTTACGTCGATGACTGCCATGACTGTTTTGGAAAGATGATGTTGGCATTGAGTTATGCCGTTGCCGTAGGGGCAGTTGTCCTGAAACGGCTCTGCAGAGGGTTTTTTGATTTTTTCAGCCTCATGGTAGAGGTCTGCTCTGGTCCAGTATGTGTCGTTGAAGCTTCCATGCTCTTTGCACTCTTTTTGGATTACAACTTTTCCGTCTTTTTCGACGATGTATGCCTTTATTTTTTTTAGGCAAACTGGGCAAACGCTGAAAGTTTCTCGAAGCAGTTTTTGTTCCTTCAAGTTAAAGCCCCTAAGATTAATGCGATTGGAATCAGTATCATTGTTCTGGTAACTAATCTTTCATGTTTCTTTACCACTTCAATATCGGGTTTTCTTAGAAGAGCGACGCCAGAAACCACGAGGATTATGTTCCAGATGATTATCGGAATTAAATATGCGTAACCGACTGCACCCACCAACCAAGGGATTGGAGAAGCTATGGCGTTGAGCAGGAAGAAGATTGCTCCCACTCTGGTGGCGAATTTTGGACCCCGATTAGCTGCTAAGGTGGCGTATCCCGCCTTCTGGTCTCCCTCTAGGCTTAATACGTCACGTAACACGTTTCCTCCGATGTTGCCCATGCTCATAAACGACAAAGCGAATGAGGCAATGGTGATTGTTCCCGACAATGCTGCTTCGCCGTAAACGAAGGATGTTCCGATGATTAAGCCCATGAGAAAGCTTCCGAAGAAACCTGCAGACTTCTTTATAACCGTTGAATACGCCACGAGAAGAACTGTGTCTAGAAGGGCGATTGCAAGGCAGAGCCAGTTGATTGTTAGGGCTGCCAATAGTCCGATGATGAACAGGATTGCAGCTGTCAGAAGGGCATGCCACGGTGCAATAGCTTTTGACGGTATAGGTCTGTTCTTTTTTACGATGGCGTCTGACTCTTGGTCGACGTAGTCGTTGAAGGCGAAGCCGCCAGAGCTAATGCAGATCGCAGACAGGATGACTAACGCCAACAAACCAGCGTCTGGGATGCCTCTCTGCAGGGCAATCATTGTTAAAACTGAGAGACCGCCAGTCATGAGCCAGTAGGGCGGTCGAAGAAGCATAACAAAGGCTTTCAGCCTCTTTTTTAACGAAACCATCTTAAACTGCGCCTAGTATTTTCCTGAGCTTATTAACTTTTTCAGCCCTTCCTTCAGGCTGACTTGGGGTCTCCACTGTAGCATGTTTACGGCTTTGCTGTTGTCGGCTAACGTTATGTCCATGTCTCCCTCCCACGCTTGACCCCCCGTGAAAGAAACTTCAACATCCTTCAATTCCAGAATTTCAATAATCATTTTTGCTAACTCCGACACCGAGGTTGTGACTCCTGTGCCAACGTTAAACACTTCTCCCGCAGCCGAGGATGAAGTTGCAGCCTTGAGCAGAAAGTCCACCATGTCCGATATGTAAACGAAGTCTCTGGATTGTCTGCCTGTTCCCAGAATCTCCAGTTTGTCGGGTGTTTTCTGCAGTTTGTTGAGGAAATCGTACATGACTCCGTGGCAGTCTGGACCATAAACGTTGAATATGCGGAGAATAACAATCTCTAGACCGTAAATCTCCTGGTAGAACCGACAACAGTTTTCGCCAAGCAGCTTTGACAGCCCGTAGAATGCGATTGGATGTGTCGGATGCGTCTCCGGCGTCGGTCTCTCTGGGTTTCCATAAACTGCACATGATGAGGAGAAGACCATTCTGGCGTCGGCTTTTCTTGCGGCTTCGAGGACGTTCAGTGTTCCGACAACGTTGATTTCGGAGTCTTCTTTGGGGTTTTTCATTGAGAAGGGAACGCTGGTTTGGGCTGCCAGATGAAAAATAACTTCACTGTTCTTTGTTGCGTTTTCCAGTGCCGCGGTGTCCCTGATGTCTTGCTGCACAAAGTTGAGTCCCTTATCCATGAGGTCTTCTATGTGCTCGATTTTTCCTGAATACAGGTTGTCGTATGCCGTCACTTTGGCGTCTTGCTCCAGAAGGGTTCTGCAGAGGTTAGAGCCTATGAAGCCTGCGCCGCCAGTGACAACAACCTGCTTTCCCGCAAGGTCTTTCAAGGTAATTCCCCAGATTTTATGGCTGGAATCTAAGGACTTACTTATTACTTAATGTTTCCGCAAAACCGTAGATTTCCTAGCGAAAAAAGGATTGTGACCACCAAAGGCAGAATGTTCCATCTTCTTGTAGCCGGGTGCCCTTTGGGCTGTAACTCTGTGCTTCACATTATGCTTGGATTGCCTCGATTGTTAGGTTGAGCCAGCTTCCTGTTTGGCTCCAACCGTTTTTTGTTTCGTTGAAGAACCACAGTTCAAAGAGTACCGTGTGGCTTCCCGGCTGGTCTATGGTTATTGTCACCGGAAACTCCCACGTTTCCCCATTCGCCAAAGTTCTGTTGAAGCATTCTATGGGCTCAGCTGAACTGGGTTCCTCGGCAGAGTTTCCATAATCTAACTTGACCTGCACCGAATACTCCATTGTTGCGTCGTTCTGGTTTTCTATGCCAACATATAACGTGAATGTGCTGTTTTCGCCCAGAACCACCGTTTTCGGGATGTTCTCCAGCTGTTTCTCTGAATCAAGCAGGTATATTGCGGAAAACGGTTCTTTTTGCGCGGGCGTGAAGAACACCACATACACTAAAACTGCAAACATAATCGCGAGGGCTACCAGAATGGTGAGGATAATTGTTTTTTCTTCGCTGCCGTGTGAATCGGATTTTGCAGCCTCAGGGGTCCTCCTGATTTTCTTCTCCATGAAGTTTACGCGCTGATTTCTCCTCATCCTGCTGTTATCCCCCGAGTTCCTGTTTTTCATCCGGGCAATCTACTGTGGAATAAACTTACATTTAGGCTTGTCCCAATAAAAGAATTCTGAAGCTTTCTCCGTCCAGACCTCTACTCTACACGAATTCGTTGTATATTTCCTGTAGTTGGCGAACGTTTTCTTCCCAGCTAAACCTGTCCTCAACAATTCTCCTCGCTTCACTACCGAGTGCTGGTCCCAACCCTTCTGACAGAAGCTTTGTCAGTGCCTCCGCCATTGCCTCCGGGTTTCTGGGGGGCACAAGAACCCCGTTTTTCATGTGTCGGAGTATTTCCGGTGTTCCTCCCACGGCTGTGGCGATGACTGGCAGTCCGCATGCCATGGCTTCCAGAAGAACCAGCGGCAGCCCCTCGCCTGAAGCTGAAGGTAGGATGAAGTAGTCGGCGGCGCCGTAGTACACGGGTAATAGTGTGTCGGGAACGAATCCTGCCAGCTTGACGTTGTCTCCGATTTCCAGTTCTTTTATTCGGTTTTCTACGAGTTTTCTGCTGGGGCCTTTTCCTGCAACAACAAACAGGACGTCAGGGTGGTTCTGTGCTGTGAGGGGGATGGATTCTATTAGTGTATCTAAGCCGTTTTTGTAGACGAGTCGGCGTACGCTGAGGACTATTTTCCTGTTTTTGGGTAACCCAAGCTTTTCTCTGCTCTCCTCTTTGTTTCTGGGGTGGAAGAGGTCTGTGTCTACGCCGTTGTGTATTACCTGTGTTTTTGTTTTGTCTGCGCCTAGCCTCAGAACATATTTCTTTGTCTCCTCGCTGACGGTGATGATTCTGTCTGCATGCTTCAGAACCTGTTTGCCTATTACTTGGTCGTTCAGCTGCTCAGCCATGTTGAGGAATGATTGGTAGTCGATGAACGTGTTATGCTGGGTCACTATGAAGGGTTTCTTGAGTTTTTTGGCGACCATTCCCGCCAAGTATGAGGACATGTAAACGTGCCCATGCGCGTGAACTAGGTCACAGTTCTCTATCAGTTGTGCAAACGTTTTGTAGGCTTTGAATGAAATTATGGGGTAGGGCACCCCGAAGCGTTTGGCGACGTTCAGTGAGGAGTAATGAAAGATTCTGATTCCCCTGACGGGATTCAGGTTTCGTCCCTCGAATTTGCTGGTCAAAACGTCTATCTGGTAGCCCATTTCCGTCAATCTTTTGCTCTGCTCAAAAGAAACCTGCTCTATACCTCCCTTGTGCGGCGGAAAATAGTGCGTGACAAGGCAAATTCGGGGCATAGGTGCACCGTGGAACCCTGCAAATTTAACAGTTTCGCACCAACACCGAAGCCTGAGCTCATGTTTGGTTGCAGTCTTTTCGGCGTTTTTCTGAAGTTTAGAACATGCAAGAAATTGTGAACTTTGCCGATGGGGTGTTCACACTAACCTATGCATATTAGGCTCCTAATAGTAGTAGATTGTTGAAAAATAGCTTTTTTCAGGAAATCAGAGGCACAGCAAAAACGTGGTGCCTAACGTTCACAAGAACATTAGAATATGCTAAACCATCGTCAGAAACAGCTTCATCAGACAAGAGTTAGCTAGATGCAAAACAGCTAAATTCCACAGACAAAATTAACGTATTCAGAGATGTCCACCGAAAAAGGCAGCCAAGTCCGCATAGGACTAGAGGTTCACGTCCAGCTGACCAGCCTCAAAACTAAACTCTTCTGCGGCTGCTCTTCGGATTACAAAGGCAAAGACCCCAACAGCCTAACCTGCCCAGTCTGCCTCGGAATACCCGGAGCACTCCCAGTCCTCAACGAAAAAGCAGTAAAATACGCTGTCATGGCAGCGCTGGCACTAAACTGCAAAATCTCAGAGCGCATGTTCTTCTTCAGAAAAAACTACTACTACCCAGACATGCCCAAAAACTTCCAAATTTCGCAATACGACAAAGCTGGAGGCGTCCCACTTGCCCTAGACGGCTTCCTAGAAATCGACGCCAACAAAAAGAAAAAGAAAGTTCGCATCGGCAGACTTCACATGGAAGAGGACCCCGGCAGACTGGTCCATCAGGGCGCCATAGACACCTCCCCTTATACTTTGGTTGACTATAACCGCGCAGGCATAGCCCTCATAGAAATAGTCACCGAACCAGACCTCGACTCCCCCAAGGAGGCAAGAATCTTCCTACAGAAACTACGCTCCATCATGGAGCACCTAGGAATCTTCTCGGGCAGACTAGAAGGGTCAATGCGGTGCGACGCCAACATCTCCCTCACTGGCGGAACCCGCGTCGAAGTAAAAAACATCTCCTCCTTCAAAGAAGTGGAACGCGCCTTAGGCTTCGAGATTATGCGCCAAAAAAACTTGGTTAAAAGAGGCGTCGCCGTCAAGCTTGAAACCAGACACTGGGACGAGACCCGCAGAGTAACCGTCTCCCTGCGATCCAAGGAGGAAGAGCACGATTACAGGTACTTTCCTGAGCCCGACCTTGTCCCCGTAGAGGTCACAAAAGACCTCATAGAAGAAGTTAAAGAGAAGATGCCTGAGCTGCCAGACTCCAGAATCAACCGTTTTGTTGAAGAATACAACTTGCCTCGATACGACGCTGAGGTTCTGGTAGGCGACAAAGCCTTAGCCGACTTTTTCGAGAAAAGCGTACAACTGTATAGCCGACCCAAAGAAATCAGCAACTGGATGATGAGCGACCTCCTGCGCAACCTCTACGAAAACAATCTTGAGCTAACAGAATCCAAAATCACCCCCGAACACCTTGTCGAAATGATCAAGCTGATAGAGGATGGCATCATAAGCGGCAAAATCGGCAAAAGAATCCTCCCCGAAATGGTGCTAACCGGAAAGCCTCCCTCACAAATCATCAAAGAAAAGGGTTTAGTGAAGATTGCCTCCGCAGATGCCCTCCAAGATGTTGTGGAAAAAGTTTTCAGCGAGAACCCAAAGTGTGTGGAAGACGCCCTCGCGGACGAGAGCGCTGTTCACTTTCTGGTGGGGCAGCTCATGAAGGCAACGAAGGGCAAGGCTGACCCGCAGTTAGCCAACCAGCTGATACACGAAAAACTGGAGTCTCTAAAAGCCAAAGAAAATTGTTAGAAAAACGCCCCTCATCCAATGTTTTCTGTCAGTCTTTTTCTTTGGTTTCCGCCTCAATGATGTTCATCAAAGTTTTGTAGACTGAAAGAGCGACTCCCCTCTCGGCTCCGAAACCCGACGTTGCCCCCAACAGGCAGATGCCCCTCCAGCCGCGCCTTTTCGCAAGCCCCAACAACAATCCTGTTGCCCCAACGATTCTGCCCTCGCCATAGATGTGGGCTCCCTTGTTCACATGTTTCTGGGCAAGTTTCTCGGAGGTGGCAGCTATGTAAACGTCGTTTTCCGGATTCGTTGTAACCACTCCGCCCATGGTGACTACGAATCTGCTTCCATGCTTCTCCGCGAAATCTAGGATTTCGTCGCATAGGTCATAGTGGGCTAAGGTGTCCTCCAGAGAAGGATGCGAGTCTCCAGTCAAGATGACGTAATGGTTCTTCTCGGTTTTGGCTGCATAGAACAGGTAACGGGGTGGACGGCATGTTCCATCCTTTTTTACAGTCACGTAGTCTTGAAAGTAGGGAGCATACAGTTCGGCGAAAACTTTGGCGCCCGTGGACTCTATAAGATGTCTTGCCGCAATCATCCCAACATTCCCCAAACCCCTGAGCCCCTCTACAAAGATCGGGTCCTTCAGCTGCGGTTCGAAGAGCATGCGGAAATACGGTTTATCCATGGGTTCACCAACCAGTATGTGGAGCAAGCAGACTATAGTTCTTTCGCAACTTTCTCATCCGACCGCAGCTTTCAGGTTTCCGTAGGACGTGTTCTGTTCAAAGGCGTATGCAGCCTGCAGCATCAACTCTTCTCTGAGGGGCGGCGCTAGGATCTGCATTCCAACTGGAAGACCATCCGTGAATCCGCAGGGAACAGATATGGCTGGCAACCCCGCTAAGTTCGCTGCCACCGTGTCCACGTCGCTCATGTAGAGCGCCAACGGATCCTCTATTTTTTCTCCCATCTTGAAGGGCGGAAAAGGCATGGTGGGACCGATTAGAACATCAAATTTCTTGAAGGCTTCCTCGAAGTCTCTTCGAATCAGGGTTCGAACCTTAAGGGCTTTCAAATAATATTTGCTGTAATATCCGGCTGAGAGGGCGTATGTGCCAAGTATTATTCGGCGTCTCACCTCAGTTCCGAAGCCGATTCGCCTGTTTCGCGAGTAAACCGTTGCCCAGTCCCCATCATCTTTGTCAACTCGGTAGCCGTAACGTAAGCCGTCGTATCTTGCAAGGTTTGAGCTGGCTTCAGACATGGCGACAATGTAGTAGGCGGCAAGAGAATGCTCAAGAGTGGGAAGCGAAGTCTCCTCGATTGTTGCGCCCAGCTCCTCCAGTCTGTGGATGCCACTCCAAACCTGCTTCTCAACAGCGTCACTTGTCCCCTCGCCGAAAAACTCTCGGGGCACACCAATCCTGAATCCTTCTGCACTGTCCTTCAGAAGTTCAGTGTAATCTTTCGGCGCCACATTCACGGATGTGCCGTCTTTAGAATCATGACCCGCAATAACCGAAAGAAACAGGGCACAATCATAAACGTCCTTTGCCATAGGACCAATCTGCTCCAGACTGTTCGCATATGCAATCAACCCATAACGGCTAACCAAACCATAAGTTGGCTTCAAGCCAACAACCGAACAGTAACTCGCTGGACAACGAATAGAACCTCCCGTATCGGTTCCCAACGCCAAAACCGCCTCATCAGTGGCGAGACACGCTGCGCTGCCCCCAGACGAACCTCCGGGAACCCGCGACATGTCCCATGGGTTGCGGGTTGGACCGAAATGGCTGGTTTCGGTGGAGGAGCCCATAGCAAACTCGTCCATGTTTGTCTTTCCAACTATCACGCCGTCCTCCCGTTTGATTCGTTCGATGACTGTGGCGTCGTAGGGGGGAACAAAATCTTTGAGCATCAGCGAAGAGCAGGTGGTGGCGATTCCCTGCGTGCAGATTGCGTCTTTAACTGCGATGGCGACGCCCGCCAATTTTCCGACCTGTTTGCCCTCGGAGAGTTTTCTGTCGATTTGCTTGGCTTTTTTGAGGGCTTCCTCTTCAACAAGGGTGACGTAGGCGTTAATTTTGTCTTCTAGCCTGTGGATTGTTTCAAAAACGGCGTGGACGCATTCTTCGGCTGTGACTTCATTAGCCTGTATCTTCTGTGTGGTTTCTCTGGCGGTTAACTCCTGTAGCTTCGTCATTTTATCTGCGTCTCCTAAACGATTCTGGGAGCCTTAATGAATTTGTTCTCTTTTTTTGGGGCGTTTCTGAGAGCCTCTTCTGGGGGCAGCGAAGGCTCTGTTTCGTCTTTCCGGTAGACGTTCTTGAGGTCTAAAACGTGGTATGTGGGTTCAACCCCCTCGGTGTCCACCTCGTCAATCTTTTTGAAGTAGTCAAGGATTTCGTTGAACTGCTCAGTGAAGAGACCCTTCTCTTGGTCGGAGAGTTCTATATGTGCGAGCCAAGCGATGTGCTCAACTTCCTTCTTTGACAGATGCTTTCTTTTCATCTTTCACTCCCTCAACAGTAGAGCTGGACTCAACCAGCCACTACACAAACTTAACCATCATCTCTGTCAAGGTCTTATCTGGAATACTTTTAACTCTTCTGCACAATGAGGCACGCATAAAGTTTTCTGACTGCCTGTCCACAGGAGCGATTTAGAGACTCAAGATTTGATAGCCGCAGACTCGCCGAGCATAACTGACTACGGAAACGGCACCTACCCAGTATCATCACTGTGGACACTAATACCCGAGATGACCCCATGCTTGTTTCAAACCATATCTATGATCTGCGAGACATCTTTGTTCTGGCGAATGCCACTTGTACTGAAATAGTTGACGGAATCCAGAACTATGGGATTCTAACCATATTTATTAACAGTTACTGTTGAGCAACCGCTCACTTTTCTTAACCTAATTACGTCTGCTTTGTTTTGAAGTCGTTGTCAGGGTTGCTTTTAGTACCATAAAACGCCAATAATTTTCTAAATCATAGTACCAATAAATCTAAATCAGAGTTACGAGAATCAACGCGTAATTAATTGATGCATTATGTCCTGTGACAAAAGTGGATTCCCGAGATTGAGTTTATGGATGTGTGTAATCAATGTGTAATGCAGAAGTGATTGAATGGTTTGTTGACATTATACTTGATTATCCAGGAGAATTTAAGAACAAACGAATTCTTGAACTTGGTAGCAAGAATGTAAATGGAAGCGTAAGACACATTATTGAAAAAATGGGCTCTCCAAACGAATATGTTGGTATAGATATAGAAGAAGGAAAGTGTGTGGATTTGGTTTTGCCTGCAGAACAAATAATTGATTATTTTGGAGAAGAATCTTTTGATGTGGTTATATCAACAGAACTGCTTGAGCACGTTAAAGATTGGCGCTTGGTAATAGACAATATAAAGAAAGTTCTGCGACGAGGAGGACGTTTGTACATTACAACTCGTTCATATGGTTATCCATATCATGGTTATCCATCTGATTATTGGAGATATGAAGAAAGCGATATGAGAAAAATTTTCTCAGATTTCACGCTGCTTGACATTAAAACCCAAGAACCAACTTCTGCAGGATTATTCATTAGAGCAATGAAAACAGGCAGTCAGGAAAAGATGGAATTAAAAGATATTTCACTCTATTCAATAGCCATTGGTAAGAGAACTACGAAAATTTCAGAACTATCCCTCAAAAGAAAGTGTATGTTGGCACTTCGCAAAGTTGGGCTGCTCAAAACGGTGACTTAATCCCACACATCTATAAAATTGAAATATCAAGAAAGACATCGCTAAAAACAAATAAACTTGTGAATATGTTAATAATACCTGATTTAGTGGTTCAAATTGATTTGTGCTGTTTGTGGTAATGAACAACGCAACCGAATGTTTACTGCTAGAGAAATGATGTTCGGATACAAAGACACATTTGAATACTTCCAGTGTCGAAGCTGTGGATGCGTACAGATTTCGGAGATTCCAAAGGATTTAGGAAAGCATTATTCTGAAGAATATTATTCTATACGTGGTTCTTTAACCAAGATGCATGCGCTGAAAAAATTTCTTGTCGCTAAGAAAGTTACTTCAGTGGTCTTTGATAAAGGGCTTATAGGTAAAGTGATATTTAGATTTCATCCTCCTAATGCAGCTCTCATCGCTCTAAAAGGGGCTCACATTAATATTGATTCGAAGCTGCTAGAGGTAGGCTCTGGAACGGGATCTCTCCTTTACAAACTAAAGATCGCAGGATTTAGACATCTTATTGGCGTAGACCCTTTTGTTAAAGAAGACATAGTGTACTCTCCAAATTGCATCATAGTTAAAGGTACAATCCACGATATTAACGGAAATTTTGACTTGATACTTTTTGATCACTCCTTTGAGCACATCCCTGATCAACTTGAAACGCTAATGTCGGTGCAAAAACTCTTGGATGATAAAGGAAGTTGCATAATTAGAATGCCCACAGTATCTTCGTATGCGTATGAACATTATGGTCCAAACTGGGTGCAACTTGACCCTCCTAGACACCTGTTCATTCACTCCATTAATAGCCTGAAGCTTTTGTTAGAGAAGGCACATCTTAAGCTAGTAAACACTGTCTATGATTCGACTAAGTTCCAGTTTTGGGGAAGCGAGCAATACCAACGAGACATTCCTTTAAACTCGCCAAAATCTTACAGTGTAAACCCTAACGAGAGCATATTCTCTGAAAAAGATATGAACAAATATACAGAATGGTCAAGAGAACTCAACGAAAAGAAACAAGGAGACCAAGCAATCTTTTACATAGAAAAACAATGATATGCTAGGTAAACCAATTCATGTGGTTTTTTCGCAAGTTTGGTCATTTAGTTTTTTGCGTTTTTCGAAATCTAATTGGGTTGCCACTTTCAACTCCTCATACATCACGATTTCTGCTTGCAGTACATTTTGCAGGAACGCAGATTTCAGGCAGTTCATTATTGACTGGAGATGTTTTTGTGGTCCACAAGTTTGCGAAGAGTAGCTTCAAGGCTTTGATGAATGTGTTGTAGTTCGTCCAGAGAAAAGAGATTTTTTCTTTCTTTCTTCTCATCTCACTATTGTAGTGGGCGTTCCCGTTCTTTATTGAGAAAAGAAGTTTCTGCTGGTCAGACAGTATAAAAGTTGGCAGGTCACCAGAACTTGTGGATATGTACTTCACGTCGCTTAGCCCCATCTTTTCCGCAACAAAACGGCTCTTCGGCGAATTGTTGGTCAAAAGCAGCACCTTCACCCTCTTTTTGGAAACCTTCTCCAACTTGTCTGTAAAACCTGAATGGTACAAATGTAAAAGTTCCAGATCAGGCGCTAACACACAAATCTCTTTTTTTGTTCTCTCGGCGATTTCGTTGGCTTTAAGAATCAACTGTTCCTCCCCCTCAAGTATCTGGAAGATTTCCTTGGTTTCAGGCTCTGCCTTATGCTGAGGAATCGATGACCAAAGGTCAACCAACTCTTTCTTTTTTCTTTCCAGAATTTGCACATTCAATTTTTTGGTTTTTATGAGAACATCATATGCATCCTCAAAGGGAACAGCATTGAACTTCAAAGGTTTCTCCAAAACACAAGACACGAGACCCCGCTTCTCCAATTCTCGCAGGATTCTGTATGTCTCGGTTCTGTGGAGAGAAAGGCTGTCCGAAATTTCTCGAGCCTTCTGTGTTCCCGACCTTGCTAAATAAAGGTAAACTCTGATTTCGTTTCTGGAGAGGTCAAACTGTAGAAATGCCTTCTCGATGTCTGCAAGAAGGTCAAACGGTTTTCTTTCTTTTCTCAGGAGTTTCCATACGGAATCGCTTTCGTCGTATAGTTTGCCAGATTTGTTGTGTTCTGTTTTCAGTGTTTCCATGTGATTCAGCCTGAATTCGGTTCCAATACGAACTGGAGTTTAAGTCGTAAACATTTAAGCTGTATGAATATGAAGTCTGAATCATTACTCAGTAATTTTACTCGAAATTCGATTCTAAAGCAAACAAAAAATGAGTGCCTCGTCAGTCTTCACTACATCTTTATAGTCTAGAGATTTGTCGAATCATGCATTTGTCCCTAATGCTTTCTTCTGTAAAGCAAGAACGCGATTATGGCTAGCGCCAACAAAACAGCTCCCGATAATGAGGCAACGAGGAGCCATGGAAAGTCTTGACTTGCAGAGGTGAACTCTATTTGTTGGTTGACGTTTGCGGCGTTAACGGTCACAGTCCCAGACGACGGATGAGCGGTGTAGCCGTCGGGCGAAGTGACTGAGAAGAAGTAGACGCCGTTTGGCACGTTAAACACTATAATGTCTGAAGTGGAGTTCTTTGTTTGACCGTTGAAGGTCACCGTCCAGCCGATTTCCTGCGGCAAACCCGACGAGGTGAATACCACATCGTAAGTTTGTGAACTTGAAGATTCGCCGATAGCGTAGACTAGGTGGTCGTAGGAACCGAAATATAGTGCCCCGTTTGCGACGGCGGGGGAAGAAACTACCTTGTCGAGGGTTATGTAACTCCATAAATAGGCGCCTGTTGATGCGTTTAAGGCGTACATCTTCTTGTCGTGTGAGCCCACGAAAACGGTGCCGTCAGCCACAGCTGGAGAGGAAGCCACATCACCCCCAGTCGTATGATTCCACACCATCGTGCCCGTTGCAGCGTCTAAGGCGTAGATGTTGTTGTCGTTTGAGCCCACGTATACCGTGCCTTCGGCTACTGCTGGTGAGGAAGCCACTGCGTCTCCAGTCGTGTAATTCCATATGCATGACCCATTTGAGGCGTTCAAGGCGTAGATGTTTCGGTCATAGGAGCCTATGTACACTGTGCCGTCTGCTACGGCGGGAGAAGAAATCACTACGTCTCCAGTGGGGTATTTCCAATCCAGAGAGCCGTCAGAGGCGTTCAAGGCGTAAACGTTTTGGTCGGTTGAGCCCACGTAGACCAAGCCTTCGGCGACCGCGGGAGAAGACAAGTGAATCTGGTTGCCTGTTGTGTAATCCCATATTAGCGTACCCGTTGTGGCGTTCAGAGCATACACCTTATGGTCTTCTGAGCCAATGTAAACCACGCCCTCAACAACAGCAGGCGAAGAAACCACGGCGAAGCCTGTTGTATAATTCCATATACGTGCTCCAGTAGAGGCATTCAAAGCGTAGACGTTAAAATCATACGAGCCCACATACACTACACCGTTAACCACGGCTGGCGCGGACAACATAACCATGTCATCGGTTTTGTAGCTCCATAAGACCTCGCTGGAAAACTCGTCCAAGGGGACAGTGCCGGTGAAGGCGCTTAAAGCGTACACGTTCCCGTCGAAAGAGCCTACGTAAACTGTGCCGTCTGCCACGGCGGGAGAAGAATCCACTACGCCACCTGTTACATACTCCCACCTGTGTGCGCCATTAGAAGCGTCTAACGCATACAGTCGCCCATCCCATGCGCCCACGTAAACTATGCCCTCGGAGACAGCTGGCAGAGAAATCACCATTTCCCCCGTGGTATAGCTCCATACGTATTCGCCTGTTGCTGCATTCAAGGCGTAGATGTTGTTGTCGTTTGAGCCCACGTATACCGTGCCTTCGGCTACTGCTGGTGAGGAAGCCACTGCGCCTCCGCTCGTGTAGTTCCATATGACAGTGCCAGCAGAAGCGTCTAGGGCGTAGACTCGTCCGTCAACTGAACCCACATATACAATGCCGCAGTCGGTAGCGGGTCCAGAAAATACTGGTCCGCCAGTCGTGTAGTTCCACACTACGTCGCCAGAAAAAGCGTCTAAGGCGTACAGGTTGTGGTCGTTCGAGCCGATGTAGACTTTGCCGTCTGCAACCGCGGGAGTAGAAACCACATCGTCACCTGTCATGTAGCTCCAGATGTGTTCGCCTGTTGTGGCATTCAGGGCATAGACCTTGTCGTCTATTGAGCCTATGTAGACCATGCCGTAAGCGACGATGGGCGAAGATAGCATAATTTGGTCGCCTGTTGCGTAGCTCCATATGTATTCTCCTGTTGACGCGTTCAAGGCGTAGACTTTGTAGTCTTCTGAGCCCACGTAGATTACGCCCTCAGAGTAAGCAATTGCAGAGTCTACGAAGTATCCTGTTTTGTAGCTCCACACGTAAGCGCCGGTAGAAGCATTCAGGGCGTAGACGTTGAAGTCTTCCGAGCCCACGTAGACCCTGCCATCCGCAACTGCGGCGGGGGATAGCACGTTTCCGCCTGTGGTGTAGCTCCATATGTAGTCGCCTGTTGACGCGTTCAAGGCGTAAACGTTGTCGTCTAACGAGCCGAAGTAAACTATGCCCTCGGAGACAACTGGAGAATCCACGGGTCCGCCAGTATTAAACTTCCACAGGGTCTGGTTTGTCTTCGGCGCTGCCGACTTTGAGCTGCCAGTATTCGCTGCGTTATGGTGGAACATGGGCCACTCGTCTGTTGTCGAGACTTCAGAAGCGCCAATGCATTCGATGGCTGTGGACAAGGTGACACTGAAAAAAGCTGAGACAAGAAACAGCACTGTTAAGATTAAGCAGCCAATCGCTTTTTTCTTCATCTCACTCTATCCTTTGGGCATATTAGCTGAAGACTCTTTAGGCGGAGACAAAGCTTCCGATGAAGCAACAGCAACAAGACACAACCTGCCAATACATCTTTGATTTGGTAATCCGTAAAATAGTTTATTGTTTTCTAGACCTTTTACAATATATACAAATTGGCTGCTCTTATTCACCTTTGTTCTTAAGTGTGAAGATTAT
>OMKS01001656.1_pt1 | contig 19652 bp, 20 predicted proteins | sample 1674721 | NCBI WGS metagenome assembly OMKS01 (sample SAMN06264996, study PRJEB25208) | sediment metagenome | isolation source: hot spring sediment | place: USA: California | collected 2014-09-02
TCCGGCAATGCCGGGCAAGGTAAGCGTGGCTCTAAAGGCCGCCAGAACGCCCAGAACGAGAATAATATTCATAATTAACGCCGAATCCGCGATTGTGCCCGAGAGGCGGTAATAAAATATCATAAAGAAAATAACCAAAAGCGAGCCGATAATCGTCGCCATGATTCCCTGTTTTATCGAATCACTGCCGAGAGACGGACCGACGGTTCTTTCTTCCAGAATATTAACCGGTGCGGGAAGAGCGCCCGCGCGCAGGACGATAGCCAAATCCCGGGCTTCTTCCAGGGTGAAATTTCCTGATATTTGCGCCTGCCCGCCGGAAATCCTTTCCTGAATAACAGGAGCGGAGTGGACGATTCCGTCCAGAACAATAGCCAGGCGCCGGCGGACATTTTCCGCCGTAATCCGGTCGAAGTCAGTGGCGCCTTGGGGGTTGAACGTTAAGGAAACAGTTGGCTCGCCAAAGCGATCGGATATTTGCACCCGGGCGGTTTCCAGAGAAGCGCCGGTAAGCAGTGCCCTGCTTTTTAATAAATAGGGTACGGAACCCCGCTGGCCCGTAACTCTATCACCGTGCCAGCCGTAGGCTATCACGGAGCCTTCAGGAATATTGCCGCGCAGCGCTTCTTCCAGAGAATGTTCGTCATCAACCAGTTTGAATTCCAGAAGCGCCGTTTTTCCGATGAGGTTTTTCGCCCTTTCCGGGTCTTTAATGCCGGGCAGTTGGACCATTATTCTGTTATCGCCCTGGGGGACGATTTCCGGTTCCGTGATGCCGAACTGATCGACTCTGTTTCTTATCGTTTCCAGCGAGTGTTCCACGGTGAGCCTATGCATTTCCATAGCTCTTTTGTCGAGGAATTTTATTTTGATAAGCTGTCCGGAATCTCTGGTGCGGGATGAGGCTATTTCCAGATCAAGGTATTCTTCCCGCAGGATTGTTTCCAGCATCGGCCTTGCCGCGGGGTCGGTTAATTCCATGGATATCATCGGGCCCTTTACTGTTTCCAGATTACGGAAACGCACCTTGTTGTCCATTAAGGATTCTCTGAGGTTTTCGGATTGCCTCTCCAGCATTGATTCCAGTGCCTTTTCGGTATCCACTTCCAGAACAAGATGCATGCCGCCTTGCAGATCCAGGCCCAGGTGGATTTTTTCCTTGGGCAGATATTTGTTCCAGGGCGATGGAACATTCTCGACGAAAGAAGGCAAGAGAAAAACGATGGCGCCGAGAAAGACAATTAGAGCGATGGATATCCTGACCTTTAAAGATGTGAACATGGGTCTCGTCCCTTTCTGAATTTATTCTCTCGGCGCGGGCGCTCCCGCTTTTTGAATGATTGATCCGATGGCGCCGCGCGAAACTTTGATTCTGACTTTATCCGCGATTTCCAGGGTGACAACTGCGTCTGTCAGCCCGGTGATTTTTCCGTGAATGCCGCCGCTGGTCATTACCGTGTCGCCGTAGGCAAGATTGTCCAGAAGCGCTTTGTGTTCTTTTTGTTTTTTCTGCTGAGGACGAATGAGCAGCAGGTAGAAAATTGCGAATATTATCACCATGGGGATGATGAAGCCCAAACCGCTTTCCCCGCCGCCTCCTGCGCCGCCCGGGTTACCACCCATTGCGTATGCTATTGATGTCAATTTAAAATCCTCCTTTGTTTGTCAAAAATTCTTCTTTAAATTCTGTAAACCGATTTTCATTCAATGCCGCCCTGATTTGTTCCATGAGGTTCATATAGTAGCGGATATTGTGAATGGTGTTCAATACCATAGCCAGTATCTCTCCGGCAAGAAAAAGATGCCGTAAATATGCCCTAGAATAATTTTTGCAAGTATAGCAATCACATGTTTCGTCAAGCGGAAGGTCGTTTTCCCGCCAGCGGGCGTTTTTTATAACAATCTTTTCTGTATTTGTAAACAATAATCCGTGGCGCGCCGAACGTGTTGGCATGACACAGTCAAACAAGTCAGCTCCGCAGCCCACTGCAAAGACAATGTCTTCCGGCGCTCCGATACCCATAAGGTAGCGGGGTTTCGCCTCCGGCAGCAAATGCGCGGTTGCTTGGGCTATCTCATACATGATTTCTTTTGGTTCGCCAACACTTAATCCGCCCAGGGCGTAACCTTCAAAATTGAGTTGCGCCATTTCATTTACGGCATGCTTGCGTAAATCAGAGTAGGCGCCTCCCTGAATAATGCCGAAAAGCGCTTGAGTATCATTTCTTCTGGCTTCGCGGCAAAGTTTTGCCCAGCGCAGCGTCAAATCCAATGATTCCTGCGCGTGTTTTTTGGTTGCCGGATAGGGCGTGCAATCATCCAGGCACATCATGATATCGGAATTTAGCGCTTCCTGAATTTCAATGGCTTTCCGGGGCGTAAGTAAGTGCTGGGAGCCGTCAATATGCGAGCGAAACATGACGCCTTCAGGCAGAATTTTGCGCAGCTTTGTCAGGCTGTAAACCTGGAAACCGCCGCTGTCGGTGAGAATAGGGTGAGGCCAGTTCATGAATCTATGCAGTCCGCCCAGCTTTTTTATGGTTTCATGGCCGGGCCGCAGATAAAGGTGGTAAGTGTTGCTCAGAATAATTTCGGCGCCGCATCTTTTCATCTCTTCGGGCGGGAGTGATTTGACCGTTCCTTGGGTGCCGACCGGCATGAAAGCCGGCGTATTTACCGTGCCGTGAGCCGTGGTTATTTTGCCCAGGCGCGCGAAGCTGGAAGCGTCTTTCTTCAGGATGTTGAATTCATGTTTCATTTGTTTAATTCTAAATAATCAGCATGCTGTCACCGTAACTGTAAAAACGATAGCCGTTTTCCACCGCGTGTGCATACGCTTTTTTTATAAGGTCTGTGCCGGCCAAGGCGCAGACAAGCAAAAAAAGCGATGATTGCGGCAGATGAAAATTGGTGAGCAGTGCGTCCACTTTTTTGAATCTGTAGCCGGGGTAAATAAAGAGGTTGGTGAAACCGGCCTGCGCCTGAACCTGCCCGTTTGTGTCCGTGGCGCTTTCCACAACTCTGGTGGAAGTAGTTCCCACGGCGATGACGCGGCGCGCATTGTTGATCATTGCCGCCGCGGCAGCTTTTATCTCGTAATATTCTTCTTCCATCGAGTGGTTTTCTATTTCTTCGGTTTCAATCGGCAAAAAAGTGCCCGCGCCGACGTGCAGGGTTACCGCAGCTATCTGTATTTGTTTTGTCTTGAGTTCCTTCAGCACGGATTCGGAAAAATGCAGGCCGGCAGTGGGCGCGGCGACGGAGCCGGGATTTTTGGCATAAATCGTCTGGTATCTTTCCATGTCCATGACGTTTCGCCTGTCGTCTTTTTTGCGCTTTATATAAGGTGGCAGGGGGGCATGTCCGAAGCGTTTCAAATATTCGTCAAAAGATTCCTTGCCGGTAAATTCCACCAGCCATTTTTTATCTGATATTTTATCAACCACTTTGGCTGTGTTTTCATTCTGCAGAAGGATCATATCATTTATATGCATTCGTTTAGACGGTTTAATTAGGACTTCCCACGTTTGGCTGAAATCATTGTCCGCTTTTTTCGCCAAAAGCAATATTTCCACGTTCGCCCCGGTTTGTTTTTTCCCGAAAAGACGCGCGGGAATAACCAGGGAATCATTGACGACCAGTACGTCTCCGGGGTGCAGAAAATCAGGCAGTTGGTAGAAATATCCGTCGGCTATTTTACCTTCCGGCCTGTTTAGGCGCAGCAGCCGGGAAGCGTCCCTTTTCGGACGCGGTTTTTGGGCAATCAGTTTTTCCGGCAGGCAATATGAAAAATCTTTTAATTTCATGTCCTTTTTTTTGCAGACGAAAATATGCGGCAAATAAACAGAATGTCCGGCAATTGTCAATGGAATTGCTTCACCGGCGTCCCATATACAGCAAAATCATGCCGATGATAATGGCGGTAATGCCGATAAATCGCAGTGTCGACTCAGGCATTGCCGATATTTTCACGAGATATTCTTTCAGTTTTTCCGGAAAAACAAAATACGGAAGGCCTTCAATTATAAAAATTATTCCCACGGCACAAAGAAAAAAATCCAAATTTTATATCCCCCTGCATTTAGATTCATTCCAGATATCATCCATTTCGGATAAAGTCGCTTCCCGCAGAGATTTGCCGCGTGCGCGTAGCGTTTTCTCCACATGAGCAAATCGCCTCAAAAATTTGTTTGTTGTTTTGGTCAGCGCCGTTTCCGCGTCAACTTTCAGAAAACGCGACAGGTTGACCAAAGTAAAAAGAACGTCTCCCATCTCTTCCTCGATTCTGCCGTGATTTTTGTCGTTCAGCGTCGCGCTCAATTCTTCCAGTTCTTCCTCAACTTTTTTTAGCACATCATCGGTTTGCGGCCAGTCGAATCCGTACGATGCCGCAAGTGAAGTAATCTTCTGCGCCCGCTTCAGCGCCGGCAATGTTTTCGGCACGCGGGTGAACAAATTTCCATTTTTATTTTTTTGCCCGAGCTCCTTTTCCTTGATTTTTTGCCAGTTGTCTTTTACTTCCCGCACCGAAGAAACTTTTTCGTTACCGAAAACATGAGGGTGGCGCCGTATCATTTTTTCTCTGATTTCTTGTAATATATTTTCGAGGGAAAATATTCCTTTTTCCTCGTAAATAGCCGTCAGAAACATAATTTGAAAAAGCAAATCTCCCAGCTCTTCTGAGACACCGTTATGGTTTTTCCCTTCGAGGGCGTCGATAACCTCATAAGCTTCTTCCAGAATGTATTTGCCGATATCCTTTGGTTTTTGTCTTTTGTCCCAGGGGCATCCCGCGGGCCCGCGCAGCGTTTTTATCAGATTTATTAACTGATGGAGCTCCTGGAAGGTTTTTTCGTCTTTTTTCACCTTTATTAGTCTCGTTCTGATAAAATGAACTTCGCCCAAAAAGAAGATGGCCGCCTTTTTAGGCGAATTTTTCCGGAAAGTAGCATATATATTTGCGGCGGGCAACCGGGACATTTTCGGGCATGTTTACCTGAGGTAACTTTTTTAAAATCCTGCAAAAGTTGCACTTGACAAAGGCAATAGTCGGCTTATTATCAATTATTGGATGAAGATATAGTAATAACAATAACTACAAATAAAAATATCCAAATTAATCTTGACAAGGCGGCTAAGAGACGTTATCACTTGCATAACTTTAACAAAAAGGGAAAGTCCCGGAAGGTTAATCATTTGAAAGGAGGAAATATTTCAATGAAAAAGTTATTAAGCATAGTCGTGGTATTACTTTTGGTGGTTTCTTTTGCGGTAATAGGCTGCAAAAAGGAAGAGCCCGCGCCGGCCGTTGATGCTCCGGCGGTGGAAGAGCCGGCTGATGCGCCCGCGGAAGAAGCTGCGGGAGAATAAAAGAATAATCATTATTTGTATTTTTGAGGAAAAACCGGGCATCCGAAAGGGACCAGCCCGGTTTTTTTCTGTGCGAGCATGGATTTATGTTTACAAAAGAGTCTCGAAGGCGGTTTGTCTGAAAATTATCAGTATGTAGGAGGCCATTTCATTTAGCCTTGACAAGCTAATAAATAGAAGTTATTCAATGGCGAACTTTTGTTAAGGGGTAAAAAACACGAAGCTAATCATGGAAAGGAGGAGAGATTCGAATGAAAAGATTTATAACCATTATTCTGGTAATATTTTTAGTCGCTTCTTTTACACTGTTAGGATGCAAGAAAAAGGAAGAGGCGGCGCCGGCGCCTGAGGTTCCGGTGGCCGGAGAAGTAGATGACGACCTGCCTTCGGTGGATGATGATTTAGTGCCGTGGACTCCGCCCGAGGAAGAATAATCCTGAAAAGTAAAGAAAAGACCGGGCCTCTGTAGGGAAACAGGGTCCGGTTTTTTTCAAAAGTGGATTAATTGAGAAAAATATGCTATAAAATCATCCAGCTTGGAAGTTTTTAAAAAGAGCCTAAACATTAAAAAGAAGCAATATCTGCTTAATTCCGGAGGTGTTTTATGTCGCAAGACGGAGGAGATTTTTTAAAAGGCCTGATTTTTGGAGGGCTGGCGGGAGCGATAATCGGGATCTTATACGCGCCAAGAAGCGGCAGGGAGACACGCGAAGAACTGACGCATAAAGCCGATGAGCTCATAGCCAGGGCCAAGGAAGAATATGAAAAAAACAGAGAGGACTACGAAGCGGCCTATAGGCGGGTAAAGGAAGCCGGGGAGCTGATAAAACATAAAGCCTCAGAGGTGGAAGAAAAAATCGGCAAGCTGACCCAATCAGGAAAAGAAACCGCAGAGGACAAAAAAAAAGATTGAAGAAGGCGCTTGACGCGGGAGTTGAAGCGTATAAGGGAAAAAAGAAAAAGAAACAAGTTTAATCACAAAAGGATGAATCCATGACCCTGGAAACTTTTTTGTTGGTTCTTTGTGTCGTTATTATTTTACTGGCCCTGGTGTTTCTGCCCATTGCCTGGCAGTTATGGCGCACGGCAAAAAATGCGTCGGCAACGCTGGAAACCCTTAACGGTAATTTACCGTCCATTTTGAAAAACATGGAAGAAATGACCGGCAATATCAATCAATCCACCACGACAATCAATAATGAAGTGCAGACTCTTTCCACCGCCTTGAACAGAGTTTATTCGTCGGCCAGTTCCATTATCGGTGATGTTCGCAGTCTCAGTATCTCGCCCCGGGCGGTAAAAGGGTCTTTTTTGCAGCTAATCAACAGCGGACTGGCGATAGCAAAAGGCGTGCGTGTCTTTCTTGATGTTTTTCTTGACAGGAAATAAATTTTTCGAAGAAAAATGGCCAAGGTGACTTTTTCCAGCAAGTGGGGACGTGTCAACGCCCGGAAAAAAGCGGACCCGGCGAAACCGGAGTCCAAGCCGGCTGAAGATTTGGTACGCGATATAAAGAAAAACCAAAAACAGGCGGCGGGTGAAGACTACCGCGAAAAATCGCTCGCCCTGCACGGCCTTCACTGCGCGCGCTGCGGCCGCGACTTTGAAGCTTCCCAAAGGCATCTTTTAACTGTCCATCACAAAGACGGCAATCATCACAATAATCCTCCCGACGGAAGCAACTGGGAAAATCTTTGTGTCTATTGCCATGAAGACGTTCACAGCCGCGGGGTTCTGGGGGATTATTTGCGAGGTGAAGCTTCTTCCAAAGAAGTCAGCCTGGTTTATGAAGACGCATCCGGCACAGGCGGCTTTGGCCCCATGGCGGACAAACTCAGACAAGCCCTGCAGAAAAACAAAAAATAAAATCAGTTAACCGTAATTTTCAGATTATCTTTTTCTTTTACCAGCTTGTCGCCCACGGAAGTTTGGCAAAACACGCAGCTGTAATCGTACTTTTCTCCCTGGGGGAGAATCAGCAAAAGCCTTTTTCTCACCGGCACGGATTTTTTGCATTGGGGGCAGAATAATTCTGTGGCGTCAAAATCGGAATAAGACTGCATCATTTGCCGCGTTCACCATCCGGGATTTTTTTCCAGTTATCAAGCCAGACGTGCGCTTCGCTGTCGCTGGGCGCGCGCCAGTCGCCGCGCGGAGAGAGGGAGCCCCCGGAACCAACCTTCGGGGAATTGGGCACGCAGGAGCGTTTGTACTGCGTGGTTTTGAAAAACCGGTACAGATAAACGTATAGCCATTTTTTTATTTCTTTTATGGAATAAGATTTTCTTTTCGCGGGCACAACATCCGGCCATTGCCCCTTTTCCTTATCGTGCCAGGCGCAATAGGCCAAAAAAGCCACTTTCGTCGGCAGATAGCCGTAGCGGGTGATAAAAAAGTTATTGAAATCCTGCAGTTCATAGGGCCCGATGGTTTCTTCCGTTTTCTGGTGCGGTTCACCGTTGGCTTTTCCCGGCACAAGTTCGGGCGAAATTTCGGTTTCCAGGATATCACTAAGAATCTGGGAAACTTCGTCGGAAAATTGTTCGGTGCGCGCCACCCAGCGGATGAGATGCTGGATGAGAGTTTTCGGGACACTGGCATTCACGTTGTAATGGGACATGTGATCGCCGACACCGTATGTGCTCCAGCCCAGAGCCAGTTCGCTCAAATCACCCGTTCCCACCACAAGGGCGTCCCTCATGTTTGCCAGCCTGAAGAGGTGCGCCGTGCGCTGTCCGGCCTGAACATTTTCGAAAGTGACGTCGTATAAATCTTCCCCGTCGGTGAAGGGGTGCGCGATATCCTTGAGCACCTGCACGCAGGCGGGCTTGATGTCCAGTTCGTTCGCTTCCACGTCCAGCGCCTTCATCAGTTTATGGGCGTTTTGGTAAGTCTTGGCCGAGGTGGCAAACCCCGGCATGGTGTAAGCTTTGATATTTTTACGCGGCAGATTCAAGACATCCATTGTTTTCGCCGCCACAATGAGAGCGTGCGTGGAATCCAGGCCGCCGGATATGCCGATAACCAGATTTTTTATGCCGGATGCCGCAAGCCGCTTGGCCAGACCCTGCACCTGGATATTGTAAGCTTCGTAACAGCGCTCATCGCGCCGGGCGGTTTGGGCGGGGATGTAGGGATAGCGCGGGTATTCTCTGTGCAGGAGGAGCCGCTCTTTGGGGATTTCCACGCTGAAGAGCGCTTTGCGCAAGGAAGCGACTCTATTTTTGTGTTCCTGCGCGTTTTGGCCAAACGTGTTGAGTCTCATCCTGTCCTGGGCCAGCCGGTCGAGGTCAATGTCGCTGTAAATAATCTGGGCATGCGGCGCGAAGCGGGCGGATTCGGCCAGGAGGTTGCCGTTTTCGTAAATCATGGCGTGTCCGTCCCACGCTAAATCCGTTGTGGATTCGCCCCCGCCCGCCGCGGCGTAAAGATAGGCGGCAACACAGCGGGCGGACTGGTTGGCGGCCAGCTGGTGGCGGTATTCGGATTTGCCGATGGTGACATTGGAAGCGGATAAATTGCCGATGAGGGTGGCTCCCGCCATGGCCGCGAAGGAGGAAGGCGGCACGGGCACCCACGCGTCTTCGCATATTTCAAAAAATAATCTGAAATTATCGATATTGGCACACTGGAAAATTATATCATTGCCGAGGGGAATATCTTTTTGTCCGGCCAGATCGATGTGTGAAGAAACCGCGCCGCGGGCGTCGGTAAACTGTCTGGCCTCGTAAAATTCGCGGTAGTTGGGCAGGAAGGATTTTACCGCTACGCCCAGAATTTTGCCGCGGTAAAAGACGATAGCGCAGTTAAAAAGCCGGCAATCAACCCGCAGGGGAGCGCCCACAGCCATAATGAGATTAATCTTTTCCGAGGCTTTTTTGATGGTCAGCAAAGCCTCTTCCACGGCGCGCAAAAGGGCGTCCTGGTGGAATAAATCTTCATTGGAATAGGCACTAAGTCCCATCTCCGGAAAAACAGCCAGGATTGCTTTTGCGGCCGCCGCTTCGCGCGCCAGCTTCAGAGTTTCCCTGGTGTTGAAGGAAACATCGGCAACTTTTAATTCAGGCACGCACACCGCGGCGCGGATAAAGCCGTGATTGTACAAATTGAAAAACCCATCTGTCTTTTTTTCCGGCATTAGCTTATCCTTTCTCTAAATAAGCGTAGGCGCTGTGGTTATGGATGCTTTCAAAATTTTCCGCCTCGATGCTGTACCAGGTAAATGTGTCGTCCTCATTTAGTTTCAGCGCCACGCTGCGCACGATGTCTTCCACGAATTTCGGGTTTTCATACGCCTTTTCCGTGACGTATTTTTCATCCGTGCGCTTTAAAAGAGAGTATACCTCACCGCTGGCCGATTCTTCCACCATTTTTATGACATCTTCTATCCAGAAAAACCTGTCGAAGCGCACGTTCACGGTGACGATGCCGCGCTGGTTATGTGCGCCGAATCTGCTGATTTCGCGCGAGCAGGGGCACACGGTGGTGACAGGCACTCTTACGCCGACGAGGAAATCGGTTTTTTCGGCGCTGTTTTCCCCGGCAAAAAGGCAGCGGTATTCCATCAGGCTTTTCGCGCCGGAGACCGGCGCCGTCTTTTCAATGAAATAGGGGAATTTTATTTCCATGTGCGCCGACTGCGCGGAGAGTTTGCGCCGTATCTTTTCCAGAATAGTCTGAAAAGTCTTGATGCTGATTTGTCCCTGGAATTCGTTGAGCACTTCGACAAAGCGGCTCATATGCGTGCCCTTGAAATGGCGCGGGAGGTTGACATACATGTTGATGGACGCGTTGACCGGCTGGGTGCCGCGCGCGCGGTCCAATACGATCAGCGGGTATTTGATGTTTTTCACCCCGACTTTTTCAATGTCGATATTGCGGAAGTCTTTCTGGCTTTGAATGTCAATCATTTTTAACTGGTGCTCAGGCTGAAGATGTTTAGGCCTAAAGTTTTTAATTTTCAGTCCGGCATTAGAGACTGTGTCATAATGTCTTTGCGAGGAAGTGTAACGACCGAAGCAATCTCTTATCTATTCGATATTATATGGATTGCCGCGCTCCCTGCGGGAGCTCGCAATGACAAATGATGATTGCGACACAGTCTCATTCGCCGGATTCCGCCCCGCCGTGGCAGGGCTACACCTTCAGTCTAATCTCCTTTATAAGTTACATAAGCGTTTTCCGATTCCCAGACTTTTACGCTCGTTACCTTTACTCCTTCTTTTTTTGCTTGGGGTTCTATTTTCCCCGCGATGTAGCGCGCGACGTTTTCCGCCGACGGGTTGAGATTGGCGAAAAAAGGAATTTCATTGAGGTGCTTGTGGTCAATTTCCTCCAGAAGTTCATCGAGCCACTTTTTGGCCAGGCGAAAATCAATCAGCAAGCCGGCCTCATTGAGCTGTCCGGCCCCGACGCTCAGCTCCACTTTGAAATTATGCCCGTGCAGCTCTTCGCATTTGCCTCCCACCTGCGAGAGAATATGCGCGGCGGAAAATGATTTAATTATCGTAACTTCGAACATTTCGGTATTCCTTATTCTGAATTTTCGCCAAACTACCATAATTTTGGCATTACGGGAAATAATTTTGTTTGAAATACGCAAAGACTTTTATTTTATTGTCATTTTAAAGCTGGGGATTGCCTGTCCGGTATGATATGGGTGAAATAAGCCTGATTTTGGTGAAAATGCCCGGTTTTTTTACGTTTTACCGGTTAAATTTTCCGGCCGGAAACAGGGAATAAAAACTTTCTGCCCGGTATATTGTTAAAAAACAAGACATTTTAATAATGGCGCGGCTTTTTCATTATCTGGCATGTCAATTGCTTTATAGTAGCTCGAAAGGTAATTTATTATTAAAAGAAGAGTTAATCGGGGAGGTGAAGAGTTAATTAAGAGTTGGACAAAAGCGTTAAAATGTAGTAGAAAACAGACAGAAATCAAAAAAATTTTAAGGCTTAGATAAGCAAGGAGGAACATTATGTTGAAGTATTTTACTAAAAAAGAGGGAGAGAAAGGTTTTACGTTGATTGAGCTGATGATCGTCGTGGCTATTATCGGTATATTGGCGGCCATCGCCATTCCGCAGTTCACCCAGTACCGAAGAAGAGGCTGGGCGGCTTCTTTAAACGCGGATGTAAAAAATGCGTTTACTGCATCAGTAGCTCTTATCGCAGATAACCCTGCTATTGCAGATATGGACTGCACTGCTGCTGCTGGAACAGGTTTGCAATCAGCTGGGTACCGTCCGACCACATATGATGGTGTTCCTGTTACGTGTACCGTTGATTGGACTGACATCAATAACTATACAATTACCATTTCAGAACCGGCTGGTGCGAATTGGGGACTTGCAACACAGGCATCAGCTATTATGGCAGTTGCAGGTGGCACTGAAACATTGACTCTGGCAAGGCCGTAATGAGAGTTTTAAATATTTTGAAACCATAGAGGGCGTTGTGAAACGCCCTTTTTTTATATTAATTTTTCTGATAAACTTATTCGGCATTGAGGGGACTTAACTGGAAACCAGGGGAAATGGCCCTGGCCGGTTTATTTATCGATTATTTTGGAGCCATGCAATAATTAATTAGGGAACAAATATTTTTAAAATACGGCAGTTAGTCCGGGATAAATTAATTAAGTGACCTGCCCTGTTGGCGTCACATCAGTGCGCAATAACAAATTATCTTGAAATATTTTGTAGGCAAAACATTGAAGATTTCAGCATCAAAAGTAGTCTTGGGAGTCATTGCGCTGGGTATTGGAGGGTTTCTCATTTTGGGGGGATGGGGAGGCTATTCGGATTATATGAGTACCAGGGACTTTAGCGGTCTGGCACTGGGAAAAGTGGCGGGAAAGCACTTTCAGCGGGGATCAGACGGCAATACATTATACTATGTTGACTATCGCTTTACACCCGCCGGGGGAAATGAAATCACGGCAACAGGCGAAATATTCAAGCAATCATGGGATATACTCAAAGACGGTGACTCATTGCAAATCAGATATGATCCGGCAGATTCACAGCGTAATTTTCCCGCTGGAACCGGCGGAGCGTCGATCATTTACGCTGTTTTTATTTTTGTTTTGGGTATGGTTTTTTTAGTTTTTGGGGTGTCAAATTTGATGGTTGGTTTCAAGTGGCGGCGCTCTGTACGTTAGAAATATCTGTTTTATTGGGCATCCATTTGACTGGCTTGATCCGGCTACACCGTCAAAACTAGTCAGTGTTGTTGAAAAAGCCGGCTTGTTTTTGGAAAGAGTTCCGCTAGCGCGCGAATTCGCCGGTTCCTTGCATATTTTAGCTCGCCGGCCAGGATAGATTTTATAAAAGTCCTCCTCAAAACAACGGTTTTTTTCAATGCGGATTTTTTCTGCGCCAAATAAGATAAAAAAGCAAATAAATCAATTCATTAAGCCAAGATTTCCCCAAAAAATATTTTTCCCTTGACTTTAATATTATATTGTTTTACAAGAAACCTGACTGTTGGTCAGATAATGACCGGCTGTTCAGGCACGGCGGTATTTCCGGCGAAAAGAAGGATTAAGTGGGGCTCTTAGAACGCAGAGACAAAGAAAAAGACAACCGCAGGAAATCAATTTTAAAGTCGGCGCGTGCACTGTTTTTTCAAAAAGGATTTCATAACGTAACGGTTGATGAAATAGCGAAAATATCGGAGCTGGGCAAAGGTTCAATTTATCTTTACTTCACAAGTAAGGAGGAAATCTACGCTCAGATCCTGTTGGATGATATCGGAAAATTTAATCGGCGCGCGGGTGAAATTTTTGCGGCGGGCAATGGTCAAAAGCCGGCGTCTGTGTTTTTTGCGGATTTTTCCTGCGCCTATGCTGATTTTTTCCTTCAAGACCGGGAACTGTTTAGGATCCTTATGGTTTACATGCTGCAACCAGAACGAATGAATCTTTCAGGGGAGCTGAATCCTCAAATTGTCAACGCCTATACCAAATCCATTGATATGTTCGGCCGGATACTTGAGGCGGGCGCCGAAAAAAAGGAATTTCCTCCTGGCATTAATTTTAAACAGGGCCAGTACGCCGTCTGGAGTCTGCTCAACGGCATTATCTCTCTTTATATTTTTTCCGGCACTCAGGCAAAGCGCGCGGAAAAAATTCGCGCCACGATCAAATCAGCACTGGAAATATTCATCAGAGGTTTAAAGCAGCAATCGTGAATATTTTTTTAAAATACAAAGTTTGTAAATAAAACAAGAAAGGTGGTTTTTTATGAGTAATTTGCTGGTGAACACAAGAGATCAGGAGTTTGTATTGTTCGAGCAGCTGGGTATTGACAAGTTGTTCGAAACGGAGGCCTTTAAGGATTTTACCAAGGATGATTTGTTGATGATCCTTAACGAGGCGGAGAAAATGGCGGTTAATGTTGTCGCGCCGACGCTTGCTGAAGGGGATAAGGAAGGGTGCACGTTCAAGGATGGCAAGGTAACGATTCCCAAATGCTTCCATGACGCATGGAAGAAATTCGTAGAGGCCGGATGGCTTGCCCCTTCAGAATCGCCGGATGTCGGCGGTCAGGGACTGCCGCGTTCCATTGCCTTCGCCGTATCGGAGCTGATAGGTGCGGCCAACTATGCTTTCCAGATGTATCCCGGGCTGACCCACGGCGCGGCCGGTCTGATTGAGACCTATGGAACGGAAGAACAGAAAAACAAGTACATGTACAAAATGTACGCCGGTGAATGGGCCGGTACAATGTGTCTAACCGAACCGGGCGCGGGAAGCGACCTCAATCTGATCAAAACAACGGCCAAAAGGCTTCCCGACGGAAAATTTCAGATTACCGGCACCAAATCTTTTATTTCTTCCGGCGACCATGACCTTACGCCCAATATCATTCACCCCGTTTTGGCGCGCATTGAAGGGGATCCTCCGGGGACAAAAGGCATCTCCATTTTTATTGTGCCGAAAATCAAAGTCAATGACGACGGTTCTTTAGGCGAGCCCAATGACGTTGTTACCGGCGGTATTGAGCATAAGATGGGTATCAAGGCTTCCGCCACGGCGACCCTTAACTTCGGTGAAAACGGAAATTGTGTTGGTGAATTACTGGGCGGCGAGCGCGAAGGCATGCGCATCATGTTCCAGATGATGAATGAAGCCAGATTGGGAACGGGCATGCAGGGACTGGATTCGGCAACCGCCGCTTACGAGCATGCTGTCCAGTACGCCAAGGAACGCATCCAGGGTAATGACATAATGGCCGGGAAGGATCCCAACGCCAAACCGGTCGCGATTATAAATCACCCCGATGTCCGCCGCAAATTGATGTGGATGAAGTCTCATATCGAAGGAATGCGTTCCATGAATTACTTTGTCGCCTACTGTATGGATAAATCGAAAGTTGCCGCGACAGAAGAGGAAAAAGCAAACTGGGAAGGCTACCTTGATTTGATGACGACAGTGGTCAAGGCTTATTGTTCGGACAAAGGCCTGCTGATTTGTTCTACGGCGATGGATGTCTATGGCGGTTACGGCTACTGCCAGGAATACCCTGTGGAACAGTATCTGCGTGACGAAAAGATTGCCACTATTTATGAAGGAACCAACGGCATTCAGTCGCTTACGCTGGTCGGCAGAAGCTTGGGCCAGAGAAAAGGCGCAAATGCCATGAATCTCTTCGGCGAAATACAAAAGAACATCAAAAAAATGAAGGAGCACAAAGAACTGGGCAAGTTTACCGCCATTCTGGAAGAAGCGGCCAATGCGTGCATGGACATTACCATGTTTTTCGTGCAGGCGGGAAAAGCCGGGAATTTCCTGCTGCCCATACTCAATGCCTATAAATTCATGGAAATCTTCGGCGATGTGCTTTTAGGCCACTTTTTGATTGACGCCGCCGGTGTCGCCGCGGAAAAGCTTGACGCTATTTATAAAGAAAAAGGCGCGGACACTGAGGAAAAACAAAAAGCTCTGTGCAAAGATGACAAGGAAGCGGCATTCTACAGCGGACGCGTTGCTTCGGCAAAATTCTTCGCGGTCGAAATTCTGACAACGGTAAAATCCCGCTGCGAAGCCATTAAAATGGACGAGAAATCCGCGCTGGAGTTGAGCGAAGAAGCTTTCGCTTACTAATATAATGAAATAAAGGCCATGCTTTGCATGGCCTTTATCATTTGAATAGAGAGTGTCACAGTATTATTAAAGATGCGAGTATCACTTTAGGAAAGGTCAAGGAGGAAAAAATGTCATATGATATTAAAAAAGTCGGTGTTTTAGGAGCGGGCGTGATGGGCGCGACCATCGCCGCTCATTTAACCAATGCCGGTGTCGAGTGCTGTCTTCTGGATATCATTCCGTTTGAGCTGACGGAAGATGATAAGAAAAAAGGCCTCACCGAACAGAGCCAGGCGTGGCGTAACCGTTTCGCCCAGAACGGACTGAACGGAGCGCTGAAATCCAAGCCCTCGGCGTTTTTCACCAAGAAGAACGCTTCAATGATCAAAATCGGCAATTTTGAGGATAATTTAAATATGCTGGCCGATGTTGACCTGGTGATTGAGGTGGTCATTGAAAATTTGAAAATCAAGCAGGAACTTCTGGCCAAGGTGGAGAAAATAGTCAAGGACACATGTATCGTAACCACAAACACCTCGGGAATTCCCATCAAGGATGTTTCCGCCAAACTCAAGCCCAAAGTAAAAGAGCGTTTTCTGGGGATGCACTTTTTCAATCCCCCGCGTTACATGAAACTCTTGGAAATAATTCCCGGAGAAAAGACGAAAAAAGCCGTTGTAGACTACATGGTGGAATTTTCCGAAAGCGTTTTGGGCAAGGGAGTCGTTATCTGCAAGGACAGGCCGAATTTCATCGGCAACCGCATCGGCAGTTTCGACATGGCCAATGCCGCGCATGTTATGTTCGATAAAGGGCTCAAAGTGGAAGAGATTGACGCGATTATCAGCAAACCTCTGGGAAGGCCAGGATCCGCCATTTTCGGGACGATTGATTTGGTCGGTCTTGATGTAGGTTATCATGTCAGCAAGAATCTCTATGACGGCGTGCCGACTGATGAAATGCGCGAGTATTTCAAACCCAACGAAATCACGATGAAGATGATTGAGAACAAGTGGCTCGGCAACAAATCCGGTCAGGGTTATTACAAGAGGACCAAAGATGAAAAAGGAAAAAAAGTTAAACTGGTTCTTGATTATAAAACAATGGAGTACGTTTTACCGACCAAGCCGGTATTTGAATCTGTTGAAAAAGCGAAGAAGACACCTGGCGGGTTTGCGGAGAAATTGAAAGTATTATTCAACGGTACGGATGTGGCGGCGGAAGTCGCACGCGAATACCTGTGCAGAAATTTCATCTACGCGGCCAACCGTGTTCCGGAAATCAGTAAAACAATCGTGGGCATCGATAACGCGATGAAATGGGGATACAATCATCAGTTGGGTCCGTTTGAAACTTGGGATGCCGTGGGCGTTAAAGAAGCTGTCGAAGTAATGAAAAAACTCAACCTGAAGGTTCCCAAAAAGGTCGAGGATATGCTCAAAACCAGGCATAAATCCTTCTACGTGAAAAAGAAAGACGGAACCTACTATTATGATTTTTCGAAGAAAAGCTATGTAAAAATGGCGGAAAACCCGAAAATCATCCTGCTGCCCTCGCTCAAAGAACGCAAGAAAATTGTAAAGAGCAATCCGGCCGCGACGCTGGTGGATATAGGTGATGGTGTTGTCTGTCTGGAATTCCATACCAAGATGAACGCGATAGAAGAGAATCTCACGAAGATGATTTATGAAAGCTGCGATATCGTGGAAAAGAATTTTGCCGGCATGGTTGTCGCCAACCACGCCACCAACTTCTCCGTGGGCGCCAATATATTATTCGTGCTGGATGCCGCGCAGAAAAAACAGTGGGATCTGATTGCCAAAGGCGTGGAAGAGCTGCAGAATGCCAACATGAGGATGAAGTATCTTTCCAAGCCGGTGGTTACCGCTCCCGCGGGCATGGCACTGGGCGGCGGCTGCGAAATGGCTATTCACGGTGCCAAATGCGTGCCCCACGGTGAAACCTATATGGGACTGGTGGAAGTTGGAGTCGGACTGGTTCCTGCCGGCGGCGGCGTCAAAGAATTGATGGTGCGCTGCACGGAAGGTATTCCCGAAGGCTGCGTTGAAGACGGAATGAATCTGCAGCAGATTTACGCGAAAGTTTTCCAGAACATCGCTATGGCCAAAGTTTCTACCAGCGCCGCCGAGGCGATGGAATTGGGTTATATCCGCAAATCGGAAAAAATCAGCCTGAGCCGCGACCAGCATATCTGGGACGCCAAACAGGCCCTGCTTGGCCTGACCAAATTCTACAGAAAACCAAGACCGGCTATGATACCCGTCATGGGCGAGAATTTCCGCGGCATGATTGACGCGGCTCTTTACGGCATGAAACACGGCAACTATGTTTCCGATTACGATGTGCATGTTTCCCGAAAGGTTGCTTATGTGATTTCCGGCGGCGATTGTGCGGAAGGCACATGGGTTACCGAGCAGGAAATTCTTGATCTGGAAAAAGAGGCCTTTGTCAGTCTCTTGGGAGAAGCGAAAACTCTGGAAAGAATTATCCACATGCTCAACACGGGAAAGCCCCTGCGTAACTAGAAAGCAGTAAGCTGTCGGCGGATTGGGACTTATGAATTAGCCGCCGTTTTGAGACAGATAAAGAATAGATATTTTAAGGAGGAAAATCATGCGTGAAGCTGTAATTGTAGAAGCAGTAAGAAGCCCTGGTGGCAGATATAGAAGAGGCGGCCTGGCTCAGACCCGGGCCGACGAATATGCGGTTCAGGTTATCAAAGGCTTGATGGCCAGATTGCCACAGGTAAAACCGGAAGAAATAGATGATTTAATCGTTGGCTGTTCCTTTCCGGAATGCGAGCAGGGAATGAATTTAGGCAGAATTATCGCGTTGGGTGCGGATCTGCCGATTTCCGTTGCCGGGATGACGGTAAACCGTTTTTGCTCATCGGGCATTCAGGCTATTGCCGACGCGACGGCGAAAATCCGTGCAGGGTGGTCGGATGTCATTATCGCCGGTGGTTGCGAAACGATGACCCATATCCCTATGGGTGGTTCCGCGCAGCGGCCAATGCCCGACTATCCGTGGGATAAGCCTTATCCTTATGTTTCCATGGGGATAACAGCGGAGAACGTGGCAACGAATTATAATGTTGCGCGGGAAGATCTGGACAAATTCGGTCTGGAGAGTAATCGCCGGGCGTATGAAGCGATTCAGGCGGGAAAATTCAAAGAAGAGATAATTCCGATTCAGGCCTATAAGTATAAGGTGAAAAACGGGAAACGCATCCGAGAAAAAGTTGTATTCGATATGGATGACGGTGTGAGATGGCCAGCAAAGATAGAAGATATGGCTAAATTACGTTCTCCATTTAAAGCAGGTGGATCATGTACCGCGGGTAATTCTTCGCAGATGACCGATGGTGCCGCTTTTTCCATGTTGATGACGGCGGAGAAGGCTCAGCAACTCGGCTTGAAACCTCTCGCCAAGCTGGCGTATTATGCTGTGGCCGGCTGCAAGCCGGAGGAAATGGGCATCGGTCCGGCGGTAGCGATACCCAAAGTATTAAAAATGGCCGGACTCACAACGGATGACATTGAACTTTTCGAAATCAATGAAGCTTTTGCCTCGCAGGCAATCTATAGTTGCCGCAAGATTGGTATTGAAGAGAGATATTGGAAAGGCGATATCAACCCCAACGGCGGAGCCATTGCTTTGGGACATCCGCTTGGATGTACCGGCGCTAAGCTAACCGCGCAACTTTTACATGAGATGAAACGCCGTGGTTCGAAGCGGGGTATCGTTTCCATGTGCATCGGCGGCGGTATGGGCGCTGCCGGCATCTATGAGATGCTGTAGTTAAAATTAATTTTGCGGCACGAAGCTGAAAAATAGCTATTCCCTTTGTTATACGTGATATTTCGGATAGCAGAGGGAATAGCGTTTTTATTTACATTGAAACAATTATTTATAGTTCTCTGCGTAATTCAAATTAGACATTTTGCTTGAAATGAAATAAGCTTTAAGCTATAGCAAACCAAAATTGGGCGGTTAACTCAGCGGGAGAGTGCTACCTTCACACGGTAGAAGTCGCTGGTTCAATCCCAGCACCGCCTACCAGTTTTGCTTTCAAAGATTGGCAAATTTTTGCCAATCCCTGTTGCCTCATAAATAAATGTTACCGAAGGAATAGCATTTTAAGGAAACGTTGCCTCATAAAAGATGTTAC
>OMKS01001659.1_pt1 | contig 19642 bp, 14 predicted proteins | sample 1674721 | NCBI WGS metagenome assembly OMKS01 (sample SAMN06264996, study PRJEB25208) | sediment metagenome | isolation source: hot spring sediment | place: USA: California | collected 2014-09-02
TTGGGTTAGTTTATTGCGTATTCTAACTCAGATTGGTCTCCAGTCCATTTTTTACCCCACAAATCTGCGTAGACCCTGATTATTCAGCCGGCGGAGCATCACCGCTTCTTGTTTGAACTGCTCACGCATTTGATGCAGCTCGACTTCATTCAGTTCCGGGGGTGGGATCATCTCTTTAAGCGCCACAGCACCCTCTAAGTGCACATCCCAGGCATGGTAGACCGCGCCCATACCACCCTGGCCTAAAAGTCCAGCAATGCGATACCGGCCTTGTAGTATTTGTCCTGGATTAATCGGCATAACTCATCAAGTTGTTCACACTATCACATCTTGAAACGGATTCCGTTCACTCAGGCAAATCAAACTCCAAGTAATAGTGAGTTATATTGATATTGCCACTATAGTTGTAAACACGAACATAATATCGGCCTGGTGGTAACAAACCAGTGGAAATTGTCTCAGGAGTGACTCCAGCATTTCCGGAATAGCCTACGACATTACTTATAACATCGTAAACGACTAGATTGTAATCACTGCCAGGTTGTATATTGGTTAGTGTCAATTCCGTTCTATGTGATGCAGTCAGCTCGAAATAAAAATAATCATCAATATCGCCGCTCTTGGAGAAATTACCACAATATGTATAACCAGGTAGAATTGGCCCATTTGCCTGATCAGGATTTGTGCGAGTATTATTAGGTTCCTCTTCCAGACGCGTGTAGACAATTATTGTATCTGAATAATCACTACAGCGCGCGTCGGCAGTACAGCCTTTTACCCGGTAGTAATAGTATCCAAGTGTTTTTCCCGCGAAATTTACAGCAGGGATGGTCGTAGTGAAAGCTACTGTGTCGGTAAACGGGGGCGTTCGAGCTTCTTCCAAAACATAGTAATTGTGTTGGTGGTTGGTGTCCCATGCTACTGTATAGGTGTCTAGGCAAATTGAAGGATTCGGTATTCTGAAGTTTTTCGGCGGAAGGAGAGGCCAATTTCGCACAACTAAGGGCAGGAAAACCTTTCCTGAGCTGATTTGCAAGCGTACCGGAATGTGCTGCGGGCTATTTTGTACAGCGCCGCCATCAATTGTGATGACATCTGTATAAACACCTACAGGCAATCCTTCAGTATAGACTACGGCCATGACAGTCGATGGCGCAGTGCCGGAATAATGGGACAACGTCAACCAAGCCTTCGTATTCGTCGCAGTCCAATCCACTGCACCGGGAGCGCAATTGTCAATAAACAGTGATTTGGTCACAGGTATGGGGATGTCCACAACTTTGCCGAAAGAAAGCGCGACAGGTGAAACAGAGAGGCATCTGGCTGCTTCCATAACAAGATTCGAAACAGTGTTGCTCTTTGGCGGCAATGTGTATTCTACGAGAATATCCAGGTCCGTATCACTCGAAGTCGCATCGATCCATGTATTACCATTGTCCTCGGAATAGACCCATAAGCCGTCAGCATAGATATCATCTAGAGCTAGTCTCACTCTTGCCGAACCTAAGGCATCACTAGTTTGCAATTCTAATATAACCCAATACTTTTGTCCTAAAACTAGATGAATAGGATAGGCTGATTCAACATAATAACGCTGGCCCACGTCAGTAATCGTAGTTGCAGGTCCAACAAGTAAAGGATTAGTAATGTCTGGAACTCCGTTGTTATCCCCCCATAACTGAATATTTATATCTGGATAGGGTGTCGCAAAACCTTGCACAAAGACACCGACACGGCTTAGCCGCGGCGCAGTGGCAATGAATGATTGAGCAACATACCTTCGATTAGAGACCCCACCTACTGGACCGAAAGGTGAAGTTCCAGTGATAACCAACGGTGCTGAGGATGTAAAAGTTGCAGGATATAATTGATCGTAAAAAACGCTGGCGGCATTATTCAGCCATACACCCGGCGTTGCAGTGACATCTACTGTAAAGGAAACCTCTCCCCCATTGCCCGGCGAAAGAACTTCGGGCAGTAGAAAACTTACTGCATTCTTGGCAACCGTATATACACCTCCCGTCAGATATACCACTCCATCAGGCAGTTCATCCAGCAACATTGCACCTGTAACTGCATAGGTACCAACATTTGTGTATTGTAAAGTGTAAGTAAGTTGCGAAAATTGTGTCACGTCACCTTCAGGCAAAACCGACTTCTGGACTGCCAATACCGCCGCGTCAATACTTGTAGATACACTATTGCTCGATTGAATGCCGCGTTGATCGGAACTCAGGTAGGCAAGATTCAGAATTTCACCGACACCATCCGTAATCATACCTGTAAAAGTGACTTCACCGGAAACGCTGGGACTTAACGTTCCAATATTCCAGACCAAGGTCCCTTCATTTAACACACCACTTCCGCTCAAGTATACGAGGCCATCAGGTAAAGGATCAGTCAGTTCTACTCCAGTAGCGGCTTGGTTGCCGGTGTTGCTAAACACAAGCGTGTATGTAAGCACACTGCCGGGGACTGCAGCGCCAGAAGGCATCACTATTTTATGCACATGCAGTTCCGGCGTCACAATCAACTTGGTGACCGGTTCTGTCACCACTGGTTCGGAACGACTAGATAAAATCGTAGCCGTATTGGTAATAATCGCACCGGCTGGTGCATTATCCGCAACTTTTACAGTAAGGGCAACCTGTCCTCCTGTACCAATTGGAACACTAGGAATGTTGAACAGTACATCGGTACCCGTATACATACCGCCATTGAGATATACCAGATATTCAGCCAACGTATCACTAATGACAACATTGAATGCATCTTCATTACCACTATTCGTGTAGACAATAGTGTAGGTGATGATATTTTCAGGATGAACGGTGATAGTGCCGCTGGCTTCTTTATAAGATAGGCTAAAGTTGGGGCTAATAGATGTAGTTACATCAATTTCAGGTTGCGTCTCATCGATGACATCTAACTCTGACACGTCAACTGCAAGCGAAACTTTAGACAATCTCGCCTCTGCCAAAGCTAACATAGAAGGTGATGATATGCTTAACCAAAGTAAAAATCCACTCAATACTAATACGAGCAGTAACGAATACCCTCTTTTATTCATCGGATCCTCCTAAATTTAACCTAGGCTAAACTGACTGGCTCAGATTTCATCTGGCTGCGATATGTATAACTCGCAAGTATAGACAATAACGACAATCCTATTTTCAGTCTCCACATAACGATCACGGTGGTGGCGGCGGCGTTGTCGGTGGTGTATCAGGTGGAACCTCAGGCGTTGGATTTATGACCGGCGGTTGAGTAGGCTGCGGACCTGGGTCTGTATGTGACGGCGTTGGAGCGACGGGGACTGGCGTGGGCGTATCCGGCGGTCGGATAACAATGCGCAATTGGCGCGTTTCGCTTTGCGTAGTTACAACCCAAGCATCTGCTTGATAGCGCTCGATATCGACCCACCAAGTATACGTACCCGGCGGCACCTGCTGCTTTTCAGCCACAAAAGCTACCCGAAACATGTCCTCTGTCTGCACGGTGTGACTGAATACAGTAGTTGCCTCAGCATTTTGTAATATTAGGACGAAACGAATTTCGCCTAACGCTGCCTCCATTTCCCAATCCCAAACAAAGGGAACCTCGCTCGTCGTAAAGTAACCAGCATTGTCTGCCGGAGTGCGCAACTTTGGTGCAACTATAGGGATGAGCGTCGGTGTTGACGTTGGTGTAGCCGTTGGCGTCGACGTGGCTGTTGCGGTCGACGTTGGCGTTGCGGTTGGTGTAGCCATTGCAGTTGCTGTAGCAGTCGGCGTTGACGTCGCTGTTGGTGTAAGCGACGGCGTCAGCGTTGGCGTGGCAAACCAGGCTGCATACGCATTGGAAAAAGCTCCACTGAAGTAGCCACCCGCGCCCAGTCCTACCAGAATTATTAATAAGAAGGCCCATCCCAAGCCGCGCAAGCGGCGTCGAGTATGTGGCGGCGACGCCGGTTCAGGCTGTTCGGCGGTTACCTTTGGCGCCGGCACCGCCCCCCAATCCATTTTTTGCGTTTTGCCCTTTTGTGGCATAGATTGTGCAGCAGCAGCTTCAGAAGTAGCATTGGGCGCCCAATACGTGATTTTCAACCCTAATGCTTCTGCCATCGCACCCGCATTAGGCCACCGTTGCATACGCGCCAGTTCCAGGGATTTCTGGATAGCTCTATGGGTACGATCGCTGACGCCTTCAATACCTTCCCAGGCCTGCACAAACAATTCGGGATCGGCGATTCGAATCGTTGCCGAGGGCGGAGAGTCGCCGGTCAAAGCGTGATACAGTGTCGCCCCAAGGCTATAGATGTCGCTGCGTGGATCGGTATGCCCCAGTTTGGCATCATATTGCTCCGGCGGCGCGTATTCCGGCGTTCCCATGCCGCGCATCACGATCTGGGTATGCGGGTCGCTCGGATTCCACAGTTTGACTAGGCCAAAGTCTACCAACACCGCCTGGTCATCAGGCCGGATGATGACGTTTTGTGGCTTGATGTCACGATGAACAATGTTGTTGTTATGGCAATATGCCAGTGCGTCCAGGAGTTGTCCAGCCCAGGTCAAGACAAGGGCCTCTGGCATCTTCCCTTCACATTGAATGCGCTGCGCCAGACTTTCCCCTTCTACAAAGTCCATCACCAGATAGGCATTCCCATTTTCTTCAAAGAAGTCGCTCACCCGCACCAGATTGGGGTGTTTGAGCCGCGCCAGGATCATGGCTTCCTGACGGAACTGCTGTCGCAGCATCTCCAACATCGCCGCGTCCAGGTCCGTCTGTGGGATCATTTCCTTGATCGCTACAGCGACCTCTAATCGCGTATCCATGGCGTGATAGACATTCGCCATCCCACCCTGCCCTAGCGAATCTTCAATGCGATAACGATTCTGTAAAAGCTTTCCCTTGATATCCGACATTCACGACCCCACTATTTATGCGAGATAAAAATTCAACTTGACCCGTCCAAAACGCACCGCATCTCCATGACTGAGCAATTGCGGTACATCCGGCAATAGACGTTGTTGATTTACATACGTGTGATTGGTACTCCGCAAATCGACCACATAGAACTGGTTGCCCTGCATGTAAATTTGCGCGTGACGCCTGGAAACGCCCATCTCATCGCCGCCGTGATTGGTGAGATCGATGTCCGGGTATATACCCTCAAGCGGATCAGCCCGCCCAACGAACCATTCCGTTTTTCCGGCGGGGAACGGTAACGCAAACTGGGTGCCTTGGACAATGAGTCGCGCCGGTATCGCAGGCGTATAGCTTGGCGCAACGGCGGCCTGTTGTGGAGGCGTCCCCCATAACTCCGGCGGCATAATTTGCGTGTGCGCCGACGCGGGTTGTGCAGCATACGGCGGCTGTTGCGAAGCGTAAGCCGGTGGCGTTTTTTGTGCCGGAGCGCCACAATTGTCACAGAAATTGCTGTCTGGTTCCAACACGGCGCCGCACTGCGCACACAGTAGGTTACCCTCTGGCTGTGATCCGCCCTGAGTCTGAAACGAGGAGCCTACTGAAACTGGCTCTGTCAAATTCGCGCCACAGGTGTCACAGAATGTCGTCCCTGGCTGCATCTCCTCGCCACAAGAAGGACAATGCATCACTCCCTGCATACCGGGATCATCTGTCTGGAGAGCCGCCCGGTCTGGCTTAGATGCCGGGAGGATACCGCCTGGGGCCAAAGCAGGCTCAGACGGGATGGGAATGACAGGGGAAGTGGAAGGTATGGCGCTCGGCTGAAGTTGGCCCAAAGGCTGGCCGCAGTTATCACAGAAGGCCGCACCGGAAACGGTTTGCACGCCGCAGGAAGGACAAAGCGAAGCGCCAGCGTTTACGACAGTCGATGCTGGGGGCGGAGACGTTGATGCCGTCCCGGGTGCAACTGTACCGTCATTCGGCATCGATGCAGCGGGTATGCTCGACTGCATCTGACCCAGGGCAGCGCCGCAATTATCGCAAAAGGCGACGCTCTCGGACTGTTGCATCCCACAGTGCGGACATTTCATTTTATATCTCCCTCAATTGAACCCTTTCAAGTTAAGCGTTAAGGGTTAAACAGGTCATTGCGTTGTTTGGTGTAGCCGTTGAGCAGCAACGCTGAGATAACAATACCGATAATTTGCAAAGGAATCGTGACAATCAAGCTGATGCCGGCTGTGAGCGCCCCGATGCCGCAGAACGTGAGATTGGCGAGCAAGCCCGCGATGAGCAACGGAATGCCGACGCCGGTACGATCCGCGTAAATCCAACCTAGCCCCAATAGCCCGAAAAAGCCACCGACGATTTCCAGCAGCATCGCAGTAGAACGCTGCTTGGATGCGCGGACCGCGTACCCGGCCGGCGCGGCTTGCCAGCCCGACACCGGTAGCGAGGGCGTTTGCCACTGCGCGGGCGGGCGGGGTTGCGCAAGACCTGGCGTTGGCAGGCCAGCCGGCGTGAAATCTTCCGGCTGGGTGAAGACCGGCGCCTCTGGCGCCTGCGGCGGTAACGGGGGCAACAGTGTTCCGCCGATAAGACGTGTGGCGGCAGGCAAACTGCCGTCCACGAACGCCAGCACCGACGTACCAATGCGGATGCGATCGCCCGACTGCAACGGCTGCGTGCCCAGCACCCGCACGCCGTTGACGAACGTGCCGTTGGTGCTACCCAGATCGCTAATGACCCAGCCAGCCTCCTGCCGGGCGAATTGTGCGTGCCGCCGCGACGCCTGCGCGTCGGGGATATTCACGTCGCTCTCTTCCCTGCCCAGCGTCACAAGCGCGCCGGCAAGCGGGTATTGGATGCCATCCGGAGTGATCAGTTTGGCCATAATCCCTCGCGTCGTAGACCTGACAGGTTTCAGAAAACCTGTCAGGTCTCATCGTTTACTGAATACGGACGTTGTCTAGGTAAGTATAGGTGTTATACCAGTTATCGTAACGACTGTAGTTGCGGAAAGAAACTGTAACCATCATCTCTCGGTATGCAGTAAGATCAATAGAACCAGATTTCCAACCCGACTCTGGGACACGATGCCAATTGCCACAGGCTAACCCTTGATTGATCTGATTCCCATCAGCATAGGCTGGGGATGCCGGCATAGACTCACTGACTTTCCAAAAGTAGACTTCAAAACGATCATAGCGTTGATCCGGAGAAGCATCTTCAGACAAGATGATATAATCAAATGTCAACAGATTAGCATCCGGCGGCACAACAAACGTCTGTTCAACTGCCGCAAAACCTAACGGTACACCGTTGCAGGTATAATCTGTTTTGCCAAGCAACACGGCGTGTGTCCCTCGCTTGGCAGCGTGCTGCCACCCGTATGTTCTGCCATTGCCGAAACAAGGCTGACCGGCAGCGGCGCTTGCATCGCCATCCATCCGGCCAGACCGGTCTCGAAGCTGCCATTGGTGAATGGATCGTAATTGCGCAGTACCAGTGGCAAGTAAATGTAGCGTGAACGGATGCGGGTTTTCTCATACACCACTGTCGTTGTCAACGGTTCCGCTTTCGAGAGCAGCGTCATCGAGATGGTAGAAGTATACAGCCCACTACGCGCGGTGAAAGGCGCAGTGATGAAAATGGTCAATGACAGTGTGTCATCCGGCGACAAAGGGATAGGTAACCAGTTGGTTGTACCTTGAGGATAGTCAGGAGTACCATAGGCAATGTCCCATCCAACCGGGATTTCCGGGACAATGGTGATCGCGCCGGTGACATCGCCCGTGTTGGTGACAACGTGGTGGTAGGCAGCGACGCCTCCGGCGTTGATTTCCTGTTTGTAGCCCGGTGATACAGCTATCCCGGGCTTTGGGTCCGGCGGGGCGCTTAACACCACATTCCATGCCAAACCCAACATCGCGACGAGTAAAGCGACAATCAACCAGGCCTTGTTCCAAAAATGACGTTTGTTCATCTGAGCACCTCCTGAAAACTCTTAATTACGTAAAACTCCTAAACCGCTATCTAGAACTCCGTTCGATCCTACTTACGCCGAATGAACGAGGGTAAGCAGAACAATCCGGTCATTGAGCACGCCGGGGAAAACCGGCTAAAGCCGGCGTGTACATGTATACACCGACTTCAGTCGGTAAAACCGCGCAATACACATTACCGAACTAATTTTTGAAACCTCATAAGCCGGCGTGTACGTATACACTGGCTGCAACCGGTAAATGCCGGAACACACATAGCCAAACTCATTCCTCAAAGCTCATCCATCCGACACTCTGCAAAACGAGTATTTTGAGCCACGAGCAATATGCTGTGGCGCATCTCGCGTTTCACTTGCACACCCACGTTCCGTTTTCGCAGACCCAATCTTGTTGCCGGTCAGCACATGGATTTGACGGCTTAGGTGGACATTCTGGTACCGATATTGGTGCTGGAGGGATCGACGTTGGTACCGCTGTCGGTACCGGCGTATCTGTTGGCATCGGCGTCGCCGTTGGCGGCTTCCGCGTTGCCGTTGGCGTGGCTGTGGGCTTGGGAGTGGAAGTGACTCGATCGGCATTGACTTCCTCAGTCTCCACCGGCTTTGGCGTCTGTGTTAGCGTGTTTGTCACCTCTATTATCGCTGGTGTGGCTGTGGGTTGGCTTATGGGGATCGCCGTTAGCGGCGGCGTCCCCCCGTGCTTGTCGCCGCTCCGGCCTTGTCCATAAACCGTCCAGCCCATCCATCCCCCCAGGGTCAATACGATCACCACCAGCGCGGCCAGTAACCCGAAACCGACTTTTTGCTGCGTCGGGTTAAAGCGTCGCGCAAGCCCGCTCCCCAGATCCAACGGGCCGCTTTTGCCCTGAAGATACGCCCGCATCTCGCCCGCGCTCTGGAAACGTTCGCCGGCGTTCACTGCCAGAGAACGTGTCAATGCAACCTCCATCCGCGCCGAAAGGCTGGAATGGAGTTGCCTGGGACGCGGCAATGTTTGCCCGGCGGCCCGCAGCGGGGCTTCCACCGGTGGTTGCCCGGTGAGTGCGAAGTAAAACGCCGCACCCACCCCGTAGACGTCGCTGCGCTGGTCGGTGCCCCCGGCGTACTGTTCGATGGGCGCGTACCCTGGCGAGCCGGCCTTCTGCACCACCGACGCCGTCAACACGCCGGGCGTGAGCAGCTTGGTTAGCCCGAAATCCACCAACACCGCCTCCCCCGCCGGCGTGATGCGAATGTTGGCCGGTTTGACGTCGCGGTGGATAATCGGCGGCGTTTGCCCGTGCAGATAATCCAGCGCGTCCAACACCTGGTCCATCCAGGCCCGCGCCTGTTCCTCGGTCGCCGGGCCGTGGCGCGTCACGTATTCTTCCAACGACAGCCCCTCGATGTAGTCCATCACCAGAAATTGCCGTCCATCGGGCGCGACAAAGCTGTCGGTCACGCGGGGCAAATGCGTGTGGCGCAAGCGCGCTAACACCTCGGCCTCCTGGCGAAACTGCGCCTGCGACGCGTAGCCGCGCGCGTGGTTCTCCTTGAGCGCGACAAGGCGCTGCTGGAAGCGCAAGTCGCGCGCCAGGTATACCGCTCCCATCCCCCCCTGGCCGAGCAGGCCGAGGATCTGGTAGCGGTTTTCGAGCAGTGGGGCTTGTGGTCCTGAGTTCACTTCACTTGCACACCCACGTTCCGTTTTCGCAGACCCAATCTTGTTGCCGGTCAGCACATGGATTTGACGGCTTGGAAGGACAAGTCTGTCCACTATCGCCTCCACCATTGTTTTCACCATCTCCCGGTATCGGTGTGTCTGTCGGTAACGGCGTATCAGTTGGTGTTGACGTCGCGGTCGGTGGTTTCCGGGTCGGCGTTGCCGTGTGCGTCGCTGTAGGTTTGGGGGTAGAGGTGGCCCGGTCGCCGTTGGCATCCACGGTTTCTGCCGGCTGTGGCGTCTGTGTTGGTATGCTTTGTCCCCCCGTTGTCACTGATGTGTCTGTGGATTGAACAGCAGGCGCAGTTGTGGGCGGCGGCGTGAGCGTATCTTTGTCGCCATTTTTACCTTGCTCGTAAATCGTCCACCCGATCCAGCCGCCCAGGGCCAAAACAACCACCACCAGCGCGGCCAATAGCCCCACAAGCACCTTCTGCTGGTTGAAAGAGAAGGCTTTGAGCGGCGCAGGCACTCCCCCGCCCGCCGGACGGCCGCCCACCTGCGCCAGAATGACGGAAATGTTGTCGAAGCCGCCGTTCCGGTTGGCGGCGGCGATCAATTTGGCCGTGGCCTTCTGCGGCGCGGCGCTCGTCGCCAGGCGCGCCGTCTCCGCGTCGGGCACCAGGTCGTAGAGGCCATCGGAGCACACAAGAACGAGGTCCCCCTCAAGCAACGGAATAGGCTGGAAAAGGTCCACTTGCACCGTTGGGCCGTGGCCCATCGATCGGGTCAACACGCTCTTGTCTGGATCGCTTTCGGCCTGCTCCGGTGTTAAGATATGCTGGTCAATCTTTTGCTGGGTGAGCGTGTGGTCGCGGGTTTGTTGGTAAGCCTGCCCATCGCGGATCAGATACACGCGGCTATCGCCTACGTTGGCGACGTACAGTGTGTCGTTGTGCATCACCGCCGCCGCCATCGTGCAACCGGCTGTTTGGACACGCGTTTCCTGAAGATAACGATACAACGAGGCGTTGGCGTAGCCGATCGCGTTTTGCAGCATCACACCGGGATCGCCGGGCTGTTGTTCGTAGTAATTTTCCACCGCGCGCTGGATCGCCCACTGACTGGAAGCGCGGCCGGCCTGCGCGCCGCCCACACCATCGGCCACAATGAGCAACTGCCCATGCGTGCTCAGCGTCTCAGGCTTGAGATTGTACTGGTAGTCGCCGCCATCGGAGCGTGGGAAAATAGAGTCCTCGTTTCCCTCGCGCTCGCGCCCCACGTCGGTAGCGCCCCAAATGACCAATGCCATACGCTGAGATGGCATCGAAGGCAGTGGCTGCGAACGGGTTGGCATCGGTTGGGATATATGATTCTGCATAGTCGGTCTCCTTCAATCGCTTGCGGTCATGGTTGCGGCGTCGCAGATGGTGTGGGCGTCGCCGGCGGGCGCGTGGGTGTGGGCGTGGATGTGGGCTTGGGCGTTGACGTCGCTGCGGCGGGCCGCTTGGCCGTTGCTGTAAGCGTAGGCGTGGGTGATGGCGTTGATGTGTATGTTGGCGTCGGGAGAATGGCCCGTGGTGTGTTCACCAGGGTTGTCGGCGCCGGGGTCGGTCGCTTGAGACGCTCCAAATAATCTGTGACGTGCGGTGCGCCCAATATACCTCCGGCAACGATAGCTGTCACGGTAACCCCGGTAAAGATGCGGCGTCCAACCATCCCCCAATCTAGTTGTTGTTTGACCTTATCCAAGTCCGCGGCCATCTCGGACGCCGATTGGTAACGTGCGGCAGGATCCTTAGCCAGCGCGTGCATCACTGCGGCTTCCAATTCGACCGGAACGGCGGCGCGAATCTCACGGGGCGGCTTGGGAGCATAGTCCTTGTGAAGCAACGTTGCAATATTGCTGAATGGCATCTCGCCGGTCAGAATCTCGTATAACAGCACCCCTAATGAGAATAGATCAGAGCGCGGGTCCGGTGGGGGCGTATGCACGGGCGCGCCGGTCTGAAGCGGCGTGTTCGGCTGCGCCATCACCTCACGCGCGTGCTCCGGCGACATATACTCCGGTGTGGCCACGCCCAAGACCCCAAAACGCGGGTGGCGCAGGTCACGGGCGATGCCGAAATCGGAGAGCACGGCGGCCGGCACCGACGATTTGAGAAATTGCGCCTTACGACGGCGAAACAGAATGTTGTTCGGTTTGACGTCCAGGTTGATGACGTTGCGCGCGTGGATATGTTCCAACGCCCGCGCCAGTTGCCGTCCGATGCCCAACGCCGTGACCACGGCTAACGGTTGTTCGCCGGTCGTTGCATTTCTGCCGACGCCGGCTAACGTTGTCGTAGGGCTAGTCAGCGAATGATGCAACGAACCGCCATCCAACAACTCCATCACGTAGTACCAACGCCAGCCCACAGAAAAGCGCTCTTTGGCGGCATAGATGGCGCGACTCTCAAAGCCTGGCAAGGGGAAAACCCGAACTACATTGGGGTGCTCGAAGCGGCTTAGATATTCGGCCTCGGCAACCAGTGCGTGTTGATGCACATCGTCGGCGATTTTCATCGCCAGACGTTTGGGCATCCCCGGCTCGTAATACTTGTCACGCACTTTGACTTCACATACCTGAGCCATGCCTCCATGCCCACGAAAGGCCCGCACGACTTGATAAGGGCCGATTTCTTCGCCAGGCTGGACCAGCGATTCCTTCTTGTCATCTCTCATAATTTACAACTCACCGGCAAGCAATACTTTTTCCTCATTATTATGGTTGCCGTGGTGGTTGTGTCACACCACCACTTGGCGTTTGTGGCTGTTCCCCGGGATAGGCATAGGGTTGTTGCGGCGCTGCGCCACCGGCAAATGGCATCGGGTTGGCATAGGGTTGTTGGAACGTCTCACCATCTTCGTCCAGTTGGCGCGTCGCGCCGCCAACACGCTTGAACTGCATCTGCACCTGTCCGGTTTCGATGATCGCGTCTGGCATAAGGGGGAAACGCTGCTGTGGTGCAAGCAATGAGCCGTTCAGACGAGTGCCGTTGGTGCTGCCCTCATCCACGATGAAGAACTGGTTTTGTTCCATCAAGATCGAAAAGTGGGGATTGGACATAAACTGATCATACAGCGCGAAATCGCAGAATTGCGGATCGCGCCCAATTTTTACCAGCGGCGCGGCAATCTTGAACTCGGTGCCCGGATTGCGCCCACGTGTGACCACCAGTTGGGCATAAGCCGGCACGTTGGCGCTGCTGCCACCGCTGAGCCGCTGCGTAACGCCTCTGATAAAACCGGTGGTGCGGGCCACCACTCTTTTGGCCAACTCGCGGCGTGTGCGGAGCAGCAGGAAAAGCAAAACCACCATGCCAACGAGAAGAAGGGGGATCAGGATCACGGAAGCCCATTGTGTTTCTACTGGCGGAGTCAGTGGCGGTTCCGGTATAGGCATAGCCTCCCAGGTCACTTTGATCGTCATCGGATCGCTTTCCACAACGCCGTTCAGATAAGGGTCCTTTACTCTTGCACTAAGGGAATAGTCTTGCGTGCGTACCTCATAGGTGGGCGTATAGAGGTCAGACAGCGCCCACGTGATCTCAAAGTTGGGCGACTGTGCACTGGAGCCAATCTCAGCTCCGTTCGCAAAATATGTTACTTTCTCGACATCGCGTGGCACGCCATCACTAAAGGCAAGTTGTGCACTCATCGTGATGACGGTTGTTATAAAGCTATCCGCAGCTACGGTTTCAGAATACGGCACCGTGTAGGTTTGTTGTGTCGGAGGGAGCATTGTGAGGCTTGGGAGCACTAATGTGGATGCCACTCGCCCCTCGGTCTCGGCATCACCCACCGGCGTGTTCTGTACCGTTACGGTCACAATGTAGTCATTCTTGGGGCGGATGACGGGAAAAGTGATCTGGTAAGCATTGCGTTGTGAGACCAGATTATCGAAAGCGGTATAGACCGGGTCTTCTTCCGCCGGCTTGTAGGAGAGATACAGTCCATTGGTTTGCCTGGCCAAGACCTCAAGGTTATCGGCGTCGGTGCCGCCAGCAGCCATACGGATTGCCGTAATCGCAATATTATTTTTGCGGCACTCGTCAATAATGCTCGTCTCGTGGGCTTCGCTGCTGAACTTGCGATCGATGCCATCGGAAAATACGATGATGATCTTGCGGCGTTGTTCCAACTTCGCGCGTGTGTCGGCGCTCGCACTTTTCGTCAGCCACTCAACGGCTTCATCCAAGCCATCATAAAGCGGCGTGACTTCTTGCACTGCCTCCGTGCGCAGCGCGTCAAATTCGTTGCGGATGAGGTTGGGGTCGAAATCGGTAAACGGCACTTTGGGGACGAGGTCGCGCCCGGTTTCTCGCTCTTCCTCTCGTCCTCGAATACCGATAAGGCCAATCATATCCGCGCTCGGCGAACCATCCAGCGTCAATCGGTTGAGGAGCGCGTCGATCAATTCAACAACCTGCTCGCGACGCTTGTCGCGTCCAATGCCGCCGCGATCGATCACGACTACGACGGCTACACCGGAGGTCGCTGGTTGAACATCTGAAACCGGCACATCTTCTTCAGAAATCTGAACGGCGAAGTTGTCCGCAGTCAGTCCTTCCAACGCGCGCCCTGTAGTCGGATCGACCACCGAGACATAAGCGTGAGCGTCCGGTGGAGAAGATCTCCCATCGATTTTGCCCAGGATGGCGAAGAGCGGACCGCCACCCTGCGCCTGGGCTGGTAAACTGCTGATTATAAATGCAAAAACAATACCGATACGAACCCAAAAGGATACACTATGTTTGCCCATTAGCACATTCCCTCCATCAATAATACACTAACTAAATTCATACCTTTGCGTTTCACTGAGTATATCATAAAAAGCTCGAATGCAAAACGGAAAACAGCACAGCTTTTACCCAACAATTTGCACGATAATCACTGAGATATTGTCTTCGCCGCCGGCCTGGTTAGCAGCCTGAACTAGGCGCTCACACGTGTCTTGGGGCGAAAGCGCCGACTGCCAAATCTGCTTGATATGCTCATCAGGCAACATGCCAGTCAGACCATCTGAACAAAGCAAGAGCGCCTCGCCAGGTGCCAATCTTTGCGCCACAATATCGACTTCAACCTTCGGTTTGTCTCCCATCACCCGGTAGATAACATTCTTTTGTGGATGATCAGCGGCTTCGGCGCGACTCAGTTGCCCGGTCGCTACCAGACGTTCAACCAATGAGTGATCGGTCGTGAGTTGTGCTATCCCGTCCGGCTGCAGTAGATAGCAGCGGCTATCGCCCACATTGGCAATGGTACACGTGTCGCCGACGCATATCGCCAACACCAACGTTGTACCCATATCAGTGCCAGCATGCCGGCGCTGTTCGTAGACCTGCTTGTTGGCCGCGCTAACCACGTCACTGAGCCACGTACGCGCATCAGGGATAGGTTGTCCGGCGGCCGCCGGCGCAAAAATCTCACCGGCAGCGCGCTGCACAATGACACGTGCAACCAACTGGCTGGCGATATCTCCGGCTTCGTGTCCCCCCATGCCGTCGGCTACCAGGAATATGCCCACTGGTTGATTCTGCGAACGAAAGACGGAAGCCATCTCCAGCGCGAGCAAGCTGTCCTCATTAAGAGAACGCATCCGGCCCACATCGGTCTGCTGGCCGATCAAGAAGGCTATGCTATCGGGTCTGCGCAATGTCTGCAAAGCTCTATCCAATCCTGTAGCGAATTCCGCCGCTGGCATAGGATAAGACAAATCGAGGGCGCGAGCAAATAGTATTGTAATAGCTTCGGGAAGTGCTCTATGCTCGAGACTTTCCTGCTGTCCGGTCGCCCAATAGAGCAATACCTGCGCCAATCCCTGCACATCACGTCGGGCTTGTTGCTCCCCAACTTTGCCCATTGCTTTTGCCAGATTGAGATCCAACCACTGCGCGCCGCCGCCGTTGACGGCAATGCGCTCAAGGCTGATTCTTTCTAGCACAAGTTTGTGTTGGTGCAGACAATACAAGGCATCTGCCAAGACACTTCCCCACCTTAATACATCATTACATTCCTGGGGTATGGGTAATTCAGCGGCAATCGTCGGCATAAACTCTGAAAAAATGCGGTAATAGCGCGGGATCACGCTATAGGGCGTCTCTTCAAACGCGGCGACAGGCAAATAGATTCCCGGATGTTGCAAGCCCGTGTTAAGCCAGTGCGCCTCCATCGCAAATGCCCACTCCTGATCGCTTTCCTGCATCAGATAACGCAAATGCACTGCCGGCACATTCGTCAGATCGGCGCCACATTCTGTACAGAAACGCGTCTGCACAGCAACGACATCTGCCGCACAGTTGGGGCACCGGTGCGTGGGGACCAAATCTTCGACCAGATAGAAATTGTCACCCTCTTGACTCGGGCGTATTTCACACACAACATACCGATCTTGACACACCAATGCGCCAACCGGTAAGGGTTGAAATCGCGGTGGAAGCTCCGGTAAAGGGGCAGTTCCCGGCAAGCCCAACATAACTGCCGAAGGTCTGGGAGAGGCAATCGACTTGGCTTGTGGCTCTGTTTGAGATAGCGAGGCTTCCGAAATGACTGGTAATGGCGCACCACAACTCTGACAAAAGCGCGCCGCAGGCCGATTGGGATGATGACAGCGGGGACATTCCATGATTATGGCTGCGCTCCTTCAATGTGGAAGACGAATTTCAGATCGCCAATGCCAATCTCCCAACCATCCCGCAACAAATTGCGCCCGGTACGTTGTCCATTTACATACACACCATTGTGGGAGTCCAAATCTTCGAGCCGCCAGGCATTATCCAGATAGAAGATACGCGCGTGGTAGGTGGACACCGTCTCCCAGGCAGGGAAGGTTGCATCAACAGCCAACACATTATCCGCAGCCCGTCCAATTGTAGTCCCCTCAGGGGCCAGAATAAAACGTTGCGACATATCGCCTGGAAACATAAGATAGGCTGCTTGAATCTCAGCCTTTTCGAGAACAGGTTGTGGGGGAACTCCATCAGAAATTAGAGAAGGTGGCAGAAGTGCAGCCGCAGCTCGGCGCGCGCTTTTAAGTTGACGCCGGCGTAAAGCGCGCGCAAGCAGAATGACTGTAATAACAGCCAGCACCGCTATCCCGCCGATCCATAGCCCCGGCCAGGGCAAAGCCTGCGGCCATAGCTCCCGCGCGTGGCGCACATTTTCCGGTGGTTGTGCCATGCTGTTGTTGTCAATTGTTGCACTTGGAGGCGTCGGTAAGGCTGTGGGCGTGGGGGATAGTGTAGGAGAAAGTGTTGGTTTTGAAAGTGTAGGCATCGCTGCAATCGATACGGCAATCTGTTGGATAGCAGTCTCGAAAGCGCCTACATGCATTGTCAATGTGAAGGGTAATGTGCCAGAAACATTTTCAGGTATAGAAACCGGAACAACCCACGAGGTAAATTCAGGCTTGATCACAGTCGTATAGGTTGGGAATTGTGAATTGATGACCGTGATGCCGGAGAATTGGACAGTTAAGGTGAGTGTTGTCGAGGGCACAAGCATTGTTTCGCTGATCACACCGGTGGTGGAGAAAACCCCGCTCGATGTAAGCGCCGTAGCGACAAATGGCATGTCTCGATCATCCACAGCCGCGTGACGGATAGTAGAAGCCGCAGCGGCCTCATCGAAGGCAATCCACAGGCAACTAAGGCAAACAATAATCCTCAACCATAAACCAATACGATTACAATACATCATTCACCAATCCTGGTGTAAGACAAAGACGAAAAACAGCGTATTCCTCCCCCACAATGAGTAAACTATACCCTCAATCACCGAAACTACAAACCAGAGAGACCTATTGTAGTGACGTGATTTCGAAATTAAGATGCACATCCCCCAACCGAATGTGGTCGCCGTTTTTCAAGAGCTGCGACTGTCCCGGTTGCAGCCGTTGGTCATTCACCTGGGTGAGACTAGAAGACGAAATAGCCATCAAAGCCCATTGCCCTTTCTGCATATCGAGTCGGGCATGGTCACGCGAAACTGTGCTGCCATCGGGGTCATCTGATAATTCTATTTCGGGAGCAATACCGTTGAGCGCGTCATAACGTCCGACCCGTAGGTGTGTTAGCCCAAAGTTGTCCAGCACGATCACTTTACCCGCTTGAGTGCGCAGCAACGCGGTCGGTCCAGCATGCATAACAACCAAAGCCTGCGGACGTGCTCCGGCCTGCACCAGGGAAAGGGTATCCCCTGTAAGCACGTCTGCGTCCTGGAGCGTCTCATTTGGCCCAAGCGGACGCTGCACGCCATTGCGTAGCAACACGAATTGGTAAGGCAAAGCGCGGCCGGCAGGTTGTGGCTGTGGCAGCTTCAGCGCCGTTGCCAACGCCGGAATAAGCTGCCACATCGGCACATCAGAGGAAAGCTCCAAATCAACCACACGGTTCAATGGTGTAATGCTGGTCGTCACAATCAGCGTATCCACGATAGCGCGTCCTTTCAGTCAATGATAAAAATCTGTGGCGTAGCCGAATTGCCAAACCCTTCGGCGAGGGACATATCATTACCGCAACGCGCGCCGGCCTGCGCGATCCGGATGCTACCAAAGTCCGAGATCGTCTGTCCTGGCCGGATCACCGCAATGTGCCCGTTGTTGACCACCACCGCCATCTTTCCGCCGTTAACGTGGTTTTGCAGCGTCGCCAGATCGTTCTGGCCCACGGCGCGCCAGCCCTGGTCGGCCGCTTTGACCGGCGCGTTAGGGTTAGTGAAGTAGTCCCACATCTGCGGAAAGCCGACCGTCGCACGATCGACAGGGTTCATGCCGTACTCGGCTTTGGTGGGCAAGGGCACACCCATCGCGCGCGCGACATCACCGGCAAAGGTGTTGCAGTACGTGTGGTTATCGGACGTATACCGCGGGTTATTGCCCGCGCCAAACTGATTGATGGCATCTCCGTATAGCCCGGCCGAGCGGTCGCCGGGATTGCTTTTCACCGGCGCATCCAACGGCACCTGCCCGGGCTTGCCGTAGGTGCTGTTCATTCCAGGCGCGGGCGTTGCACCATCATAACGCGGTTGATATGAATCGACGGACGGTGGCGCCGGTTGTTCGGGCAGGCTGGCCTCGCCAGGAAGCTTTGTTCCGCCGCCAGAGCTGCCGCTGCTGCCGGCAGCAGCTCCGCCAACGGCTGCTCCGCCAACAAAGCCCGCGATCACACTAGGAGAGATGCCATCTACTGCCAAATCGTCTGCTTCCTCAAATACATCGGCAATCCGGTGCAATTCGGACGCCAGCCTTTCCAATATCTCATTGAAACGCACCCGAATCGGCGGCACCTGATCGTTGAACATCTGCGCGTAATCTACCTGAGCCAGGCCAGTCCACTCGCCGTATAAGCCGTCCACCAACGATAGGGCGCTTTGCAAAAGTGTGTCAGCCTCCTGGCGTTGAATTTCCAGGGATTTTGAGACTTCGCGTAAGCGTTCTACTGGGACACGAATTTCGACCATACTGCACTCCTTGTTTGACGAAAATTACTCGACTTTGGTCACTAACCCTCGCCACTTACCATCTGGGTCCGGCACATTGTTAGCCATCCAATTCGCTATAATATTATCCAAAAACGGGATAGGTATAAGCGTTTCTACGGCTGTACGTGCTATTTCCTGATTTGTCATGTTGCCGGAGAAATATTCTGAGAAATCCTTCAATGCAAATAAATTGTTTATCGGTTCTATAATCTCATCCCCAACTGCTTTAGCTCCTCCTAAAAGATCTCCTAACAGTTCCATACGTTTAACATAACCTCGTGTACCAGTTAAGGTATTGAGGATTCGTCCTATCTGTTTTAGGATCTCTTGGAAGTTTGCTGCCGCTTTAGTATGATCATTTGCCCAATTAATAGTTTTCAACAAATCTTCAATTAGATTAAAAGCATCATCGAGTTTTAATCCTCCTTCTATGACTTCTTCTCCACTGAGATCAGGATCAGAAGGGGGCGTTTCTCCACCCGGTGACGGCGTCGACACAACGCCCGGCTCTGGCGTCACGGGAGGAAGCTTTCCGCCGCTCCCCGTTCCCGAACCCGATACTGCAT
>OMKS01001661.1_pt1 | contig 19626 bp, 17 predicted proteins | sample 1674721 | NCBI WGS metagenome assembly OMKS01 (sample SAMN06264996, study PRJEB25208) | sediment metagenome | isolation source: hot spring sediment | place: USA: California | collected 2014-09-02
TATAAGAGACAGGAATATAATATGGCTTTAGGAGAAAGACGCGCCCAGGAAGCAAAAAAATACTTGGTTAATCTCGGTGTCGCCGCAGCAAGAATCCAGACAATCAGTTACGGCGAGGAACGTCCTCTGGATCCGCGCTCAAATGAAGAAGCGTGGGCGAAAAACAGACGCGCCCATTTCCGTGTCCGGTAACTAGTTTTGGAATAAGGCCTAAGAATTGAAAAATTCTATTTACCTATTTGTAACTATATTTATACTGTCGATTGTTGGCTGCGCCACAACATCTGACATAAAAGAAGTTCAGTCTGATCACCATAAATTTGTTGAGAAAATTACTGCTGTGGAAACAGAGCTGTCCACTTTGAAAAAAACTGTGGCAGCTCTGGACACGGCACGCAAAGCACATGCTAATACTGCCGCGGATCTCGCTGATCTGAGAGATAGTCTAAATAAGTTGCGCGGTGATTTAGAAGTATTAAAAAATGAACTTGCGGACAACACAAGAAGGCAGGAACAGTACTTTGACAACATTTTATTGAAGATAAATTTTATTGAAAATTTCCTTGAAATCGGCGGCAAAGATGTTTCTATTAAAAAATCCGCAAATAGTGATTTAACCGCCGGGGAAGAAGTCCAAAAACCGGAAAAAGTTCAAGATAAGGACAGAGCTTATTCTTCCGCCTATCAGATTTTTAAAGAAGGGAACTACAGCAAAGCAAGACAGGAATTCCAAAATTTCTTATCCGCTTACCCTGATAGCGAATATTCCGATAACGCGCAATTCTGGATCGGCGAGTGTTTCTTCTTGGAAAAAAATTATGAGCAGGCCATTCTGGAATACGAAAAGGTAGTGAAAAATTACCCAAGCGGAGCCAGAGTTTCTTACGCCCTGCTCAAGCAAGGCCTTTCCTTTCTCAATTTAGGAGACAAGACCAGTTCCCGCCTGCTACTACAGCAGGTAATAAAGGATTATCCGAACACCAACCAGGCACGGATTGCGCGCGCTAAACTGCAAGAGATTAAATAAGCTGCTGTTAAATAGTTCATAATAATGTAGGGCGTTCTGAAAAAGCCCCCTGCTTTTTTTTTGGACATCATAATCCGCCACGATCAGCGGCATATTATTATTGGCTGTTATTCATATTTCAACATCAAGCAGATTACCGGCAGAAATAATTACTCCAGATTAATCACTTTGATTCCTTCAGGAGGCGGCAATTCAAATATTGATAAATCATCAGCTTCTTCCATCTGAAGTTGTGTATATTCAACACGAAGCGAAGATGATCCGTCGGCTATCTCAACAGTAATTTTTCCGGGCAGACGTTCTCCTTCTTTATAATCCTCGTATCTTACCTGATAAAGTTTTTTGCCATATACATCGTACTTAATGAAAGAGAGCAGTTTGTTACTTTTTGACAATTGAACCACCTGGAAATGTCCCTTTTTCGCGCGCATTTCCACATGAAGATTATTTCCTATACGATAACACTTATAGGATAAATTTCCATCGTTCATTACAGGATAACCCCCCGTCAAGATCATTACCATGCTTTCCATATCAAGCGGCAAAGCCAGAAACCTCTCTAAATTTTGAGATGAGGGGCTTCCCTGATAATATTCCCCCCTCGAAGGAATAAAAATACATAACTGCTCAGGCGTTGCCGCGAAAAACAAATCGGGCGGCCCAACAGGCGATAAAATTTCGATTCTGAGGAAGGATGGCCTTTTCATGACCATCAACGCCCTGATTGGATGATGACCTTGGGGCGAAACCAAATCTACTTTTGCCACCGTGCTTAATACATCTTTCTCACACACAGCTCCTATACTCTCGCCAATTATTTTATTCGCCTGGCAATCATGCTGGGTCACTGCTATTTTCTTTTGAACGCAACCATATGCAACCGCCATAACCGCCAGCAGTACGACTATTCCTGTTACGTTAATTGTACGGAAATACCATTTGGACATAAAAAAAGGTTATCCGATAACCTTACCAAGCCGTAAGCCGGTTATCTTCTCTTGATTAAGTTATCAATTTTTTTCTGAAGCGTTTCTTTATCGGGAGATAGTTCCAGCGCCCGTTTGTACATTTCCAAAGCTTTTGTTATTCTCTCCAACTTCGCATAAACATCTCCAAGATGCTCAATGACCGTGTAATCATCCGGCAGAAGCTCAAACGCCTTTTTTAAATGAGTCAACGCGCTCTCCAGTTTATTTTGCCTGAAATGCACCCAGCCCAGGCTGTCAATTATGTAACCGCTTTCCGGCTTAATCTCCAGCGCCCTAATAATCATATTTTCCGCTTCTTCCAAATTGAGCCCGCGGTCGGCATAACTATAACCGATAAAATTAAGAGCATCCGCGTGTCCCGGATCAATCGTCAGAATCTTCTCCATTTCTTTAATGCTTTCGGTAAAACGACCAGTTTTTTCGTAAATCACACCCCGTGCATAGCGCAAATCAACATCTTCAGGCAGAAGTTTGATTCCCTCATGTAAAATATTTTCCGCTGATTCAATCTTTTTGTTTTCTTCATAAAGAGAAGACAAAATCAGATACAAAGCAACATGCTCTTTATTTTGTTCCAGAGCTTTTTCCATCAGACTGATGGCTTCGTTTGTCTTTCCTTCCTTTTTGTAGAGCATGGACGCTTGTATTTGCGCGTTTACATACACGTCTGCTGTTTTCGGTATCTGCAGGTATTCACGAAGCGCCAATTTATCTTTGCCGCTTTCTTCATATACGCTCGCCAGCAAGTAACGCACCCTGTGATCGTTCACATTATTATCCAGAATCACTGAAAATTCCGCCGCGGCTGAATCATACCTGCGCATGTCGTAATATAAAACTCCAAGCTTTATCCTGGCTTCGCGATTGTCCGGTTCACTTTTCAGTATTTCCTTATACTCTGATACTGCTTCATCGTGTTTTTTTTCTATAATAAGCAGCTCGGCTATTTTAATCCTCACATTCGTTCCGGCCGGACTTCTATCGTAATAACTGCGGTAAAGTTCAATTGCCTTGCCTGTCATATTCTGCATTACGTACATCGCCGCCAGATCAAATACAGCAGGCTCAAAATGTGGCCTTATGGATATAACTTGTTTGTACATTTCCTCCGCTTTGGAAAACCTGCCCATATCCACAAGGAGTTTGCCGTAATAGTACATGCCGGTGACATTTTCCGGATCAACTTCAAGCATTATCCTGAAATTTTCTTCAGCTTTGTCATAATTATTCTCCGCAGCGTATATTATGGCCAGATACAGATACGCCACCAGGTTTTTCGGATCCAACTCAATTGCTTTTTCATGTGCCCAAATCGCCTTCTTGTTCTGCCGAAGGTTAAGATAGATCCCGCCCATAACCAGGTACATTTCGACATTTGAAGGATCTTCCGAAAGCGCCTTTTCTCCCAGGTAAATGGCTCGCTCCAAGTCGCCTTTCTGAATGTAAAGAGATACAAGCTCGGTCATAAGGTGGGAAGATTCCGGATCCAGTCTAAGGGCCTTTTCCATTTCGGCAATTGCTTCATCCGTTTTACCATCCAGGCGCAGCAACACTCCCATGGAGTAATGATACACGGAATACACGGAATTCACTGAACTGCTTTCCTTATAAACAGGAGACGTACGGGTAGGCTTTACGGTGCCGCAGCCGATCGTGCCAAAGACAATCGAAACAGTAAATATGAATAACAATACGCATTTTTTATTTTTATTCATCATACGCCTTGTCTTTATAATAAATTTGTTCGCAAAAGCACTGCTATGAATTTCAGGGTCTCGTTTTCGACTTAACAATTTGTGATACCGGAACAATTACAATGCCCTCTTTTCGTAACTGACCCGCCGCATCCCTAATGGCGCGAATTGTTTCCGGATAAGGATGGCCAATAAGAATCACGGGGGAATTATCCTCAGGATTTAATGCCACGCTCATCAAATTTTTATATATTTCATCATAATCTCTTTTGTTATCGATAAACATTTTCCTTTCAGCAATACTTAAGCCGATTTCCCGTGCCACCGCAACAGCTTCGCTGTCCGGCACGGTTCTGGAATCAATGAAAAACAAATCCTGGCTTTTCAGTTGGGCAAAAACAACAGCCAGCTTGCCGCGATCTTGCATGAATTTGGACCCCATATGATTGTTGACTCCGGCTATATAGGGTACCGCTTCAATGTTTTTTCCTAACTGATGAAGAATTTCCATGTCATTCATATCAGTAAAAAGAGCACCCTCGCCCGGCTTTTCGGCAGGATAAGATACGGGTTCCATGGGCAGATGCAGGAGAATCTCACAGTTTTTCTTATTAAGCATTTCCGCGGACTGGCGACTGTAAGCCAAAAAGGGCAAAACGGCGAATGTTATATCGGCATCGATTTCCATCAGATTTCTGACAGGTCTTAAATCATAACCAATGTCATCTATTACAATAGCTATCCGCTTGCGCGGCGGCGTTATCTTGTCTGTTGGGGGCACTACCTCTTTTTCAAAGCCGGGCATTATTTTTACGATTTTCTCTCTTGCCGGTTCGGCTTTATGAGTTTCAACCGCAACCGGTTTTTCTTCCTGCACTGTAAGCACGTAGGCTATTGCCGCAACAGAAGCACCAATGCACAATATAAGCAGGATGTTTAAAAAACGCCTGAACTTCGAGGATTTTAAACTACGTTTCAGTTCTTTCTTCTTTGGCAATTATCTTCATTTCCTTTTTACTAATATTTAGCTCGCTGTATTCACTTTCATAATATTCCAGCTTCTCAAAATATCCACAGCAGTTTTGAGCTGATTATCCAGTGCCAAATCGGGAGTGGTCATGACTTCTTTATCTTTTGATTTATTTCTCTCTAATAGTTTTTTCTGACGCTTGATTTCTTTTTCCTTAAAATCATCTTCGCTTGACTCCTGACTTTTCTGCGCTATTTTCGATGGTTGCACATAATCAACAATTATATCGGGCTTTATTCCCTCCGCCTGAATAGACCTTCCATTGGGAGTATAATAGTATCCGGTTGTTAATTTCAGGGCCGAACCGTCATCCATGGGAATGATCGTCTGCACTGAAGCCTTGCCAAAAGTCGGTGTTCCCACAACCAAAGCTCTGCCGTTATCCTGCAGGGCGCCGGCAACAATCTCCGCCGCGCTGGCCGTTCCTTCGTTTACCAAAACAACTATGGGGCAGGTAATTTCATCTTTGTTATCCCTGGCCACCGATTTAGTTTCCATGCCTTTTGCCCGTCCCCGCGTCGAAACAATCGTTCCCGATTTAAGGAACATGTCGGATACTTCGATGGCCTGTAGTAGTAATCCGCCCGGATCATTTCTTAAATCCAAAACCAACCCTTTTATCGGATGAAGCTGCTTATCAACTTCTCGCAGAGCCTTTCGCAAATCTTCGGAAGTTCTTTCATGGAAGGAGGCAATACGGATGTATGCAATGTTTTCATCGTAAATTTTATAACGAACGCTTTTGATTTGAATTATCGCGCGCGTAAGAGCAATTTCTTCCGGCACTGGCATGTTTTCCCGCATAATTGTAATTATAACCTTGGTCCCTTTGGGTCCGCGCAGTTGCTTTACCGCTTCCATTATGGTTATGTCTTTTGTGGATTTGCCGTCGATTCTGATTATTTGGTCTCCCGGTTTGACTCCCGCCGCAAAGGCCGGTGTTCCCTCGATAGGCGAAACTACCGTTAAAACATCTTTCAATATCGTTATTTCAATGCCGATACCGCCGAATTGTCCCTGCGTTTCCACTTCCAACTCTTTGTATAAATCCGGTGTCATAAAAGAACTGTGGGGATCAAGCGACCTGAGCATGCCGTTAATCGCACCTTGTATTAGTTTGCTTGAATCAACCTCCTCCACATAATTTTTATCTACCATATCGAATACTTCGCTGAATGTCCTGATGTCTTTATAAACACTTTTATCCAGCGCAGCTACATTGTTGTTGTGATAGGAGAGTAGTAAAAAAATTACTACCACGCACAAAACAACCGATATGAAAACTTTTAGTGATGTTTTTTTCATAATTCTCCTCACCTTGATGCCGTCATATTTAACATATCTATACCATTTTCTACGACATTTTTCATTGATTTGACAGTGAAAAAAATAAAATACCGGAAATAATCGGCGCGGCTGATGAAAAAAGAAAAATAAGAAATACTTTTTACTCTATTATCCAAGTGGTTGTATTGTTTGAGTCTTTAACCACAACACCACGTTGGGCAAGCTTTTGTCTTATATCGTCCGCTTTTTTGAAATCTTTCGACTTTCGGGCGGCATTTCGCTCGTTCACCAGCTTTTCAATCTCCCCCACATCTAAACCCCTTTTGAGGGCTTCTTTTTCTTTGCCTGAAATAAAAAAGCTATCCGGGTCATCGTAAAAAATACCCAAAACGCTCTTAAAATGCTCAAATAATTCTTTTGATTTGTTCAATAGTCTCATTTTCACAGAGTCATCTGTTTTTTTCGCGGCGGCAAAATAATTATTCAGGAGCCTTATCGCTTCAAATACGTAGCCTAGGGCCTGCGCGGTGTTAAAATCATCATCAAGCGCGGCGTCAAAATTATTTTTTAGTTCATTGAACTGGTTTATGATTTCTTCATCCTTGGCGGAGGAAGTTTCTTCATATGAATTATCTTTGCCGCGCAGACCGGCGAGAACTTGTTTTTGCAGCTGAAAAGCCGAATAACAGCGCGCCAGAGCAGCTCTCGCCTCCACCAGAGACTTTTCGGAAAAATCAAGAGGGGTACGGTAATGATTCTGAAGGATGAACAACCTCACAACTTCCGGGTGATAATTATTTAAAATATCCCGGATGGAAAATATATTCCCCAAGGATTTGGACATTTTTTCCGAATTGATTTTTACGAAACCGTTATGCATCCAATATTTTACGGGGGTCTTTCCTGTCGCCGCCTGAGATTGGGCTATTTCGTTTTCATGATGCGGAAAAATCAAATCTTCGCCGCCGCCGTGAATATCGAAAGTATCGCCCAAATACCGCCTGCTCATCGCCGAGCATTCAATGTGCCAGCCGGGACGTCCCGGCCCCCAGGGGCTTTCCCAAAAAGGCTCTCCCGGTTTACTCGCTTTCCAGAGGACAAAATCAAGCGGATTTTTTTTCTTTTCATTGATATCAACCCGCGCGCCGGCAAACATTTCTTCCAGATTTCTTCCACAATTCCGGCCGTAATCGGGAAATTTTTCAACATCGAAATATACGTCCCCGTCAACGCTGTAAGCGAAACCTTTCCTGACCAGCGAGTCTATCAAATCGACCATATCTTTTATATGTTCTGTGGCGCGCGGCGCCACGGTGGGAGGCTCTACTCTAAGCGCGGCCATATCCTCATCATGCATGGTGATGTATTTTTCTGCTATTTGAGCAATACTTACTCCTTCATTTTTGGCGCGCTCGATTATTTTATCATCAATATCCGTGTAATTTCGGACATAAATCACCTCAAAACCACGTGAACGCAAATGCCTGACCACAACGTCGAAAAAAATCGCGCTGCGGGCATGACCGATATGACAGACATCATACGCGGTAATGCCGCAAACATAAATACCCACCGTACCTTCTTTTACCGGCTTTAATATTTCTTTTTTTCTTGTTGCGCTGTTATATATTTTTTGCGTCATGCTTGTATATACACGTGTTTTCATCAGGGATACAATGGAATATTAAGCAACCCTGTATGCTGCGGCAAGCCAAAAATTATATTCATATTCTGGACGGCCTGGCCGGCCGCGCCTTTTATTAAATTATCAATTGCCGCAATAATAATCACCCTGTTTGTTCGTTCATCCACGCCTGTTCCGATGTCGCAATAATTCGAACCGCAGACGGAAGAAATGTTGGGATAGTTTCCTGGCGCAGATATCCGTACAAAATTTTCCCCAGCGTAAAAAGTGGAGTATAGCTCATTAAGTTTTGCCGCGGAAACGCCTTTTTTAAAATCCGCGTAAATCGTGCTTAGAATTCCCCGCTTTACCGGAAGCAGATGCGGCACAAAAGTGATACTGATTTTTTCCCCGGACAAAGAGCTAAGTTCCTGCTCGATTTCAGGTGTATGACGGTGCTTCCCCACTTTGTATGCTTTAAAACTCCCGGCTGTTTCACAAAACAGTGAACTTATTTGCGGCTCCCTTCCGGCGCCGCTGACCCCTGAAGCTGAATTGATTATAATACTGGATGTCTCCAGAAGTTTGTTTTTAAGCGCCGGAGCCAACGCCAGAATAACGCTTGTCGGATAGCAGCCGGGATTGGCCACCAGCTGCGCTTTCTGAATCTCGACCCGGTAGATTTCCGGCAATCCGTAAACGGCTTGCGACAATACATCAATGCTCTTGTGTTTCCCGTACCAAGCTTCATACATTTTGATATCCCTTAAGCGATAATCAGCGCTCAAATCGATAACTTTCTTCCCGGCCTGTATAAAGAAAGGCGCGATATCCATGGAAGCGCCATGAGGAAGAGCCAGAAAAACAATATCACATTGGGCGGCTATTTCCTGAGGCGTAGCACACTGATAGGTAAGCGAAGTCAAACCCTGCAAAGAAGGAAAGACATCGGCCAGGGGCATATCGGCAAAGCGCCGGGAAGTCACCGCAGTTAATTCCACTTCCGGATGCCCAAGTAAAATCCTGACCAGCTCGTGCCCCGTGTAACCGCTGGCTCCGTATATTGCTGCTCTCTTCATAAATAATCTCCAAAAAAAAGGGAGGCCTGAAGCCCCCCTCGGTTAAATTAACGCTTGGAGAATTGGAATCTTTTCCTGGCTCCCGGCTGTCCGTATTTCTTTCTTTCTTTTATACGCGCGTCTCTGGTTAGAAAACCTGCTTTTTTCAAAACCGGCCGCAGTTCGGCATCATACTCCAACAGGGCTTTGGATATCCCGTGTTTTATCGCCCCGGCCTGGCCCGCAACACCGCCGCCTGCTACATTGACATATAGATCAAACTGATCTTTCTTGCCCGTAATTTCCAATGGTTGTCTTATCACCATTTTTAAGCTGGGACGAGTAAAATATTCTTCATAGTTTCTTTTATTTATCACAATATTGCCGTTTCCTGATTTCATGTAGACACGGGCAATAGCGCTTTTTCTTTTACCTGTTGCATAATAACGTTCTTCGGACATAGATTTCTCCAACTTTAAAATAATAAATTGCGATATTCAATTATGTTAAACGGATAGCGCGCGCGGAGTCTGAGCCTCATGGGGATGAGCATTACCCGTATAAACTTTCAGTTTTTTGAGCATCCTGCGCCCCAGATTATTTTTCGGCAACATCCCGGCCACAGCCATGCGAATAACTTTTTCCGGCTTTTCCGCCAGCATTTTTCCGGCCGGTGTTTCGCTCAATCCGCCGGGATAACCGGAATATGAGTAATAAATTTTATCGGTCATTTTTTTACCGGTGAGCCTGATTTTTTCGGCGTTCACCACAATAACGAAATCACCTGTATCCACATGAGGAGTGTAAATAGCTTTATGCTTGCCCCGCAGACGAAGCGCGATTTCGCTGGCCAACCTCCCCAGTATCTTGCCGGAAGCATCCACCACGTACCAATCCTTGTTTACCTCTTGAGCCTTGGCGGCATAAGTCTTTTTCATATTAAATCCACCATTTACTTGATATAGAACGTTGAAATCTATGCAATTATGGTCTTATTGTCAAGGAAAATATTGGAAAAGCAAAATAATTCATAAAATGACAGAAAAGGCGGTATTTACGCTGTTGACCATTGAAAGTACGTGACGGGCGTCAGCGTCACATGAAAAATAGTTGAATATTTTAAATTACTTGTGTACATAAATACCTTAAATTATTGATAAAACAAAAACAGCGCCCATTCCCGTTCAATTGTATCTTCTGCTTATTAAAAAATAAAATGACGCCAACAAATATTTTACAGAGTACCCAACCCGGTAAGCTCAAATTTGAAGATGAATCGTGAATCTCCGTCAATTTCCGAATAGTCCACGCCCAAACTCCAACACTGACTTTTGTAGAGTACTCCCACGGTACTCCCCACCGTTCTCGAATTCATCACATCGCGGCTCAATAAATATGTGGCAGAAATGTTGCTGGTTATTTTTGCCCGGATATTAAGATATACTTGTTCAATATCATCAGTTTTATAACGATAACCGACTCTGAGCATATCTCCTCGCCAGTCTGTGAGCCTCAAATCATAACTCTCTTCTTTCCAGCCGCTATACATATTGTATTTATTGCGCGCCCGGAAGAATACATATTTATGCGGCCGGAAATCAAGCTCCACTCCCATATTCGCAAAAGGACGCCTTTTATCGCCTTCTACTTCCAGACTTCTTTTTGCCTCATTGATGTCGTAGGTTTGAAATATCTTCAATCTTAAAAATTCAAGGTAGTAATGCGCGCCTTCTTTATCTTTATCTTTATCCTTTACTCTCGCCACTAAGGTATTGGTCAAAGCCCAGGCAATTTCGTTTTGTTTATCTATGGGCAAAATGTAATCCGTAATATCATCCTGCTCCACGTCTGGCGTATAAAAATATCCCACTTCCGGCTTTATTTCATGACGAATTTTCTCCCAGCTTAGTATATTCGCGTCAAATATCCGGGACAGCTGTGTGTTTGCCGTCAACGACGCGGTATAAATAGTGCGCTCCCCGCTTCTCTTCTTGCCAAAACCTATCTCATCATCACGCGACCAGAGCGTTTCGCGGAAAGAAAATTGAGGCGTAATCCTGGCAAACCCGGCAATATCCATCGGCAGAGAAACTGACGGGTTGAAATCAAAGTAATGCCCTTTTTGCCCCTCGCCCCGGTAAAAATAGTCATAAGTTGATGTGAGTTCATAATATAAAGGAGTCTTTAAAAATGGCTGCCTGATGCCGGTAAGCATAATTTCGGGGTATTTCTGAAAAGTAGAGCTGTTTTCGGCAGTCGCGAAATCATCGGTGTAGCTTACCATGCCCAGAAGATTGTAATTCGACCACCCTTTGTACAACCGCGCTGTCGATTCCAGATAACGCATTGATTCCTTGCCCTGAAAAGGAATCTGCTGAAACATATCACCGTCATCTCCGGCAAAATTATCCTGGTAATAGTTATGTTCGGGTAAATCTTTAAAATACCATTTGTCGGAAACTTTGCGCAAATCGGTCCTCACATAAAAATCAGGCGCAAAATTCGTCTGGTGATTCAAATAGTATGACCAGCGATTGTGTTTACCTTCCCAATCTCGGCTGGTTGGGGGATGATAGTCTTCGATAATTTCCTTTCTGTCTTCCAGAAAATCACCGTAAAAGGTGCCAAAGGATTGTTCGCCCAGGTAATACCTGAATTCCGCACCCTGCTTGTATCCCCTTTTTTCGATATAGCGCTGAAAAAAAGTCGCGTCCATTTGAGGAGAAATCGCCCAGAAAAATGGCAATTCAATATCTATACCGTCCTTTTTTCTGGAATAAGAAATATAAGGCATAAGAAAGCCCGACTGGCGCGTGGTCTTGGCCGGAAAAGGCACAAAGGGAGCATAAAGAACCGGCATGCCTTTGGTCTGAAAACGCGCGTTTTTAACTAAACCGTAACCGTCAATGGTTACTTTCATTTCGGAACCGGCTATTTCCCAGTCAGGAGATTCTCCTTCGCATGTCGTGGCTCTGGGCTGTTCAATAAAATATGTGTCTTCGCCGGTCTTTTCAATTTTATCGCCACGCACATAAAAGTGATTCCGCGCGTAAAAAGCGTGCCCCTTATAAGCGACACCAGTTTTATTCACGATATCAAAAACTATTTTGTCGCCCTTTAGGTAATCTTCGCCCATTTTTAGAAAAACATTGCCCCGCGCGATAGCAATTTTATTTTTATTATCCAACTCTACATCATCAGCGTTCAGAACTAGGCCGCTGTGGGTTATTATAACCTGGCCCTGCGCATGATATTTATCAAGGGAATAATCATAATCCATTCTGTCCGCTTCAATTTCGATAGGTTTCTTTTCTTCGATAAACTCCTCGGCGGACACCTTCATATAGGAAAAAAGCAGCATGCCGAAAGCAAAACATGTTACAACCAGTTTGTTTTTTAATTTACTAATCAAAACTAGACACCTTTGCCCGATATATGAATTCAGAGACTCTTATCACAAGAAGCTGTTTTTAGGAAACCTTTGTTTTATTTCCCCGGCAAGATACAAAGATCCTGTTGCACAAATCAAATCATCGTTTTTCGCTCTACTGAATGCTTTTATAACGGCTTGTGCCACATTTTGCGTAACCGTTGCCCTGCGACCCATTTTATTGAGTATTTTCTTTATATTATCAGGATCTTCGGCTCGCGCGGCTTTTAGCGGGGCCAGTATTATTTCATCGGCCATCGGGGCAATTTTTTCCAGCATCCGGCGAAAATCCTTATCTGTCAGCGAGCTGAAAATTAAAATTAACTTCCGATAAGAATATTCATTTTTAATAGCCCTGCATAACGCACTGATTCCTGCCGGATTATGCGCTCCGTCCAAAACGAAAAGAGGCCTTGAACAAATATTTTCCATACGCGCGGGAAGTTTTACATTTTTAAGCCCCCTGCGCACCGCGCTCTCGTCAATAACAAAGCCCTTTTTTGCCCCGATTTCACAAGAGGCAATGGCCAGAGCGCAATTGGCTAACTGGTGTTCTCCCCTGAGAGCTATATCCAATCCGCTTATTTTACCGTACAGTCCTCTGTAATCGGCAAACGAGGAGTATTTTTGTTTTGTTATCTCAATCTCTGAACCCAGGCGATAAAGTTTTGCGTTGCGCTGACGGCATATACTTTCCAGCGCATCCAGAACTTTTGTTTGTTTTGCCGCTGTCACACATATACCTCTTTTTTTTATAATACCTGCCTTTTCACGAGTAATTGAATCCAGAGTGCGTCCCAGTTCGGCCGTGTGCTCCAGTGCAATGTTCGTAATGATGGAAACAATCGGACGGCAAATATTCGTCGCATCCAATCTTCCGCCCAAACCTACTTCCAACACAGCAATATCGATTTTTTTTTGACGAAAATAAATAAAGGCGGCGGCCGTTAAAAACTCAAAATACGTCAAAGGCTTTCTTTTCTTTGTCGCAATGTAAGCTATCAAGCGGTTGAGGTCATCGCGCGAAATAATCCGGTTTTTAACCATGATTCTTTCGCGTACATCAAGTAGATGCGGTGATGTGTAAAGACCGACACGATACCCGGAACTTTGTAATATCGAAGCGATCATCGTGGCAGTCGAACCCTTGCCGTTGGTACCGGCGACCAATATTGTATGGTATGCGGTTTGCGGATTGCCTAAGTTTTCGAGAAATTCAGCTATAGGCGCCAAGCCCAAACGCATAACATCGACATTTAAACTGGCAAGGTAATTCAGGGCATTAAATTTTTGCGTTTTCAAGCGGTCGTAGAATTCCTCCTGATTTGATTTGGTTCAATTATCACACGCTGCCCAAGTCATCAATATTTAAATAAATTATGATGATGCCCACAAATAAGAAAACAAAACGGCCGACCTCTTTTTTTATCATTAGAAAAGAAAAAATATTTGATTAATCAGGCTGAAACATACTATTGGAGCTTGATTTAAAAATTATATTTAAATCATTTTTACTTTTCTATTAAGCTTTTCCAGGTATGGCGTTCCAAAAAAGATCCGGAAACATTTTCTTCCATTTCTTTGAATAGAGCATACGGTGCGGCAAACGTCATGTAATGAGCGTCTCCGAGCTGCCTGCGCACATAAACGCGCGCGGATAAATCAGTTAAGCCGACAACGCCGCGCGGCTTCTCTTCTTTTGCTTCCTCATAAGGATAAATGCCGATCGTCTGACATCCCGCAGCGTAAGGGATGATAACATTATCATTGCCTTCGCGGCCGTAATTGGCCAGAACCACGAGCGCGCTTAACTGATCGGGGTTTACAAAAAATATTATCGACTGCGGTTTTTCTTTTTTTAAATCTACCGCGCTTAAAGGCTTAAACACAACATAAGGTTCCGGAATTTCTCTTATCGGCAAATTCTCGATAAACTTACTGACCAGCGTGGGGGATTTAATATAACGCTCACCATGCAAAAAATTATCATAAGCCTCATCGCGCATGAATGGTTTTATCTTCTGAGCCAATTCCTTACCGCCTTCTCTTTTCTCATTACCCGATGACAGAAAATGACAAAATCCATCCTCGCCGCCGGGAAAATTTTTGTATTGATTCCCGAAACCTAAACCAACTCCTCCGCCGACGCATCCAAATGTTTTTACATCGGCAATAGCAGTTTTTCCTTTTGCCGCATGTACCGCCAGCCACATAACACAACCCCATTTGCCTTCTTGAAACTGCATTGCTTCCTGCGGCTTTTCTTTTGACCAGAGCAGGGCTACCGGATTGTGTTTAAATCTTATCGTATCAGCTATCATGCTTTTCATAATATTTTTTACCTTCCTCATTTCTAAGCTATTGCATGTTTTTGCATGGAAAAAACAAAGAGACAACTGTTCCCTTACTTATTTCACTTTTAATTTCCATCCGGCCACCGTGAGCAATCATCAGATGTTTTACAATAGATAAACCCAGACCAGTGCCTCCCAAGTCTCGCGAACGGGTTTTATCCACCCGATAAAAGCGCTCGCCTAAGCGCTGAATTTCTTCTTTCGGTATTCCAGCGCCTGTATCAATGATATTAATAATTACGCCTTCTTTTTCTTCTGTGGCATTTATCGTTACCGTGCCGTCATCGAGATTAAATTTAACGGCGTTATCCAATAAGTTGACAAATATCTGCATCAGGCGGTCTTTATCACCACTGATTGTGATTATGTTTTGCGGTAATTCATTGATAATCTTAATGTTTTTCGCAGCCGCTTTAGTTTCAAATAGTGGGATAACGCCGCCGATCAATTCCGATAGGCTGATTGCCTCATATTTAAAGTTCATTTCACCCAGTTCAATTTTCGATATCGTCATCAGGTCTTCCACCAGGCGGTTGAGCCGCTCGGCCTGTTTAAGCATAATGTCCACAAACTTTTTTATATCCTCTGCTTTTTTTACTCTGTCCGACTTTATGGTTTCCAGATAACCGATAATTGCGGTCAGCGGCGTGCGTATTTCATGAGTAACGTTGGCGACAAAGTCCGTTCGTATTATTTCCAGCTTTTTAAGTCTGGTAATATCATGAAACACAACCATAACTTTTTCTTCTCCGGGATAATCCCGAATCTCAGATATTGTCACTCTCATAATCACCGGCTCGACATTACCCAGCGTGATTTCTGTGGATATGTTACTTCCCTCTGACTTATATTTTTGAAAAGCTTTATGCAATTCAACGTTGCGGAACGCTTCCATCAACGTTTTACCCATTGTGTTGCCTAAGTGCTCAGACAGAAGGCCATCCAAAGCCGGGCTGATAAATTCAATTCTTCCCCCGGCATCAAGAATAAGAATACCTTCATTGATACTGGTCAACGCGGCCATCAGTTTGCTTTTTTCCTCATTTGCCGCTTTAATCTTTTCCTGCAGTTCTTCAACAAGGTAATTTATGTTATCCGCCAGTTTCTTTGTTTCGTCAGATGTCTTGAGCATAATTGTGCCTGCGGTATTTTCCCGGCGCATTCTTTCGGTATATTTTTCAATTATTTTTATCGGTCGCGCTAGACGATAGGCAAAGATTCCCGCCATGATAAGCGCACCAATACCGGTTATAATTAAGGCAATCAAAAAAGAGGAATATACATCTGCTACTGTGCTTTGTACATCATCAAGCTTGCGCGAAAGTCTCACATAACCGATAATTTCTGACTCTTTTTCAACAGCGAGCGCGATATAGAACATTTCTACTCCCTTGGTTCTGCTTATACGGGTTGCCTTGCCATATCCCCGCAGCCTTGCTTCCTGCAATTCCGGCCTGTCCAGATGATTTTCCATCTTTTCAATATCATCTTTATCCGAATCCGCGAAAACCCTACCTTGGGCGTCAATAAGCGTCACTCTCGCTTCAGAAACACCGGCGACATAATCCAGTTGCGCGGCTATCTGCTGCGGCGAGCTCAAATCTATCAGCTTTGCATAAGTAATTAATTTTCTTTCAATATTGTCCGTTAATACTTGTTTCAGTTCGTCTTTAATATAAATGTTCAAAACGAAAAAAGACAAAAATATGATGATTAAGTAAGACGCAAATATCCTGAAAACAATTTTTTGCTTCACGCGGGCTCCTCGCCATTTTCTTCCGGTTTTTTATGACGCACCGATTCACCTGTTACCATATATGTAACCATATCGGCTATTCCCTGCGCATGATCCGCAATTCTTTCCAGATTTTTCGATACCTGCATGATGAATATGGCGCGATGAATGGCTTTGGAGTCTTCCATCATGAAAGTCAGCAGCTCGCGAAATATCTGATCATTCAAGTCATCGACCATTTGTTCCTGCTGGCGTACTTTTCGCGCCAATTCCAGATCTTCACGGATAAACGCGTTTAGAGAATTTTCAATCATTTCATTTACCAGCTCGGCCATATGGGGCAAATCAATATATGGTTTCAATTTGGGCAATTCATTTAATAGAACGGCTTTTTCGGCAATGTTCACAGCCATGTCGCCTATTCTCTCCAGATGGCCGGTAACTTTAATCGCCGTGGTAATAAACCTTAAATCTATTGCTGTGGGCTGGCGAAGGGCCAGAACGCGAATACTTTTTTCTTCCAGCAGGGAATCCAGCTTGTCTATTTCATCATCGTTGACAATGACTTCACGGGCAAGATCGGAATTGCGCTGGGTCAGAGATTGCATAGCCGTATGTATTGACTTTTCGGTCAAGGCGCCCAGATAGATAAGCTCATCTTTTATTTCCTGCAGCTCTTTTTCATAATGGGAACTGGTATGTTTTCTGTCTTCCATTTTATATTCCTCCGGTTAAATTCTAGCAGAATCTTCCTGTAATATAGTCTTCCGTCTGTTTTGCGTCCGGCTTGGTAAATATTTTTTCCGTCTTGCTATATTCAATTAAATTCCCCAGATAAAAGAAAGCAGTTTCGTCGGATATTCGGGCAGCCTGCTGCATATTGTGAGTAACGATAATAATTGTATAAACTTTTTTCAGCTCTTCAACCAGCTCTTCTATTTTCGCCGTGGAAATGGGATCAAGCGCGGAGGTCGGTTCGTCCATCAACAAAATATCCGGTTTCATCGCCAGGGCGCGCGCGATGCAAAGGCGCTGCTGCTGGCCGCCGGATAGATTCATCGCCGATTGGTTGAGTATATCTTTCACTTCATCCCACAGCACTGCCTGCTTCAGGCTCTGCTCGACAAGTTCATCCAGATTTGCGCTGCCCACTTTGTTGAGTTTTGGTCCATAGGCGATGTTATTATAAATAGTTTTGGGGAAAGGATTCGGCTTTTGAAATACCATCCCAATCTTGCGCCTTACCTCCACCGGATCAAGATCGGGGGAGTAAATATTTTTATCCTCATAAAGTATTTCGCCTTCTACTCTGGTCCCGTCAATTAAATCATTCATTCTGTTTAAAAGCCGCAATAATGTTGATTTGCCGCACCCGGAAGGACCGATTAAGGCGGTAACTTTATTTTTCCGGTAATTCATGGTTATATCGGTTAACGCCCGGTTATCGCCGTAATAGAAGTTAACATTTTTAAGTTTGATTATAATATCTGCATCCATCTCTACCACCTTTTATTCCTTCTCATATAAGCGCGCATAAGTATAGCTGCCATATTGATGCCCAAAACAAGCGCCACCAGAACCAATACCGTTCCATACTGAAGGGGCCGCGTTTCCTCGATATTTGTTCCTGCCGTGGCCAAAACATAAATATGGTATGGCAGGGCCATCACTTCATCAAAAATTGAACTGGGAAGCTTGGAAGTAAAAAATGCGGCAGCGGTAAACATTATCGGCGCCGTTTCTCCGGCGGCGCGGCCAATGCCAAGAATCGATCCGGTAAGAATACCCGGCAGGGAGTTAGGCAAAACAATGCGGTAAATGGTCTGCCACTTGGATACGCCCAAAGCCAGCGAAGCTTCCCGAAATGTCTGCGGCACGGCCTTCAGCGCTTCTTCCGAAGCGCCGATTATCGTCGGCAGGATCAAAAAACCAAGGGTTAAAGAACCGGCTAAAATGCTCGAACCAAACTTGAAAAGTATTACAAAGAAAGCAAGCCCGAACAGCCCGAAAACAACGGAAGGAACACCAGCCAGGCAATTTATCCCCACCCGTATTAATCTGATCATCCTGCCCTGCTTGGCATATTCTGTCAGGTATATCGCCGAAGCGACACCAAGGGGCAGGCCAATTGATATCGCCCCAACTGTCAGGTATATAGTCCCAAGAATCGCGGGCATGATGCCGCCCTTAGTCATTGAATGCGTGGGATGCTTGGTAATAAAATCCCAACTGATGGCGGATATACCGTTAATAATTATATAAATTACTATGCCGCCCAGAGCCAAAGTGATAATCAGGGCGGCAGCGCGGAAAAGAGCAAAAAACAATGATTGCTGAAAATAACGCCATTTCATTATGTTTGCTTGACTGTCGCGCATAAATCTTTTCTCTTTATAGAGTTGCTGATCCCGTCTGCTTAAATTTATTGGATACATAGTCCGCGATCAAATTAAATGTCAGTGTCAGAAAAAATAAAACCATGCCAGTGGCAAAAAGAGCATTGTAATGAAGACTACGGTAAGGAGTTTCCCCCATTTCCGCGGCGATACTTGCGGGCATGGGACGCACAGAATCAAAAATACTTTCCGGAATGGCCGCCGCGCCACCCGCCACCATTAAGACAACCATTGTTTCTCCGATTGCTCTGGCCATACCCAGCATTACTGCGGTAGTTACGCCCGATAGTGCCGCCGGCAAAATTACTTTCGCGATAGTTTCAAACTTTGTCGCGCCCAGCGCATAAGACGCTTCTTTAAACTCCTGCGGGACCGCATAGAGAGCGTCTTCCGAAATACTGGATATTGTCGGAATCGCCATCAGCGCAAGAATCATCGAGGCATTGACGATATTCAGGCCTGTGGGCAGATCGAAGACATTTTGCAAAATGGGGGCAATAACCACCATTCCGAAAAAACCTAAAACAACCGACGGAAGCCCTGCCAGAAGCTCGATGACTGCTTTCAGAACTTCTTTGATCGACCGTGGGGCGATTTCAGAAATATAAATGGCTGCCAATACTCCCAAGGGCACCGCAATCAAAGTCGCCATTATGGTGACGATGAAGGAACCGACGATAAGCGGGAAAATACCGAAATAGGGCGGATCGAAAGTTGGATACCATTCCCTGCCAAAGAGAAAATCCTTGACGGATACCTGCCGGAATATCGGCAATCCTTCACGAAAAAGGGAAAACACAATCATCGCCAAAACGATTATGGCGATCAGAGCAAAAACAAAGAAGATGTATTTTATGAATATTTCTTTGGTTTTCCTGTTCATCTGTTCCCTTTTACTTCACTTAGAATTTTATAGATTAAAGACCTAGGCACTCTCAACCTTTTAGCGCAACACTTGTAGGTATACATCACAAGGTTTTTCCCAGTTCAAGATTTTTCTCG